>Ga0209443_1001301_pt1 | contig 15869 bp, 15 predicted proteins | sample LauGreBMM110DCMD_2_FD_187571 | JGI IMG/M metagenome (GOLD analysis project Ga0209443, IMG submission 187571) | Freshwater lake microbial communities from Lake Michigan, USA - Su13.BD.MM110.DCMD (SPAdes) (version 2) | ecosystem: Environmental > Aquatic > Freshwater > Lake | place: Lake Michigan... | reverse complement strand
TCCTAGCGAGACTCAATCCTCGACCTTGTCGTGTTGGGCAGGCCTGCAGGGTGGATTCTCTGCATTTGGGTAGGCGGAGCAATCGGCCGGGTTTTCGGTCGATTGCAGCATCTGAGGTTTGCCAGCCTGCCGTATAAGCTTTGTGAAGCCTTTTCCTGGCATCTGACACTCTCCTCTCTGCGGGTTCTTCCCTCTTTCTGCTAGGCCACGGCCGCCGTTCAACGCTGGCGCATCCGGTGTGCGTTGCTGAAAGTCTGACCCTTCCTCCAGTTCCTCAACGAATCGGCTTCGGTCCGTCCTCGCTCCAACTCCAGTTCGTAGAGCCCAACTCGGAGGTTTGGCTTCATCGCCAGCATCTCGGCCCCGATTCGGTCCTTCACCCGGCACTGGTCCTCCTGAAAGCTCACGCCCCGCCGGTAATGCACCCCGTTCTCGATTGCCGACCGTTGGCCAAAGGATACCGGTCTGGGACGCCGGAAATTGCGTCCCCTGGGAGTCAGTTCGCAGGTCGTCTCCATCCCAACGAGTCCTTAGCGTGCAATTCTTAACCATTAGAAATGTACCCCCAATAGAAGTTGCATTCGCGAACAGTCGGTCACCGTTACCGCGAAGCAGGCAATAGCGCTGAACTTTCAAACTACGGTAAGAGGTGACTCGGCAGTTGCTGATCCCGCAGAGTTTTGGTGCTCACCGTGGTCTGACCTTTAATTGGATTCCATTTGACTCGTCTGCCGATAGATCCGGCTTCACAGACGGCTCGTCCTACACAGGAAATGTCAACCGCAGTGGACGGGATGTTTCCGAGAGTTTAGCTCGTTCCATACTCGTTAGATCTCGCAGTTGTAGGTCATCTGGACCAGCAGATGAAGCAGGGTCTCCGATAGGGCTTCGCGCCGATTTGGATGTGCAGCCGATCCGAGAGAATCCTGTTAATCGCATGGGCGGGTTGGGCGAGTGTCGACATTTAGGAATGGTTATTATTGACCACAACGGTAAAATTTAACCGAATATTATTTAGAATTCGAGGCCAGCTTGTAAAACGATTGATAGTCATTTGCAACAATTTTGCTGCTTAAGCATTCATGGTAAAAATAATGTTTATACCGGCATAAAATTTGCCTTTAAAATTAAATTTTAAGCGACGGTAAAAATTTTCAAAAATCAGGCCCGGCTTAAAAAATTAGTAAGGAGTTCGAAGACTGCAAAATCTAAAGTTTTTTGGAAATCGCAGTGACACTTTTAAAAAGTATTTCATATAGTCCATAGGACCAACATTTTTACAATTACCCCATGCCTTACACCATTTTGCTCGTCGAAGACAATGAGTTGAACCGCGACATGCTGAGTCGTCGCTTAGAGCGCAAGGGCTACGAGATCAAGATGGCTGTGGACGGTGCCCAAGGGGTCAGCATGGCCACGGAGTTGCGACCGGCCCTCATCTTGATGGACTTGAGCCTACCGGTGATGGACGGCTGGGAAGCCATTCGACGGATCAAGGGGAACCCTGAGACCGCCACCATTCCAATCATCGCTCTCACCGCCCACGCCCGGGCCGAGGACGAAAAGACGGCTCGTGATGCGGGAGCCAATGATTTTGACACCAAGCCGGTCGATCTCAATCGGTTGGTCGGGAAAATGGAGCACCTGTTGACACCCAACGCCAACGTCACCCTCCCAGAGAGCCAGTAGTCCAGCCAACCATGAAAACACCTAGCGTCCTATCGATGAAATCCCGCCTCGTCGACCTCCTTCGTTCCTGGGTTTTGCCCAACCTCTGCTTCGTTGCCCGTTGCGGATTTCTTCTGGCCCTGGTCACGGGGTTGACCGTCCAGCCTATCGGTGCTGCGGAGCCCACCAACTCGGTGCTGCACTTCGATGGCAGTGGTAGTTATCTGGAGTTACCACCATACAGTCTTGATGGATATAAAGCAATTACGGTGGAGGCATGGGTAAGGCCAGAACGATTGGGTTTCTTTACCCGGTTCTTCGAGTTTGGAACTCAGGGTGGTCGTTTGGTGGCTTGTTGGAATCATGGTCGAATCTTTAACATTCATACAGAGGGTCTAGAAGTAGGTTATGGAGCTCCCAATGGTGTTATAAACTGTATTAATGATAATGAATGGATCCATCTAGCCGTCGTATCGAGCGGCAAAAGCTTTGAAGGTTACCTAAACGGAGAACGTATTATCAACGGACAAACGTCAACCGAGTTATATCCTGCAGGAAATGGAAAACGATATTATTTTGGACGGGATACGTTTGGGGGTGAAGAGGAAGACTATATCGGTCAGATGGATGAAATTAGGATTTGGAGCAAGGCGTTAACATCAGATGAAATTAAATCTGGGTTGGCCCAGCGATATTCCTGGGGGTCTCCCGATCTTGTGACACTGATCAATTCAAATACTAATCGAGTAAAAGCAATTGATGGGAAAGAGTCCTCGGCTTTGTTCCGTGGTTCTTTGGGTTGGCAAAACCAGGAGCGAACACCAGAGGAGGTATTACGGACCCTCAAGCATCAACACCTGGAAGTAATACTTCCATCTAATATCCGCTCGTTAACAAATTGTTGGGTAACGTTTATAGTTAAAAACCAGGGAAAATTAAATAGTATCGATCATTTTTTATATAACGGCCAAAATCCAGTTAACGAGCAGGGTGATCCAGTGCTTTTAGGGAATGTGCTTGGATTCCAAAAGCAGCCTTCCAGTGAATTGTACATATCCCTAGCGACACCTGAAACTGGTGCGCTTTTTGCAGTTTATCCTCTTGATTTTTCGCCATCCGATTCAAGAGGTTCTAGTGTCACTTTTAAGCCTATCGACTTCAACTCCCTCCAGCTTCAACTAGGGGATACTCTATTAAAAGCGATTCGCGATCGAACGGCCGTTTCGGGTTGCCTCAATTTTTTAGGCCAACTAGGTCTCGAAGAATTAGCAACTGAGGCTTTGATTGACGTAGCTGCGGCTGGTGGATATCAAAGTTATCCAGCTCGCGAGTTGTTGAGACGCAAGATACCCGAACGTCTGGCCAAGTTTTTTCAATTTCGACAATCCATTTCGGCTCGTTTCCTCGGGGGCACTGTTGCTGCTCTCGGACTCGTGATGGGTTGTCTTTGGATTTTTAACCGGCAAATGAGGTTCGCTGTGTGGTTTGGATTGGTGTGTGTGCCGGTCAGTTTTTGGTTGTTGAACGGAGAAAACACGTATGCGGTAAGTATGCGATTTGCGGTTCTCAGTGCGCTTCTACCGCTGCTTTTTGGTTTTGTCTGCTCCGCGTTGAATCAAAAAATTCCTGTCCGCTATTGGGTTTCAATAGTTGCTTTGATGCCGGGTTTCATAATGTGTTGTTTTGATGCTTTTAAAAATACTGGTTCTGTAAATAGCGGTTCCACAATCCACTGGCTTTGGTTAAATATTTCGGTGCTGGTTCTATTATGGATTCTCTTAGAGCTCATCCTAAAGTTCAGAGGTGTTAACGAGAGCGTATCGATTCTTCATCGGCGCCTTGTTTTATTTACCTGTCTCAGCATTTCTTTTCTGTGTCTTGGTATTCCCAGTTTTTGGTTTACCTCTTTCTTACATCAGTCCGGGGCCCGTCTGAGTGGGGATCTATTTAGTTATCTATTACAGTTTCAAAATCTACTAGTAAGCTGGCTACCTGTACGGGTTGGAGAAAACCCCGATCTCGCTTGGGAAGTGATACAGATACCCGTGGTGCTATCATTTTCTTTCAGCGGATTTTGCCTCTTGGGCAATCGTTTCCGGGAACTACGGATTAGTCTCGAAGCCAGCAATAGTACCGCACTTCAACAATTGGAGGAGATCAAGATCAAGAGCGAGGCTCTTCAAGTGGCACAGGTTGCCGCAGAAACAGCCAGCAATGCGAAGTCGCAATTCTTGGCCAACATGTCCCACGAACTGCGCACCCCGCTCAACGCCATCATCGGTTACAGCGAAATGCTCCAGGAGGAGGCGGACGATTTGGGAACCCCGGAGATCAAGCCCGACCTGCAAAAGATCAATGGGGCCGGCAAGCACTTGTTGGGCTTGATCAACGACATCCTGGACCTCTCTAAGATCGAGGCGGGCAAGATGACCTTGTACTTGGAAACCTTCGATGTCCGCGCCGTATTGGATGAGGTTGCGGCGATGGTACAACCGTTGATTGCCAAAAATGCCAATCAACTCACCCTGGAGATTTCCCCTGAGATTGGCTCGATGCGGGCCGATGTCACCAAGGTGCGGCAGACGCTCTTTAACCTGCTGAGCAATGCGAGCAAGTTTACCGACAAAGGCACTATAATCCTTCGGGCCCGTCGTGAGGGAGGCAATATGGTGTTCGATGTCATCGACAGTGGCATTGGCATGACGCCTGAACAGGTCAGCCGCCTGTTCCAAGCCTTTGCGCAGGCTGATGCATCGACCTCTAGGAAGTACGGAGGAACCGGGCTGGGACTGGCCTTAAGCCGCAAGTTCTGCCAGCTCATGGGAGGTGACATGTCGGTTGCCAGCGAGCACGGGAAGGGCTCCACGTTTACGGCGACCATAGAGGCGGAGGTGCAAGAGGTTGCGGCGGATGCCGCTCCTGCTGAAAAGTCCGCATCGGAAAAGGCTGCCGCCAAGACAAGCTCTGGCCCGCTGGTGCTAGTGATTGATGATGACGCGACCGTACAAGATCTTCTGCGGCGCTCATTGAGTCGCGATGGGTTCCGTGTCGAAACGGCCAACGATGGAGCCAGTGGCTTGACCCGCGCCCGCGAACTCCAACCGGCGATCATCACCTTGGATGTCATGATGCCGGGGATGGATGGGTGGGAGGTTTTGGGTGCCCTGAAGGCAGATCCGATGACAGCCAACATCCCTGTGATCGTGATGAGTATCGTCGATGAAAAGGGGTTGGGCTTTAGCTTGGGAGCAGCCGACTATCTGACGAAGCCGTTGGATTACAGTCGGTTGTCGTCGGTGGTGAATCGTCATGCTCAAGGAGGACGCGGGCAGAGGGTGCTGGTGGTGGAAGACGACCCGGCGACGCAGGAGTTGGTCACCAAGTACATGACCAAGGAAGGGTGGCAGGTAGTCACGGCCAACAACGGGCGGGCAGCGTTGGATCGAGTCTCAGAGGGCAAGCCAGATCTGGTGTTGTTAGACTTGATGATGCCGGAGATGGATGGGTTTGAGTTTTTGGAGGCGTTCCGCCAGCAACCCGGGTGTGCCCAGATTAATGTCGTGGTGATGACGGCGAAGATCCTGACCGATCAAGACCGTCTACGGCTGCAAGGGCAGGTAGCTCAGGTTGTTGCCAAAACCCAACTCACTTCAGAAATGCTCACGAGCAAGATTCGAGCAGCCATTGGCTCAACGGTATCTGCGGGTGTAAAACATTAAAAGGATAGTGAAAATGCCGCCGCCCCGATTTAAAGGACTCCAAGCCAAAATACGCCTTCACCAACTGCCGTGCCTTGCCAAGCCCCAGCAACTGATTAGAGGTCGGTTTTGGTGTGATTGGTCAGCAGCATGTTCCAGTCGTTAAGCCCCCTTTGGTTTCACTGAAACTATCGAGACACCACCGTTAATTTTATAAACTAAAAGCAAATCCCTGTTCCAATTATTTCGCGTCAATTGTATTGCTAAAATATTATTAATTATCAATTAAAAACCCTGCAACTAGTCTGTTTCAAATTAAATAAATATAAAATGAGTATCGATTCAAACGAAGAAGTTCATGAGGTGAATTTATCAGGACGTTTAGACAGTTACGAAGCAAAAGTGTTTTCGGCCAAAGCAGATGCCCTAATGACCACATCTGTGCGCAAAGTTGTTGTGAATCTTGATCAGGTAACATTTCTATGCTCCGCAGCATTACGAGTAATAGTTTTGAATCATCGAAAATTTAAGGCAGAAGGACGTAAGTTTGTCGTTGGTAAAACATCGAAAGATGTAGACTTTATATTTGCAACTTTCGGAATTGGATCTTCAGATTGGATTTGGGATTAAGTAATAAAAACATGCCAAGCTTTACACAACTGAAATCAGGCGATAGCTGTGAAATTACAATTGATCGCAGAATTGACGGCGAGTTTGCCAATAAATTGGAGATTGATCTGTTGGAACTCGGCAAAACGTCGGTCAGAAAAATAACTTTGAACATGATCGACTGTAGTTTTATTTGTTCAGCAGGAATCCGGGTTCTACTTCAATATCACCGAAATATGAAAACAGATCATAGATCTTTAATGGTTTCCCGTGCATCGACCGAGGTGGATGCCATTCTAGAAATGACCGGGTTTCGTGAGAGCTTTATCGAAAAAGCGCACTAAGGTGCAGGAAGATATGAACGTTGAATTTCCAGTAACTGAATCTTCAGCTGTAGATGCCTGCCGGTGTCTTGAAAAATTTGCATCATCAATTTCAATATCGCGGAAAACTCTGTTCTGCTTAGACCATGCGTTAGCAGAATACCTGCAAAATCTCTACGACCATTCTGTTGCAAAAACGTCGAAAATTGATTTTCAATTTTCTGAGAACAAAATTACAATAGTTGTGCGTGATGATGGGCTTCCTTATAATGTCATTGAACATCCACCTGTGGACACTACGCTGCCGCTTCTTGATCGGCCAGTTGGAGGGTTGGGTATCCATCTGATTCGTCAGCTAATGGATGAAGTGCATTACTCCTCTGCAGGTGGTTGGAATTCAATTACCCTTATAAAAATTAATAGCTCCGGAGGCTCGGGATCCAGTCAATCGACAGAAAACAAACATTCCTTTGAACATTGATTCGAAAAGCCTTGGAAAGTTACGGCATGACTTGCGAACTCCAATCAACCAAGTGATTGGCTACTGTGAACTGCTTCTCGAAGACACCAGCATTGATACTGGCTACACCCGTGATCTAGAGCGCATAAAATTCGCAGGCTGGCAGTTACTTACTGCTCTTAACACCTATTTAGGCGAGCAAAGCTTGTCAAATCGTTCCCTTGATACCTCCAAGCTACAACAGGATCTTAGAACGCCTGTCGACCATATTATTGGCTACAGCGAGTTGCTCATGGAGCAGGCTCAATCCCAAGAGCGCACGGACATTCTCCAAGACCTTCAACGAATCCATGGTGCTGCCGCAAATTGGTTGCAGCGGATGGAAGCGGCCCTGCTTGCCCTCAATGATTCTAAAGGATTACCTAGCCCAGAAGCCATATCATCAAATCCGGAAAATTCTCAGAACATAGAAACTCAGCGACCTGCAAACTCAACCGAGCCCCAGATCGCGGCAGGCTTAGGTGAACACATTCTAATTGCCGAAGACGATCCTTTGAATCTGGACATATTACGTCGGCGAGTTGAGCGGTTTGGATACAAGGTTACCACGGTTGGAGATGGGCACTCTGCGTGGCTAGAATTGCAAAAGGGCGGTTATGATCTTGTTTTGCTGGATATGATCATGCCGATCATGGATGGCTTTGAGCTCCTTCAGCACCTTCGCACCGACCAACAGCTGAAATTGATTCCGGTACTGATGATTTCTGGGGTGGATCAAGAAAGCAGCATAGTTCGTTGTATCGAGGCTGGTGCAGATGACTATTTAATGAAGCCGGTGAATCCCGTCTTTCTCCGAGCGCGCATTTGCGCGTGTCTTGAACGGAAACGACTCCGTGATTTGGAGCAGCGAACCCACGCAGCCTTATTGGAGAGTCAATCTCTTTTGGCAGAAGAACTCGCGGAGGCTAGTCGTTATGTGTCATGCCTGCTACCCAGTCCGTTAAACCATGCTCACGTTGTGGTCAGTTGGCATTTCCAATCGTGTAGTCAAATCGGCGGAGATGGTTTTGGCTACCGTTGGATTGACAGCGATCATTGGGCATTTTTTCTTTTCGATGTTTGCGGCCATGGTGTTGGAGCGGCCATGTTGTCTATCTCAATTCTCAATGTTCTGCGAACTCTTTCGCTTCCCGATACAGACTTTAAGTCTCCGAAATCGGTCCTGACTGGCCTCAACACAGCATTCCCGATGGAGTCACACAATGAGCAGTATTTTACTTGCTGGTATGGAGTGTACTCACCTTCAACAAGACTGCTTCGATTTGGAAGTGCTGGTCACCCTCCGGCGCTGTGCATAGAGGATAACACGAGTACACCTCTCCGCACGCAAGCTCCGCCAATTGGTTGCATGGACAGTGCTAAGTTTCAGGAGGCGTCGCGAATTTTATCCAATTCGTGCAAATTGATTGTTATTAGCGATGGTGTGTACGAGTTGGAAAGAAAGGACGGGACGACTGCTACCGTCGAAGATTTTTCTTCGTGGTATATTGCTCAACAAGATCTTGGAAACCCGATCACCGCTTGGGAATGGGCAAAGCGAACGAGTGTCCGGGAGAAACTGGACGATGATTTTTCGATCATGCAGATTATATTTAATTGATGGTGAATCAATCAAATCGTTTTCCAGAAAACTAGACCATTTCACGCTCGGGTGAGACGAGGAAGCGAGAATTGGTGGCGACAAGCCCGAGCCGGCGGGCTCGTTGGCGCGGCGACCAGCCAATCCAGCCATCCCGTGCCTTGGTGTGCAAAGCGGCGACGCCAAAGTCAAGCAAGGCGACGTACGGGCCAACCAGTTCGGCCACGTAATGAAGCGAGGGGCCATGAAGCGCGCGTCGGCCAAGGTAGTGGTGGGCCTCGAGCCGGCGCTCGAACTCCTCGCGCTCATGGAGATTGATCAGACGGACCATGATTTGCTTGAGAAGATCCGCTTCGGCAGGCAAATCGGTGCTACGCACCGCAAATCCTGAACACGGGCCATAAAAACAAATCAGTCAAAATGCAAACGAGCCCACTTCTTAAATAACTATTCAGATTCAGATGAATCAGCACTGGATTTCTGGCTGGCTTGGTGGGGTCTGGGGCTCAAATCCCCTCGGCGAAGTTGGCGGCCGAATGCACGGTGGCGACCTCGGGAGACAGGCTGTTGGCACCGGTCGAGAGCACCCGGTATTCGCGAATCTGGAAGCTCACCGAGGATCCTTGCTCTAGGCCCTGACGCAGGAAGTCGTCTTTCACAATGCGAGTCCGCAGGATCAATCCGGACGGAGTCTCCAGTTCGAGCCGCAGTTGGACTCCCAAGAAGTAGACATGACGGATTACGGCCGAATGGGGGTATTCCTGAAGATTGCGGGAGATCTGGACGGCATACGGTCGGAAGCCGATGCGCAGGGTCTGTCCCTCGGGCACACCGTGGGTCGGAAAACTCAATTCGTTGAGGCGGGCGGCACCGCCACGGACGGTCAATTCCAGCACGTTCAGCACACCGATGAAGCGGGCCACGAATTCATTCTTCGGTTCTTCGTAGACCTCGCGCGGGGATCCGATTTGTTCGAGCCGGCCGCGACTGAAGATCACGATCCGATTACTCACCTCCATGGCCTCTTCCTGATCGTGGGTGACGAAGATCGTGGTGACGTGGAGTTCCCGTTGCAGGCGAACGAGCCATTCGCGCAGCTCTTGGCGAATCTTGGCATCGACCGCTCCGAAGGGTTCGTCGAGCAGGAGTACCGAAGGCCGTGGTGCGAGTGCCCGGGCGATGGCAACTCGCTGGCGCTGGCCACCGGACAATTGGTGTGGCAGGCGGCGTCCGAGACCGTCGAGTCCGAAGAGCTTGAGCAGTTCGTCCACGCGGGCTTCGATCTCGGCCTGCGGGGTGTTCCGAATCTTGAGACCGAAGGCGACGTTGTCGAACACGCTCATCGTTTTGAAGAGGGCGTAGCTCTGAAAAACGAAGCCGATGTTGCGCTTCTGGACGGGCACGTCGTTGACGCGTTCACCGCGGACGAGCAGATCTCCGGAGGTGGGTACTTCCAATCCGGCGATCATCCGCAGCACGGTGGTCTTGCCGCCACCGCTCGGTCCGAGCAGGGCGACGAGTTCGCCATCGGCGACAGTCAACGACACATCTTCGACCGCGCTCACGCTGCCGAAACGCTTGGACACCTGGCGCAGTTCAATGCTCATGGCTGGAAGGGGAATCGGATTGGCCGAGGGCTTGTTCAGCCGCTTGGCGGCGCTCGAGCCAGGTCTTAAGGCCGAGGGTGATTAAGGCCAGAATGGTGAGGAGACTGGCGGCACTGAAGGCACCGACCGACTGGTATTCCTGGTGCAGTTTTTCAATGCGCAAGGGCAGGGTTTCGGTGAGTCCCGAAATGTGCCCGCTCACCACGGAGACGGCACCGAATTCTCCCATGGCCCGCGCATTGCAAAGGATGACCCCATATAGGAGGCCCCATTTCACCGAGGGCAAGGTGACATGCCAGAAGGTTTGCCATCCGGTCGCTCCGAGGGTGAGGGCGGCTTGCTCGGCATCGCTGCCCTGGGCCTCCATTAGAGGGATGAGTTCTCGAGCGACGAAGGGAAAGGTCACAAACAGCGTTGCTAGAACGATGCCCGGGATGGCGAAGATGATTTGTATGTCTTTGGAATCGAGCCAGGGCCCGAGATATCCTTGGGCCCCGAACATCACTACAAAGATGAGCCCGGACACCACGGGAGACACCGAGAACGGGAGGTCGATCAAGGTGATCAGAAGGGCTTTTCCCCGGAATTGGAACTTGGCCACTGCCCAGGCGGCAATCACGCCGAAGACCAGGTTGAGTGGAACGCAAATGGCGGACACCAGCAGGGTCAGCAGCACCGCCGACCGCGTGTCGGGCTGTTGAAGGGATTGGAGATAAGCGCCCCACCCCTTGGCAAAGGCCTGCGCAAAGACATTGGCCAAGGGCAGCAGGAGGAACACTCCGACGAATCCGACGGCGATCCCGATGAGAATCCTGCGGATGAACGCCGGTTCTTCAATACCCCGGCGGGATTTGCTATTTGCGGCCGCCATGGGGCCTCTGGGAATGCCTCCAGCCATGGTCAGCGTTGAAATCGACTCGCCCAGCGTTCGAGCAGGTTGATGGTGATGAGGATGGCGAAGGAAGCGCTGAGCATCACCACAGCCACGGCCATGGCATTGGCATACTCAAATTGGTCTAACCAACCCATGATGACCTGAGGGGTAATTTCGGAGACATAGGGTTTGTTTGTGGAGATGAAGAGGACTGAGCCGTATTCGCCCACAGCTCGAGCGAAGGCTAGGGCAAAGCCGGTCATCAAGGCTGGCAATAGGGTGGGAAAAACGACCCGGCGAAAGGTGCACCATCGGCCGGCACCGAGTGTGGCGGCGGCCTCCTCCAGCTCGACTTCAAATTCTTCTAGAACGGGCTGCAGCGTCCGAACGACGAAGGGCAGACTGACAAAGGTCAGGGCTAGAACGATACCGCTGGTGGTGTACGCCAGATGGATTCCGAGCGGCACCAGGAATTGTCCCAGCCAGCCCGTTTGGGAAAACAGGTTGGCCAAGGTGAGTCCTGCCACGGCTGTCGGAAGGGCAAAGGGGAAATCGACTAGGGCATCCAAGAATTTTCGACCCGGAAACCGGTAACGGGTCAATACCCAGGCCAGCAGCGTGCCGAGCACCGCGTTGATGGTGGCGGCGAGGAATGAGGCCCCAAAGGTGAGTCGGTAGGCGGCCAAGGCCCGATCGCTGAACGCCACCCGGACAAAGTCCGCCCAACTCATCTCAGTGACGCGGATCAACAACCCCGCCAGCGGGATGAGGACAACGAGGCTCAGGTAGACGATGGAATAGCCCATCGTTATCCCGAATCCCGGCAGTACATTATTTCGCTTTTGGCCCATCTCCCTGAAGTGCAGGAAGGCTATTGGGGCTTCTTGATGGTTGTAAACACATAAAGACAACCGAGATTGTAGAGATTAGAGAGCTTGCCCGGTTTGTGACTTGGCCATTGAAGCGCGATCCGGCTTTGGACAAGTTCTCCGCGATGTCGATTCCGAGCGAATTCAACAACGTCACTGCCACCGCCAAAGCCAATGTCTATTTCGAGGGCAAGGTGGTGTCTCACACGATCCGTTTTTCTGACGACGCCAAGAAGACCCTGGGCCTGATTTATCCGGGCAAGTTCCACTTCGGAACCGACCAGGCTGAGCGGATGGAAATCGTGGCCGGCCACTGCGTCATCCGTCTGGATGGAACCGAGGAAACCCGATCGGTTGCTGCCGGTTCGTTCTTTGATGTCCCCGCCAAATCTGGCTTTGACATCGAAGTCTCGAGCGGGATTTGCGAGTACATTTGCTCGTTCCTGCCGTGAGGTGATCGTTGCCTCAGGGATGTGCTTCTTAGGGCCGTTGAGACGTTGACTTGGTAGGGGGGCAGAGCGTTTGCTCTGAGCCCTCTCCTATGAATCGCCGTCGCTTTCTGTTGGGGGCCTCCGCCCTTCCGCTCTTGCCGTCTTGGGCCTTGGCTCAAGGATCAAAGTCCTATCGTTTCGGTCTGATCGCCAAGTCCCAGGGGAATGCCGTTTTCCAGGTGGCTCGGGTCGGTGCCGAGGACGCCGCTCGGGAGTTGGGTGCCCGACACGGGGTGAAAATCCGCATCGACTGGCGGACCCCCAATGAGGAAGACGCTCAGAAGCAGGCTGAGGCCATTGAGCAGTTGGTTTTGGCGGGTGCTGATGGAATTGCCGTCAGTTGCAGCGATGCCAACAAGGTGACCGACGCCATCAACAAGGCGGTGAGCGATGGGGTGCCCGTGGTTACCTTTGATTCGGATGCGCCCGCCTCCAAGCGACTGGTTTGCTATGGCGTGGATGATGGCCTGTGCGGTGAACAGGTGATGACTGAATTGGCCCGAGTTCTGGGAGGCAAGGGGGTCATCGCCATTTTGGCAGGAAACCAAAACGCGCCCAATTTGCAGAAGCGTGTCGCTGGTGTCCGCAAGGAGGCCAAGAAATACCCCGGGGTGGTCATCCGGGATACTTACTATCATCGGGAAACCCCGCAGGATGCTGCTGCTCGAATGGAGCAGGTCCTTCAGGCCAATCCGGACATCACCGGTTGGGCCTTGATTGGAGGATGGCCTCTCTTCACTGAGAATGCCCTCAAGTGGCAGCCAGGCACGGTTCAATGTGTCAGCGTCGACGCGTTGCCGATCTGCCTGAATTATCTCCGCAGCGGGCACGTTCAGGTGCTCTTAGCTCAGCAATGCCACGCCTGGGGCTACCGCTCAGTGGAGCACTTGTTTAACAAGGTGCATTTGCACAAGAATCCGGACTCGCCCCGGGATGTCAGCCCCTTGGTTCGTGTGGACCGATCCAACGTCGAGGCCTACGCCAAGAATTGGGAGAAGTGGCTTCCGAAATGATGCTCCGGTGAGGCTCTGGTCGGCGGTGCAGTACTCACTGTGCCTGAACCATCCCCCGTTGTTTTCTATCGGATAGCTGATGAAGAAGTTCCGTCCGACCCGGTGCGGGGCTTTAGAACACGTCCATGATCATGGAGACGGTTCGACCGATGCTGCCCTGATTCTCGCGGACGACCGTCTGGGCCCGTTGACCGAGAGCCGCTCGTTCGGCGGGGTTTTCTAGCAACCGGGTCAACGCCGATTCCAGCCCCGCTTCATCGGCAACTTGCACGGCGGCGTTGGCCTTCACAAAATTTGGTGCAATGTCGGGAAAGTTCTCCATGTGCGGACCAAAGATCACTGCCTTGCCGAGAGCGGCCGGTTCAATGGGGTTTTGTCCGCCTTGCGCAGTAAGACTCTTGCCCACAAAGACAATATCGGCCCGGGTGTAGAAGTGACGGAGTTCACCGGTGGTGTTGACCAGCAGGCATTCCAGATCGCCCGATTTGTGGCGTGTGTTCGGCCGCATGTCCTTGCGGAAGATGTATCGAACGCCCAGAGCCTGCAGTTCTGCTCCGACGGCGGCACCTCGTTCATGATGCCTTGGCACGAGCACGAGGAAGAGCCTTGGGAACCGGGGCTTCAAGCGGAGGTACATGGAAGCCAGGATGCGTTCTTCACCGTCATGGGTGCTGCCGGCCACCAGAACTACGCTGTCGGGAACAACCCCCAATTGCCCCAGTAGGCTGGTAATATCCAGCGTACGGGTGTCATCAAGCTTGGCGGCGTCGAACTTGAGGCTGCCCACCACGTGGATGGCTTCTTTGCGGCAACCGAGTTGAAGCAGGCGCTCCGCATCGGCTTCAGTTTGCGCGCCCACCCCTTCAAACCCTGCGAAAAGATCTCGGAAGAGGAACCCAAACCGGCGGTAGCCGCGGAACGACCGCTCCGAGAGGCGAGCATTAACCAAGAAATACGGAACCCCACGGCGTTGGAGACTCCACAGAAAGTTGGGCCAGATCTCGGCCTCCACTAAAATGACCACATCAGGGTCGATGAGGCCGATGGATCGTTGGATGTGTTTCCGGCGATCAATGGGGTAGTAGACCTTGGTAATATGCGCCGGAAGGTGGTCGCGCAGGAGTCCCATGCCCGTCGAGGTCGTTGTGGAGACGACGATCTTGTGCAAGGGCAGCAGCGGTTCCATGGCCCGTATTAACTGCGTGCACAAGTTCACCTCGCCGACGCTGACTGCGTGGAACCAGATGACCTGACGGTTGGTCAGGGCCTGCTTGAGCTTGGCGTCATACAGGCCGAAGCGCTCGCCAAACCCGGCCTGCCAGGATCCGCGACGGTACATCTTGAGGAAATACCATGGAGCCGACAGGGCGAACCCGATGTTGAAGAGAATATTGTAGAGAAGTCGCATGGACAGTGTCGTCGCGGAAAACCAAAAGGAACGGTGGTTACTGTCCCAACGTTCCGGTCGAGCCAAAGGTTACGGATTTTTTTGACGAGGCCGAACCTTCCGGGGTGTTGGTGCGGGGGACTCGGTGGTGGTTTCCTTCGCTCCGATCCGTTGCACAAAGGCACCGATCCATTCGCAGGCTCGATGTTCTTGGGTTTTGGCTACTTCGAGAACTTCTTGGGCAGAGACGACCTGTGTTTTCCCACCTAAGCCGGCCGCAGCATTGGTAATGCAACTAAATCCGGCCACTCGCAATCCGCATTGGCGGGCCACGATGACCTCCGGCACGGTGCTCATGCCCACAGCATCGGCGCCCCAGCTGCGGAAGGCCCGGATCTCAGCCGGTGTTTCAAAGCTGGGACCAGAAACGGCCAAATAGACCCCCTCGCGCACCGGCAGACGGATCGACCGCGCAGCCGCTTTTAGATGTTTTTGCAGTTCCGCATCGTAGGCCCGGGTCATGTCGACAAAACGAGGTTCGCCCTCGGCGACCGCTCCCCGGAGCGGATTCATGCCCAAGAAATTGATGTGATCGTTCAGGATCATGAAATCGCCGACGCGGAATTTGGGGTGAATGCCGCCCGCTGCATTGGTTACCAGCAGCGTCTCGACACCCATAGCCGCGAGGACTCGAGTGGCATAGACCACTTCGTTGGGCTCAAACCCTTCATAGTAGTGGGCCCGTCCGCTGAGCACGGCCACGGGCACCGAGTGCCAGGTTCCGATCCGCAGTCGTCCCTCATGCCCCGGGGCGCTGCCGACTGGGAAGCCAGGCAGGTCTCGATAGGAGAATTCCCGGTCCACCGAAACGGACTGCGCGATGGGGCCAAAGCCACTGCCCAGAATGATGGCGACCCGTGGCCTTAGAGAGGTCCGGCGTAGGATCAACGAGGCAGTGGACGAGGGAGTGGGCAGGGATTGGGAGCGACGAGGCATGGCGCTGGCAACGGATTGCGGAATTCAGCCGGGGATTACGGCTGTGCGTTGAGCGTGGGAAGCCAATGCAGCCTCGAACAGTTCGTGGCTTCGGACGGCTTCGTCCGGAGTGACACAACCAAATCGATTGCCGAGGGCTCCCGCGCGTTCGGCCGCGAAGGCTGCCCACATTTGCAGAAAGCAGTCTGGGAAGCCTGGCTCGAAGATGCCCCCGGTAATCGTGGGGAATGGTGTC
>Ga0209443_1001300_pt1 | contig 15874 bp, 11 predicted proteins | sample LauGreBMM110DCMD_2_FD_187571 | JGI IMG/M metagenome (GOLD analysis project Ga0209443, IMG submission 187571) | Freshwater lake microbial communities from Lake Michigan, USA - Su13.BD.MM110.DCMD (SPAdes) (version 2) | ecosystem: Environmental > Aquatic > Freshwater > Lake | place: Lake Michigan... | reverse complement strand
TTCAAAATTAATTTAAATTCCAAACTCAGGCGCAGGACTCCGGTCCTGTGTCTGCATAGTTACTACTGCCATTAACCGACTCTCAAAATATTGGTTATGTTTTTTTATTACGCGAGATCAATAACAAATAGGCACATGATGGAATCCTGCGTGTGTGAGAGTCTTCAGAAATATATTTTGTCTGTTTAGTTGAATTATATGAATAATCATTATTTTTAATTTCCAAAACCCTACGTTAATTAGAGTTTTCATTACTTAAAAAATGAAGAATAACTATGAAGAAAACATTACTGCTAACAGTTTTTTTATTCCTTGTATTAGCAAAATTAACAATAGCTCAAGTTCCAGACTTTGTACCTGCCGATAACCTTATTGGATGGTGGCCTTTTGAAGGCAATGCCAATGATTTAAGTGGCAATACGAATCACGGAACTTTTGTAGGGGCCTCTACATTAACGACGGATAGATTTGGGATTTCAAATAGGTCTTTTGACGGAGGTTCAAGTTATGTAACTTGTCCTTCCACTGTATTTAGATTTGCAAGAACTGATAATTTTAGTTTTTCAGTTTGGTTTTTTGATAGGGGAAATTCCTCTGGCAGATTAATTTCAAACGAAAGCCCAGAAGGTCATTTTAGAATTACTCCAAATAGCGGGTATAATATTGCAGTTTGTTTTGGTGATTATCAGAAAGTAAATGTATCATTAAATCAATGGCATCATTTAGTTTATACTTATTCAAGTAGAACTGAAAAAATTTATATAGATGGAATATTGACGATTACAGATGTAGATGGAATATTGACGATTATAAATAATGATAATAGTACCGAGGCTTTGAATTATTCTAGTCCTTTTACCATTGGTGCAAAAGCTTCACCAGGAAATGACAGATGGAATGGCAAAATTGATGATATTGGTCTTTGGAGCCGTGTATTAACTCAAACAGAAGTAACTAATTTGTATAATTCATGTGCCCCCCCTTCAATAACTGGAACCACTCCATTATCAAGATGTGATGCAGGAACAGTTGTATTAGGTGCGAGTGCAAGCAGTGGCACCATCAATTGGTATAGCAGTTCTACTGGAGGGTCATCCTTACAAACTGGCACTAGTTTTACGACTCCCTCCATCAATTCTACCACCACTTATTATGTAGATGCGACAAATAACGGTTGTACTTCATCATCAAGAACAGCAATAGTAGCTACAGTAAATACCACACCGACAATAACTAACACCACTCCATTATCAAGATGTGATGCAGGAACAGTTGCATTAGGTGCGAGTGCAAGCAGTGGCACAATCAATTGGTATAGTAGTTCCACAGGAGGATCATCATTACAAACTGGTACAAGTTTTACGACAGCATCCATCAATGCCACCACCACCTATTATGTAGATGCAACTAATAATGGTTGCACTTCATCATCAAGAACTGCAATAGTAGCTACAGTAAATACCACACCTTCAATAACTAGCACCACTCCATTATCAAGATGTGATGCAGGAACAGTTGCATTAGGTGCGAGTGCAAGCAGTGGTACAATAAATTGGTTTAGCAGTTCTACCGGAGGATCTTCCTTGCAAACTGGTACAAGTTTTACTACCCCATCTATCAATGCCACGACTACTTATTATGTAGATGCTACTAATAATGGATGTACTTCATCATCAAGGACTGCAGTGCTAGCTACTGTGAATACCACACCTTCAATAAGTGGCACCACTCCATTATCAAGATGTGATGCAGGAACAGTTGCATTAGGTGCGAGTGCAAGCAGTGGTACAATCAATTGGTATAGTAGTTCCACAGGAGGGTCATCATTACAAACTGGTACAAGTTTTACGACACCATCCATCAATGCCACCACTACTTATTATGTAGATGCTACTAATAATGGATGTACTTCATCATCAAGGACGGCAGTGGTAGCTGAAGTAAATGCCTCGCCGACAATAACTGGTACGACTCCATTATCAAGGTGTGATGAAGGAACAGTTGCTCTAGAAGCTACTCCAAGTGCGGGAGTGATAAATTGGTATAGTGATGCAACAGGAGGATCATCCTTACAAACTGGCACAAGTTATACTACCCCCTCAATCAATACTACTACCACCTATTATGTAGAGGCAACTAATAACGGTTGCACCTCATCATCAAGAACTGCAATAGTAGCTGCAGTAAATATCACGCCGACAGTAAGTGGCACCAATGCATTATCAAGATGTGATGCAGGAACAGTTGCCTTAGGTGCGAGTGCAAGTAGCGGTACAATCAATTGGTATAGCAGTTCTACTGGAGGGTCGTCATTACAAACTGGTACAAGTTTTACTACCCCATCCATCAATACCACTACTACTTATTATGTAGATGCTACTAATAATGGATGTACTTCATTATCAAGAACTGCAATAGTAGCTACAATAAATGCCTCGCCGACAATAACTACCACCACTCCATTATCAAGATGCGATGCTGGAACAGTTGCCTTAGGTGCAAGTGCAAGTAGTGGTACAATCAATTGGTATAGCAGTTCTACTGGAGGATCGTCATTACAAACTGGGACTAGTTTTACAACCCCTTCCATCAATACCACGACTATTTATTATGTAGATGTTACCAATAACGGTTGCACCTCATCATCAAGAACTGCAATAGTAGCTACAGTAAATACCACACCTACAATAACTGGCACCACTCCATTATCAAGATGCGATGCAGGAACAGTTTTATTAGGTGCTAGTGCAAGTAGTGGCACCATCAATTGGTATAGCAGTTCCACTGGAGGATCATTATTACAAACTGGCACTAGCTTTACGACACCTTTCATCAATACCACCACTAGTTATTATGCAGAGGCAACTAATAGTGGTTGCATTTCATCATCGAGGACCGCAGTGGTAGCTACAGTAAAAGCAATTCCTGTTAAACCAGCCATTTCTTGGAATGGAATTCAGTTAAGCACAACATCAACGATTGAAAATTATCAGTGGCTCTTAAATAACAACTCAATAGCAAGTGCTTCTTCTTCTATTTTTAAACCAATAGAAATCGGTAATTACAAGATTCAAATAACTGGTGTTAACGGTTGTAAAAATGAAAGTGAAAGTTTCATGTTATTGGTAAAAGCAGATGATAATTTAGTTAAAATATTTCCGAATCCAGCTTCTAAATATGTGATGGTTTATTTAAGCCAGAAACCTACTCAATCTTTAACTATGAAGCTTTTCAATTTAAAAGGCCAAGAATTAAAACAAGTAATTATAAATAATCAAATTACCTACATTCCTCTTAGTGAAATATTAGTAGGAAATTATGTTATTAAGATTTTCGGGAAGGAATTTAGTCAAACAAAACAATTAACAATTGTCCAATAGATTTAAAATATAATTCCTCTTAGACTCCTCTCAGGCGCAGGACTCCGGTCCTGTGTCTGCATAGTTACTACTGCCTCCATTAAACGACTCTCAAAATATTATTTTTGTTTTTTTATCACGCAAGATCAATAATAAATAGGCACAGGATTGAATCCTGCGCCTGTGAGGTTTTCATTGCTATTTTTTTAATCAAAACATTGGTTCCAAATATTATCTGCACTATCAATAAGCATTGTGATTTGTTTTAATAAACTTTTTGTGGCCGTAAATTTCATTGCTCTCCCAGTTGATAAATTCACCCTGACATTTGATTGTTCCCCTATACCAGAAGATTCTTCCCATTTTGCTTCTCCTGTTCTTACTATTGCCCCATCTTTTTTAATTACAAGTTTAGCCTGCCCATTACTAAACAATGTTATTTCATATTTTAAACCGCTTTGCCCATAAGTGTCATCAAAACAGAATTTTTGATCAATTACAACCATGTCATTTTTAGAAGGAAATTGAAATGATAGGTTTTCAGAATTTAGTTTTGAGTATGATTTAATCGGGAAAATTATACCCGCTAAAGCAATTAATAAAAAACATAGGACTGATTTCATTGTACAAGTTTTATGGTTATGTAAATTATGATTCATAGACTAAAAATTTAATCAAAACTCCAATTCTAGTTAAAGTTAAATGATTATTTCACCCCTTCGACTTTAATCATCCCTGCTTACGAAATGTATAATTAATTACTTATACACCACAGTAGAACTCTGCTAGGCAATTTTTGAACTTGTAGCTGGAAACTCCTAGTCATTACCCACAAAATACCATTTTAACCTAACCTTCTAAGAATATTACAACTACAAATTGGTTGTAACATAACAATTATCTAAAATACAATGCAGACGGGGGATCAATTTAATATGGCGACGAGGAGTTATTGAAACTTGTCCCAGATAGATCAATATGCTTTGGAGTAAAGCGGTCATTGTGCGCGGATTTTCCAACTTGATTGTTAAATGATTGTTTTGTGCATTTATTTTTTTTAGCGTAAACCTATTTTGAACTAACTGGCATTACCAGTTTTATTTTTTTTAAGTAGGGGTTCAATTTATGGGTGCCATTAAAAGTAATGATGCTGTCAATCCTGTCTTTTTGAATATGCAAATAGGTTTCAACATAAAAATTTTCATACTGAAAAAGCTTTACTATGTAGGGTCCTTTTATGATGTAATCGAGATAAGTGCCCAAGGTTATAAGTTCCTTGAGTTTTAGGGATTGGCAAAGATGTGCGAATTCTGTTTGATTCATATTCATATTTTTTAATGACAAAAAAAATGATTTTAGGCCAGCGGCTAGGAACAAATAGTAATTTTATAAATAAGTTGGTTGATGTTAGATAATTTCATCAAATTTCTTTTTGAATTGTTTGAGTTTGAAGTGATAGACTTTACTGGACTTGAAACTTTATACTTCCTAATTTGCAAATTCGAAATATATTTAATCATTCGTCAACAGGTTTTTTTCTATCAGATTTTTTTAGATATAAATATTATTCACCTGCGTTGCATCCACATCATTTATAAATGCGGAAGGGCATTTAGAATGATTTCCTATAAAACTAAAACCTTTGCAAACCTTAATAGATGAATCTATTGAATGGATACCTAGCAATGTTTCACGGCAACTGTCATTGCTATCTTTAAACCATTCAAAGAGGCTATCTAGATTTTTTGAAAAAAAGCTTTTGAACAATTTTGGTTTGTTTTGTATTCATCTAGCTCTAGTTAAACAAATATTTATAAGAGTAATAAAGATTATGCTGTATGTTTTATTTAATTATCTAACACTTAATAATGTGAGTATTCTATTTTGAAGTTTTATAAAACCTGAATCTATATTCCATCTAATATCTATATTTTCACTGCTACCCACCGTTGCAATTGCTTGTAATGAAATTTCACCTAATTTATTTGAACTACTTCTTCTGCGACTCGAGAAAGGTATTTGTATTCCATTTTGGTAAACACTGAAACTTGCAGTTGCATTACTCATTCCTGATGGATAGATAGATCCATTTATTGTGGCAGATCCAAACCCCGTAATATTTCCTGAATTAGTTGATATGTCTCCAGTGATGTTTGTAGCACCAACATTTGAAATATTACCGCTTTTAGAAAAAACAGCAAAATTATTTATGCTACCAAAATTGTTTGAACAACCCGCTAGGCGAGTAATGGTAGATTCGTCTAATCCTATTGTTCCACCACTACTAAATATATTTCCTTCAACATTGGACATACTTCCTATGGTTACTGCTCCATTATTTGAAAAGATAAAACCTTTCATTATTGTAGATGCTCCAAATGCAATAGCTCCTTCTGCAACCCAAAATACATTGCAGGCCGAAGCTCCATTTGTAAGAGTAACATTAAAACTGGTACCTGTGCTAAATGCTGCTCCAAATTGAAAAATGAATTGTGCATTTGGATTACCTCCAGCATCAAGGGTAATTGATCCGGATGCTGTAACGGCTCCTGCGTTATAATAAACCCCAGGTGTAAGTGTTTCACCCGCTCCATAGACAAGCGCATGTGTTGAATTGGTAATTGGTTTTGCCATTAAATAGTTAAATGCTGCTGTTAGCTCAGCGATTGCTTGTGCCGTTCTGTTTGAGGGTTCTAAAGTATATTGGCTATTAAAATTAACTAGATACGTTCCTGGGTTAGGAGTTGTTAATGTCATACCATTAACAATCACATCTGAAGAGGAGCTGGTAGAAATTTCAGAGCCTGATGAAATTACATTGTACCTATCTGTATTTTTTAAAATATAGTCTAGTGTAGCTGTAGAGATAGGTTTATCTAAATCACTTGTATTATTCACATTGCCTAGCCCAACTACTGTTGAATTTATAGTTTGCCAAGTTTTATCCCATCTCCAATATTGCGAGGTATCTCCTGCTGTAATTGGAAATTTAAAATCAGCACCTGCTAATCCTTGTATTCCTGTAGGTCCATCATCACCCTTTACTCCAGATGCTCCAGTTAATCCAGTCAATCCTTGTATTCCAGTTACTCCATCAATACCCTTTACTCCATTTGAACCTGTTAGTCCTGTTGCTCCAATTAATCCTTGTATTCCTGTAGGTCCATCATCACCCTTTACTCCAGATGTTCCAGTTAATCCAGTCAATCCTTGTAATCCAGTTACTCCAACATTACCCTGTACTCCATTTGATCCCGTTAGTCCTGTTGCTCCGGTTAATCCTTGTGTTCCTGTTGCTCCATCAATACCCTGTTCTCCATTTGAACCTGTTAGTCCTGTTGCTCCGGTTAATCCTTGAATTCCAGTTACTCCATCATTACCCTGTACTCCATTTGATCCTGTTAGTCCTGTTGCTCCGGTTAATCCTTGTATTCCTGTTGCTCCATCAATACCCTGTACTCCATTAGATCCTGTTAATCCTGTTGCTCCAGTTAATCCTTGTATTCCTGTTGCTCCATCATCACCCTTTACTCCAGATGCTCCAGTTAATCCAGTCAATCCTTGTATTCCAGTTACTCCATCAACACCCTGTACTCCAGTAGATCCTGTTAGTCCTGTTGCACCAGTTAATCCTTGTATTCCTGTAGGTCCATCATCACCCTTTACTCCAGATGCTCCAGTTAATCCAGTCAATCCTTGAATTCCAGTTACTCCATCAATACCCTTTACTCCATTTGAACCTGTTAGTCCTGTTGCTCCAGTTAATCCTTGAATTCCATTTACTCCATCAATACCCTGCACTCCAGTCAATCCTTGTATTCCTCTTGCTCCATCAGCGCCCTTTACTCCAGTTGCTCCAGTTAATCCTTGTATTCCTCTTGCTCCATCAGCACCCTTTACTCCAGTTGCTCCAGTCAATCCTTTTGCTCCAGTCAATCCTTGTATTCCTCTTGCTCCATCAGCACCCTTTATTCCAGTTGCTCCAGTCAATCCTTGTATTCCTCTTGCTCCATCAGCACCCTTTACTCCGGTTGCTCCAGTCAATCCTTTTGCTCCAGTCAATCCTTGTATTCCTCTTGCTCCATCAGCACCCTTTACTCCGGTTGCTCCAGTTAATCCTTTTGCTCCAGTTAATCCTTGTATCCCTCTTGCTCCATCAGCACCCTTTATTCCAGTTGCACCAGTCAATCCTTGAATTCCTGTTGCTCCAATTGCACCAGTCAATCCGGTCAATCCTTGTGCTCCTATTTGTCCAGTAAAACCAACTAAATGTTTTGTTACAGCAGCGTGAACAAATTCTGTAGTAGCAATTTGAGTTGTACTAGTTTCCAAATCAGCTGTTGGTGCGGTTGGTAAACCCTCTAAGTTGGGTGAAGGAGCAATACTTGTAAAATTTCCAAGACTTGTTACAGCTCCCGTTAAGTTAGCATTAGTAGTAACAGTAGCAGCGCTAACCGCTGAGGAAGCCAATAGGGCATAAGGAACACTGACTAATTTGACTATTCCCATATCTAAAAAATCATTAATGGCAGTGGGGTCATTCCCCACATTACGGCCATTCTCAACAGTAGGATCAATCTCTACATGCAAATATTTGTCTCCACTAGCCCAGTTAATATTGCCAATATTGCCTTTGTAACTGATTGCACCTGTACTTCCTATAATTAAGGAAAACAGTCCAACTAAATTGGTTTTTACAGCCCTAATTTCTGAGTATAGTAAATTTCCAGAAGGAGAGTTATCAATAATTGAAATGCGAATATTCATTGCTTGGTTTGGCAATGAATAGCCATTCGTATTTCGGGCTATGGCTTGGTAGTTTAATAAACTAGGTGCTTGGCCATAACTTGCAAAGCCAATGGCAATAAGAGTAATAAATAAAAGCACTTTATTTGTTTGAGGATGTATTTGATACATAGCTTATTTATTTTGAGTATACGTGATTAGATAAAGTATTTTCAACTTTTCAATTTCATTTTTAAAACCATTAGTTTTCAATTAATCAGATATCAGTTTAATTTGAAAATCTTATATGCCCTTTTTTTCATTAACCTCCCTGTTCGGCTTATTAGCCGAATATTCAAAATATAAGAACCTGCAGGCAAACCACCAAGGTTCCATTCTTCGGAGATAATCAACCCACCATTGTCTAATTTTACTTCCTTCAACTTCTGTCCAATTATATCAAATAACGCTAAGTGATAATAGCCACTATCGGGGTACAGTATATTAATATTTAAAATGCTTATTACTGGATTGGGGTATATTGTTATGTCACTCAATAAAAAGCTACCAACTAGGTTATAATCTGAATTAATTTTTGAATATTGTTGCAAGAGGCCATTGGTAAGAATTATATTGCTATTTTCCATAGTGGTAATGGCAGAAGATTCACCTACACTCCATGCCAATGAAAAATTACCAGCAGTACTAGTCTTACCAGCAGCATTTACTATAGCGGTAGAAATATTTTGTCCAGTTACATTGCTAGTGGCAAGTAATAGCGGCAAAAAAAAGCAAGCCGTGATTTTGAACAAATGATTGCAAGAATAAAAAAATTTATAAAATAAAAATTTGCTGAAAGACAATTTTGAAGGGTTACTCATTAACCAAAATGAATTCAATTAATGTTAGAAAGTTTAAAATTTACCTTGAACTTTATGTGATTTTTGCAATTTTGTAGATAATGAATCTAAATACACTAGAATGAAGTCTATATGATTTTAGAAAAATCATATACAATTAACTAAAAAACCATACAATGAGGTCTATTATGTATTAAAGTTAAAATATTTTGGTTCTTAGGGGAATATAGATACCAATCAAGAGTAGGGTATTTTATGAAAAGAATTCAATACAGATTAAACAAATTATAAATTAGTGGCATCATCAAAAAAAACTTTTGGGCTCACCCCTTTTTCCTTTTTGAAGGCACTATAGAAAGTAGATTGATTTCTAAAGCCTGACTCAAACGACAAGGCTTCAAAGGTTAGGTTTTTAGAATTTGTTTTATGGTCACTAATAAAATTAGCTACCCTAAATTGATTAATATAATTTCTAAAAGAATTATTGAGCCCCATTTTTATAGTAAAGGAGCAATGGTGGATGGGCCTTTTAAGGTCAGCTGCCATTTTACTGATGTCAAAGTCAATATCAAGCCATGGTTTTTCAGTAGCCATATAATTAGTGATCTCCTTACTAAAAGTATCAACCGAAATGGATAAGTTGGAAGTTAGAACTGGGAAATTTATTTTTTCTGTAACTTTATTTTCTTCGTTTATCAATGTTTTAGAGGAGGGATCCACTAAAATTTGATCAGAATATATACTTGGAATTCCAAATTTAATAATCGGTCTATTTAGTAAGTATAAAACCATTGTAAACGCAAATAGACTGTCTATTAAATCTAGGTCTATATGCGGTGTTTTAATAGATTTTATTGAATACTTATACTGAAATATAAAGATTGGAATGACCAGCAGATTTTTTACAATTCTTAAGGTTACCAAAAAAAATATCCAAAAAGAACCATCTTTATAATACTTAGTTGAACTCTTGGTATTAAAATTAAGAAGAATTTTAATAGCCAATGTTAAATAAATTAGCTCAAGGCTTATCCGGGAGGTGATCAAAATACTTGCTAAGCTTGAATTTACATCATTGGTCCGATTTTGAAATACGCTCACTTTATTTGTTCCAAAAAAATCAATTCCCTGAAATAATACAAAGATCAAAGTTAAGATGACAGGCAAAAGATGTAACCAATCAAATTGCTTGAGTTTAGATTGATCATTCACAAAAGACCTAATGTAAATATAGAAAATGGCAGGGATTAATAAAAAAAGTACAGTAGAGGGAAAAACAAGTATATCAAGATGATAATTAGGCCTTTGTTTTAAGAAATTTAAAAAAAGCAACTTTGCAAAATCTTCAAGTAAAAGGAGACCTAAAAGTATATTTAATAACTTATTTCCATAATCACTCAAGAACAAATGAATGGAAAGGATAAAAAAAACAATTATACTAAAAAATTGAATAAACTCACTGTAACTCATGAAGCATTTGTTTAAAGATAGTTTTTAAAAACGCTTACCAAATTAATATAAAGTCTGAATAGGGTAATTTTTTGCTCTGACAAGCTAAGTTTGACTGACAAATTCAAGAATCGTCTATTATTGTGAAGCTACTTCATTTTCAGATCATTTTTTATTTATTCCGAAAGATTAAATTTTAATCATCAATTACCTACTCAAGTGATATAAAGAAAAATTACAATTATCACTTGGACTTGCACTGATTGAATAATGGATATTCAAAAAAATAAAACCTAGTTTTATTTGAGCACCCTTAATTTTTATAAAAAAATGAATAAGATGAGAATCAATTTTCATTTAATGAACCCCTTTGTCTGTATCCATTGCTGTTTTGCCTTTAAAAATTAAAATCTGGTAGGTAGATAAAAAATACCTACGCTCAATTTTAGTTTGTTTCTATCCAAATTTTCGGGGTCGGAAAGATGAATCAAAAAATAATTTAAAGTACAGTTGATGAAATAATTTGTTAATATTTTTTTGTTTTTTAATGCTTATTGATTGCTAGATGTATGGTCCTCGGAAATTGAATCTATCTTTGTATTGAAATCAAAACAAATTTTATGAAAATAGGTGTTCCCAAAGAAATTAAGGTGCAAGAGTATAGAGTAGGCCTTACCCTAGAAGGTGTAGACGCATTATCAAAACAAGGTCACCAAATTTATTTAGAATCTACTGCTGGTGAAGGTTCGGGTTTTTCGGATGATGCTTATAAAACTGCGGGTGCTACCATTCTAGATACCGCCCAACAAGTATACGAAATAGCTGACATGATCATAAAAGTAAAGGAGCCTTTGGCAGCTGAATATCCTTTAATAAAACCAGGTCAAATACTGTTTACCTATTTTCATTTTGCTGCTTCCAAGGAATTAACCGAAGCCATGATCAAATCAAATTCAGTTTGTATTGCTTATGAAACTGTTGAATTGTCGGATGGTTCATTGCCTTTATTAATTCCCATGTCTGAAGTAGCAGGAAGAATGGCAATTAATGTAGGTGCTTATTATTTAGGGAAACCATTTGGTGGAAAAGGAAAATTATTGGGCGGTGTGCCCGGCGTAAAACCTGCGGAAGTATTAATTATTGGAGGTGGAATCGTAGGAACCCAAGCAGCTAAAATGGCTGCAGGATTAGGTGCCAACGTTACTATTATGGATACTAATTTGACTCGATTAAGATATTTATCGGATGTGATGCCAGCCAATGTGGTGACTCAATATTCAACAGTAATGGCTATTCGAGAAAAATTACCCACCACGGATTTAGTAATTGGGGCAGTTTTATTACCTGGTGCCAGAGCACCTCATTTAATTAAAGAGAGTGATTTAAAAACTATGGAAGCGGGTTCAGTAATTGTAGATGTGGCAGTAGATCAAGGTGGATGTATAGAAACTTGTCACCCAACCACTCATGAAAATCCAGTTTTTATGGTAGACAATGTATTGCATTATTGTGTAGCAAATATGCCCGGTGCTAGCCCTCAAACTTCCACTCGCGGCTTAACACAAGCAACGCTACCCTATGCATTATTAATTGCAAACAAAGGATGGGAAAAAGCCTGTGCTGATAATCCAGCATTAGAAAAAGGATTAAATATTTGCGCTGGAAAGATTTTGAACAAAGGAGTATTAGAGGCTTTTAATGGATAGTTCCTTTAGGTTACGCAAATCAAATTGGTAGATTTTTAGTAAAGTCGAGTTTGCATTTTAGTATTTGATTATTAAATTATTTGGTCTATATCGCTTTTCCTATCTAAAAATAATCTATCATTTATTTTTCAATTCCTTTGAATTCCTTAATTTGTAAGACCTAATCGACTTAAAATAGAAAACATGAAAAAATTTAACTTGTATTCAATCTTATTCTTTTTCTCACTTCCTTTTTATGCTTTGTCTCAAGAAAATGTAGACCAAGCAATGATGAAAAAAATTAGAGAAGAGGGATTAAAGAATTCAAAACTGATGGAGATTGCTTTTAATTTAACCGATAAAAGTGGTAACCGATTAACTAACTCTGAAGGATACACGCGTGCAGCAAACTATGCCAAAGAAACTCTGACGGGCTGGGGTATTCAAAATGCTACCATCGATCCTTGGGGCGAATTTGGTAAAGGTTGGGATTTGAAAAAAATGTATCTCGCCATGACAGCGCCTTATTATAAACCATTATTGGCTTGGCCTAAAACATGGACAGCTGGAACAAAAGGTTTGAAAAAAGGCGGGTTGTTAGTAGTTGCATTAAAAGATTCTGCCAGTTTAGAATCCTTGCGTGGAAGCTTAAAAGGGAAGCTAATTATCATAGACCAGTTAGATACGTACAAGCAAAGTTTTAAACCAGATGCTGTAAGGTATACAGACGATGAATTAGCTAAGATGGCTGCTGCTGAGCCACCACAAGCAAGAGGAGCTCGTGCTTATTCTGGTAATTCTTCCCGTAGTGCATTAATGGGAATTGCAAAACTTACTGCTATATTGAAAGCCATGGCAATGAAAGAAGGTGCGGTGGGAATGATTACCACCAGTTTACGAAATCATGATGGTACCATCTTTACCCAAGGTGGTGGATCTTACAAAGGGACTGATCCTGCTAATTTTTTAGATATCTCTATGGGTATTGAAGATTACAATACTTTATTGAGATTGGCTAAATCAGGAACGGATGTACAAATGGAAACGGAGGTAAAAACTAAATTTCAGGAAAAGGATTTACAGGGATATAATGTGATTGCAGAAATTCCAGGAACTGATCCAGCGTTGAAAAATGAAGTGGTAATGATTGGGGCGCATCTAGACTCATGGCAATCAGGAACAGGTGCTACTGATAATGCTTCAGGTTCTTCTGTGATGATGGAAGTAATGAGAATTTTAAAAGCCGTAGGCGCTCAACCCAAAAGAACGGTTCGTATTGGATTGTGGAGTGGAGAGGAAGAAGGTTTATTAGGATCGCGAGGATACGTTAAAAAAACATTTATGGATGAGTCGGGTAAACCTAATGCGGCTCATGAAAAATTTTCTAGTTATTTTAATATCGATAATGGCACAGGTAAAATAAGGGGGATTTATTTGCAAGGAAATGCAGCCTGTGCAACTATTTTTACCAAGTGGTTTGAACCATTTAATGATTTAGGTGCTAAAACAATTACCATCAGTAATACAGGTGGTACCGACCATCTATCCTTTGATGGAGTTGGATTACCTGGGTTTCAATTCATTCAAGACCCTATTGAATATAGCACCAAAACGCATCACAGCAATATGGATGTATATGATCATTTAATTGAAGATGATTTAAAACAAATGGCTGTGATTGTTGCTGGTTTTGCTTACAATGCTGCTCAGAGAGAGGATAAGTTGCCAAGAAAAGAAAAGTAATTAATTGAAAAAATATTTTACTAAGTAGCCTTCTTCGGAGGCTACTTTATTTTTTATGGAGGTAGGTTTTAAAAAGATTTTTTCTTTTCTGTTATTGACAATTTTATTATTTTTAAACCAAGAAATTTTATTTTTTAAAACTTGATTATGCCTATTCAAACCCTTCCTGCTTTATTGGATAAAATGTGGAATGACTATGTTGAGATAAATCCATTAGCACAAAAAATTTATGACCTTTTTACTACAGAAGGAGAGCTGATATTAAATGACCATATAGCACTGCGAACTTTTAATCATCCGCGCGTAAACATTGATATTTTAGCGCGTCCTTTTTTAGCAGCAGGTTATACTTACGGCGGCGACTATCATTTTACAGATAAAAAATTATATGCCAAACATTTTGAGCACTCCGATACAAATTTGCCCACCATTTTTATTTCAGAATTAAAGTTGGAAGAATTTTCATCCTCTCTCAACCAGATTGTTAATCGTTTAATAGGTGAAATCTCTCCTGAAAAAGAGCTAGCCTATGATTTTGTTGCTGTTGGACGTCCTTGGGCATTATCAATTCAAGACTACAATGAATTGATGAAAGAGAGTGATTATGCAGCCTGGGTAGCAGCTTTTGGTTATCGTCCCAATCACTTTACAATTTTAATCAACGCACTTAAAAAATTTGCTGACATTAAAGACTTGAACAATTTTCTTAAAGCCAATAGTTTTAAGTTGAATGCAAGTGGGGGTGAGGTGAAAGGTTCTAAAGAGGTTTTTCTTGAACAATCTTCTACTCTTGCTAATACCATTGAAGTCGATTTTACGGATGGCAAATTAAATATTCCAGCCTGCTACTTTGAGTTTGCAAAACGATATCCTTTAAGTAATGGAAAATTGTATAAAGGATTTGTAGCTAATTCTGCAGACAAGATTTTTGAAAGTACAAAGCAAGGGCAATAGGCAATGGATATAATTTTCAAGTCAATTGTTTAAATAAGAAAGTCATTGAGATTATTTTTATTTATAAATCAACTATCTGCAATTAAAATAAATCATGCTGAGAGAATGATTGAAATTAATAAATCTAAATAATTTAAATAAGAATTTACTCCCAATTATTATCATTTTCACCTACAACATATAGCAATAATTTTATAACTGCGGTTCTATTAAAATTGCAAATGAAAGCAATAAATTATTTGTATATTTAGCCTCTAAAACAAACCAAACGATGAAATTTTTTTTTACTTTAATTGCATTTTGTGTATTACTAGTTAGTACTGCATTGGCTCAAAAGCCCAACCACCTGACAGCCAAAGAAAAAAGACAAGGGTGGAGATTATTATTTGATGGCAAGACTACCAAAGGATGGCATTCTTATGGTAGAGATACCGTAAGTGTAAAATGGACAGTAGTAGACGGCATGATTGTATTTGATTCATCTAAGGCATTGACACCTGCAGCTAGAGGTGGTGATCTTACTACCAATGAGTCTTTTGAAAATTTTGAATTTTCTGTAGAATGGAAAGTTGCAAAGGGCAGCAACAGCGGACTTATTTTTGATATTCAAGAAATAGGAAAATACAGATCAGCTTCTGATACAGGTCCAGAAATGCAGGTACTAGACAATATCGATGCTTCTGATAATAAAAAAGAAAATCACTTGGCTGGTCAGTTGTATGATTTAGCAGGAGGAGCGGCTACTTCAAAACCTAATCCTGTTGGAGAGTGGAACAAAGCAGTAGTTATTCAAAATCGAGGTCATCTTACTTTGATATTTAACGGTATCACTACTTATGATGGACAAATGTTTAGTCCTGAGTGGAATGAAATGGTTGCAAAAAGTAAATTTGGAAAAGGTAAAAACTATGCTGATTGGGGAAAGGTTGCAGCAGGTAAAATTGCTTTTCAGCAGCATCCTGGATCTAGTTCATGGAGGAATGTGAAGATTCGTTTATTGTAATTTTTTTTCGGATTATTTATATAGAAAGGGTTTGATTTTTTCAAACCTTTTTTTTGTGCATTCTTTTTTTTGTTTTATTTTTTATTTGAAGTTATT
>Ga0209443_1001299_pt1 | contig 15881 bp, 13 predicted proteins | sample LauGreBMM110DCMD_2_FD_187571 | JGI IMG/M metagenome (GOLD analysis project Ga0209443, IMG submission 187571) | Freshwater lake microbial communities from Lake Michigan, USA - Su13.BD.MM110.DCMD (SPAdes) (version 2) | ecosystem: Environmental > Aquatic > Freshwater > Lake | place: Lake Michigan... | reverse complement strand
TGGGCAGCTTATCGATAAAAAATGGCTTGTCCGTTTTGCGTTGAATGCGCGTGCGTTCCATGAACTCTGCGCCAAGCCTTTCTAAATCCTCCGCGCTGAAGCCGGCGAGCGCATCAATCCAGTCGGCGTCATTGCCTTCGCGCAGCGCCATCGCCGGAATATCGGGCAGTTCCATCGTGCCTTCTACCATTGAGTGACTGGCGAGGATTTGCTCAATCAACGTAGAACCGGCGCGCGGCATGCCCAAAATGAAAATAGGGTCACGCGCAACATGCCCCTGCCCTGCGCGAGATGCCAGAAATTCGGGCGTGCATTGCGCAATGACCCTGTCGACCTTTTGACGGACGGTGTGCGGGTCATATTTCAACTCAGCGTTGCGCAGTGCGTTTGCGCGATCATAATGCGTGAACGCCGCGTCATGATTGCTGCGTTCTTCCATCGCCTTACCAAGCGCAAAATGCAGATGATATTCATCCTCCACATTAAGGCCGGACGATTTCAGCGCCTTATCCATGGCGGCGATATCTTCATCCGAGAAGCTGGTGGTTTTCAGATTGGCGAGGCTCCACCAAACTTCGCCCAAGGTCGGTTCCACCGCAAGCGCGCGCCGATAGGCGGCAACGCTCTCGTCCTGATGGCCAACGGTTTTGAGCATATGGCCATAGCTCATCCACAATTTGGCGTGGTCGGGAAACCGCGCGGTCAATTCCTGATAGAGCGAAATCGCCTCTTCATAACCACCAATCCGGCCAAGTGCTGCGGCCTTAAGATTTTGCTGGACCGGGTTATCGCCCTCTTCAGCCAGCACGGCATTGAGATGCTCAAGCGCTTCTGGAAAGCGGTTTTGCTTGTATAGGATCGTCGCCAAATTGGCCCGCGCTGCGCCGAAGTCTGGAGTCAGCTCCAACGCCCGGCGCAGCAAAGCCTCGCTGTCTTTCAACCGGCCAACGCGCGCGGCCAGCTCGGCCATCATACGAATGGCCGCCACATCGGTGGGCGTTTCGCGCAAATGGCCGCGCAATATGGGCTCTGCGTCCTCCAACCTGTTTTCCGAAAGCGCGATGGCGGCCGCCATGAGGTTGGGGTTGCGCAAGGCGGCTTCAATGGCAGGACGGGCGGAGGGCTGGTTCATGTGGAGCGGTCTAAGCCAAGCGGCGGCGCTTTTGAAGCGGCCAAATCATCCGGCGTATCGATATCGCGTAAGCTGCCCTCTGGTGCGGTGCGCGTGCTGGCGTTCAAAAGGATGTGCCGCGCACCGGCATCCCCCTCGGCTTTCAGCAAGCGTGACCAGCTGTCGCGCGGGAAAATGGCGGGCGGCATGGATTGTTTTCCGTCAGAGGACGCAAGTATCTCGCCGTTAGATGCCGCAATCAACGCCGCTACATGAGCAAGTTCAACGAATGGCATATCGGCGAGCAGTATCAGCAGCCCTTGCGCTTCGGTCTGTGCCGCGGCCTCAACTGCAAGATGCAACGAACCCGATAGGCCACGTTCCGCGTGCCGATTTTCAGCGATAGTGTAACCCAGCTTCAGATAATGCGGCGCGATCGGCGCTTCCGGTTGGCACACGGCGATATGCGCGGCGGCATCCAGCTGCGCCAACTGCGCCGCGGCGCGCACGCCAAGCGGTTTCCCATCCAGATCGGCCATCAACTTATCCGAACCAAAACGGCGCGCATTGCCAGCGGCGAGGACGACGATTGCGACGTCCTTTATGTCCATCAACGCAGGCCCATATTAAACGCGCGGATCATTCCGCCCGCAATCGACAGCGCGATTTCCGGCGCGCTGATCGCGTTAATCGCAACGCCCGCTGGACCTTCTATCCGCGCAGTTTGGTCCCCGCCAACCCCCGCCGCAGAAAGCCGCGATAGCCGCGCCGCATGAGACCTTACCGAGCCAAGCGCGGCGATATAAGCAGCGGGACTATCCAATGCAGAAATCAGCGCTGGGTCGTCAATCTTGGGATCATGGCTTAACGTCACAATCGCGCTGCGGCTATCGGGCGCAAAGGCCTTAACCGCTTCGTCGGGCCAGCGGTCATCAAGGCGGACGCCGGGGAAACGGTCCGCCGTTAAAAACCGCCCGCGCGGGTCGCATAAAGTGACATCAATGCCTTGCGAGACCGCAATCGCCGACAGCGCCGCCGCAATCTCCACCGCGCCTACAATCAACAACCGGCGGGGCGGATAATAGACGTTTACAAAGCTCTCTGCCGCAGCATCCTGCGCGATCATGCTGCGGCCAGTGGCAAGGTTCGTTACGACGGCCAATGTTGCTCCATTACCCCGCGCGTTGACGATGTCGGCAAACAGGCCTGCCGGAAAACCGTCCGCCGAGACAGGCTGCACCAGCACTTGAATATCACCGCCACAGGGCAGCCCAACGTCCCACGCCGCATCATCGGCCACGCCATAGCGGCGCACGATCGCTGGCGCGCCGGCCAAAACCATCTGCGCGCGTTCCAAAACGTCGGCCTCAACACAACCACCCGATACTGACCCTACGAAACGTCCATCGCCATGGACCAGCATATGCGTGCCGACCGGGCACGGCGCCGACTTCCACGTTTCGACCACCGTCGCAATCGCCATAGGCGCGCCAGCCCATTCGATTGCTGCGGCGAGGATACGATCATGATTGGCGCTGCCCGTTTGCATGGCTAACCGCTAGCAAAGAGGTTGAAGCGTTGCTATATGAAACGCATCTAAAGGCGGGAGCTTCTTCACATGGCAATTCAGACGTCAATCAATGGCAAAGCGGTCGCACTGTCCGCAGAGCCCGATACACCCTTATTATGGGTTATTCGCGAAGAGCTTGGCCTGACGGGTACAAAATTCGGTTGCGGCGTCGCGGCGTGCGGCGCGTGCACCGTCCATGTTGATGGCGAACCCACCCGTTCGTGCAGCGTCCCCGTCAGCGACGTCGCAGGCAAATCGATTACCACGATTGAAGGCCTCAAATCCGCCGACGGAACGCTGCATGCCGTGCAAAAGGCATGGATCGCCGCGCAAGTACCACAATGTGGATATTGCCAGTCCGGACAAATCATGGCCGCTGTCGCGCTCATCGAAAAAACGGGCCGCCCAAGCGACGCACAAATTGACGAGGCGATGACCAACATCTGCCGCTGCGGCACCTATCCGCGCATTCGCAAGGCGATCCATGCAGCAACTGGGCAAGCTGCCAAAGCCCAGGAAGGAGCCGTCTGATGACCGACACCCCTACAGCCGATAGCGCAGCAACACCGGTAAAACGCAAAGGCGTGAAGCGCCGTGCCTTCCTCATCGGCGGTGTCGCAATTGTGGGCGCTGGCCTGTTCGGCATATCTATCGCCGACAGCAACGCTGCCAAAGACGCCAAGGCGCGCATCGCTGGCAAAGGCGAGCATGTTTTTGCGACATGGCTGAAAATTGGTGAGGATGACAGCATCACCATTTATTCGCCGCATACGGACATTGGTCAGGGGTCGAACACAGGTCTTGCACAAATGCTTGCCGAGGAACTGGACGCCGCGTGGGATCAGGTGCGCTTGGTCTCCGCACCTGCGGAACCCTCTTTTGCCAATGTCGGTCTGGGTCGCGGATTTCTGGGCGAGATGACGGGGCAAGCTGCGATCGTCAATGGCATTCCAGCATCGTTTTTGTCGTTCATCGCACGGCAAATGAACCTGCAAATTACGGGGGGTTCAACCGCCTTGCGCTTCACAGGGCAGCAGACATTCCAAAAGGTCGGTGCAGCAACGCGGCTCGCACTGATTGAAACTGCCGCCAAGCGTTTGAATGTCCCTGCGGCTGAACTGACCACGCAAGACAGCACGGTCATCCACGCAAAATCAAGCCGTGCGCTGCGTTATGGCGAGTTGGCAGCCGAAGCTGCGACCTTGTCGCTCGATAATGCGCCAAAGCTTAAGGATCCTGCGCAATATCGCCTGATGCGCCAATCCATGCAGCGTTTGGATATTCCGGCAAAAGTCGATGGTACTGCGCAATATGGCATGGATTTCGCGGTGCCGGATATGCGCGTGGCAACAATCATGGCCGCGCCAGTGCGCGGTGGAAAGCTGACGTCGGTCGACACCGCGCCCGCGATGGCCATCAAGGGCGTCGAAAAAGTCATCAAGCTGGATGACGCGGTTGCCGTGATTGCTAAGGGCTATTGGCCCGCCATTTCGGGCTTGCGCGCTTTATCGCCCAGCTTCAGCGATGGCGGCAATGCGGGTATTTCAACCGCATCCATTTTTACAGCGCATGACGCACTCATCGCCAAAGGTAAGGCCGATAATGAGGCCGGCGAAGGCGATGTAAAGGCTGGGCTCGGTGCCAAGCCGATGAAAGCGAAATATCAGGTGCCGTTTCTCCACCATGCGATGATGGAGCCCTTTGCGCTTACCGCGCATTTCAAGGACGGTAAGCTCAACATTTGGGGCGGGATGCAAGACCCGTTGGCGACCAAAATGGCGGCGGTCGAAGTGTCCGGTTTGGATGCCGACAATGTCACCTTCCACCCCATGATCATCGGCGGCAGCTTTGGCCGGCGTTTGCCCATGTATATGGAAATTGTCACCCAAGTGACGAAACTTGCGATGCAATTGCCCTATCCGGTCAAGCTGATCTGGAGCCGTGAGGAAGAAGTCGCGCAAGGCGCCTATCGTCCACAAAGCTCTGCGGTGCTGACGGCATCGGTAACGGATAAAAAGCGGATTGCCGCTTATCAAAACGATTATGTCCAACCCGAAAGCGCAGAGGACGAGACCGTATTCCCGTACATCTTGCCTGCCGTGTCACGTCGGCATTTTGCGCATGTTTCGAACCAGAATACGGGCGCATGGCGTTCGGTAAACTCAACGCAGCAAGGCTTTTACAATGAAAGCTTCATGGATGAACTGGCGCACGCCGCTGGCGAAGATCCCGTTGTTTTCCGCCGCAACCATTTGAAGGCGGGATCGCGGCATCTGCGCGTATTGGACGAAGTCGCCGCGCGCAGCGGATGGGGCACGCCTGTGCCTGCCGGGCGCGGACGCGGCGTTGCGTTGGTTGAAAGCTTCAAAACCATCGTCGCACAGGTCGTTGAAGCCTCGGTGGGCGAAGACGGCATGCCAAAGGTGCACAAAGTCACAACGGTCGTGGACGCCGGTAGCATCGTGAACCCTGATGCAGCCATGGCGCAAATTGAAGGCGGCACGATCATGGGCCTGTCTTCTGCCATTGGTGAAGCCATCACGCTCGACAAAGGCGCGGTGCTGCAAAGCAATCTGAGCGATTATCCGTTGCTGACTATGGCACAATCACCCTTATTCCAGGATATCCACTTCCTGAATAGCGGAGCACCAATGGGCGGTATCGGTGAACCCGGCGTTCCACCAGCGGCGCCGGCCTTGGCCAATGCGCTGTTCGCGGCGACAGGCAAACGTGTCCGCAACCTGCCGATAAAAACGCAGGCGAAAGGGTAATTTTGCCGCACGCACGGGTATTGCAGCCAACCGACAATCTGGAAATCGCCGAGACTTTGGCGCGGGCGTTCCAGAATGAATCGGGCTGGAGCTATGTCATACCCGACCCCCAATTGCGTGCACGGCGATTGGTGGGCGCATTCCATTTGTTTTTGCGCGACGAACATCGCAAAGGCGCGGTGTTTGGTACCGATGGCATTGAAGCCGTCACCTTATGGCGCGGCCCCGGCCAAGCGCGCGACAGCATGTTCGATACGGCACGGAATATCATTCCCTTTGTCCAACAGTTGCGCTTTTCCATTTTCCGCGGGCTTGAAGTCGCCGACTTGATTGAAAAGCATCTTCCGAAAGAGCCTGTCTGGTATCTGCATTATGCCGGATGCGATCCCGCCTTTCAGGGTAAGGGCTATGGCGGTGCCGCAATCCGCGCCGGTCTGGAACGCGCCGATCAGGACGGCCTGCCCGCTTATTTGGAAACGGCGGATGAGCATAATATCCCTTTATACCAAAGCTTTGGCTTCGCCATAAAGCACAGCTGGCAAATCCCCGAGGGCCCGCAATTTTGGGGCATGCAGCGGCCCGGCAAAACGCGGCACTAATTGCGGGTGGCGCAGCCCCTTGCTCTCCTTTGAAAAGCCAGCTAGCCCATTGATACGCACCAGGTCTGCGCGAGAGCGTGGATAATAGGGAAGCCGATGAAAATCCGGCGCTGTTCCCGCAACTGTAACCGGCGAGCTTTTGCTCCAAATGCCACTGGCGAAACGGGAAACCGTGAAACTGGGAAGGCGGGGCTAAGGCACTGACCCGGGAGCCAGGAGACCTGCCTGATTGCGGTTTGTCCTTTGTGCTTGCGGGACACTGGCGCAATCGGGGTTTTCCTCCGCGTGACGACATTTGTTTGGACGTCATGCGAGGGAGATAAAATCATTATCATTTTTAGATATGCGGCAGCCGCGCTTGCGGTGCTGCCGACACCCGTCTTTGCACAAGCTGCAGACGACGACATTGTCGTCACCGCAAGCGGCTTTGAACAGCCGCGGTCCGAAACAGGCCAAGCGATTGAAATTGTCGGTCGCGCCCGGCTTGAACAATTACAAAGCGCAACCATCGCGCAAGTTTTGCAGACCGTTCCGGGTGTCAGTGTTGCCACACGCGGCGGCCTTGGTGGCCAGACCAGTGCCTTCATCCGCGGGGGGAGCAGCGCACAAACGCTCGTTCTCATCGACGGCGTGCGGATCAACGACCTCACCAGCCCAAATGGTGCGTTTGACTTTGGCGCATTGATGACGGGCAATATCGGGCGCGTTGAAATCTTGCGTGGGCCAAATTCGGTAATCTGGGGCAGCCAAGCGATTGGCGGCGTTGTGAATATTCAATCCATTGCGCCCGTTGATGGTTTCGAAGGTCGCTTGGGCGCCGAATTTGGCGGATATGATACCAAAAGGCTGAATGCCAACATCGCGGGGACCAAAGGCGTGTTTGAAGGCAGCGTGGGCGGCGCATTCGTGAAGAGTGCCGGCATTTCCGCACTGGCTGGCGGAACCGAACGTGATGGCTATGCCAATGCGACGGGTAATGCGCGGTTGAAGGTCAATATCAGCGACAGCTTCACCCTTGATTTTCGCAGCTACTATAACCGCGCAAAGGTCGAATATGACTCAGAATTTGGCGTTGGCGCCAATGGACTGCCCGTCTCGCGTAACCGCCAGTTTGTCGGCTATGTTGGCGCGCAGTTTGATATGCTCGATGGTCGCTTCCACAACCGGATTGCCTATACCCGCACTGACTTAAGGCGGATTGGCACCGACCCAATCGTGTTCAGTTTCAACAATTTTAACGTGCGCGGCGCAATTGACCGAATGGAGTATCACACGGCGTTTGACCTGAACGAGGCGCTGACACTTGTTGCGGGCCTCGAATATGAACGGACATTTGCCAGTACATCGTTTGAGGGTGCCGCACCCGATATTGCCCGCAACGACGTTGTCAGTGGCTTTGGCCAAATCATTGTTCGTCCTGTAAACGGTCTAACGCTCACCGCTGGCGTCCGGCATGACGCCTATAGCGATTATGGGGGGCAAACGACCTTGGGCGGCAACCTGGCCTTTACGCCCAATGAAGGGCGGACCATGTTCCGCGCGACCTATGCCGAAGGGTTTCGCGCACCTACGCTGACCGAGGGCCAGCCGCCTTATGGCAATCTGCAGCTCAAGCCGGAAACCGCGCGCAATTTCGACCTTGGCGTCGAGCAGCAATTTCTGGAGGGCAAGGCGCAGCTTTTCGCGACCTATTTCAACCGCCGCAGCAATAATCTCATCGCCTTTTCACCGGTTAGCTTTCAATCCGAAAATATCGATAAGGTGACGGCAAAGGGTCTTGAGATAGGTTTGGATTTGAACCCCAGCAGCCAATTGGATATCCGCGCAAGTTATACGCTGGTCGACGCGATTAACCGCACCGGGGGCGACACTTTCGGTAACCGCCAAGCCTTGCGTCCCCAAAACAGCTTTAGCCTGACCGCAGACTGGCAGACAGCCTTTGGCCTGTCGCTTGGCAGCAGCCTGCTAATCATCGGCGACAGCTTTGACGATGCGGCAAATAATGTCCGCCTCAATGGCTATGCTATATGGGGTCTTCAGGCGTCGATGCCGCTCACTGATGCGCTTGAGGTCTATGCCCGCGTCGAAAATATGTTGGACGCGCAATATACCGTGGTGTCGGGCTATAACAGCTTTGGCCGTCATGCCACTATCGGTGTCAGGGCCAAATTCTGATGCGTTTTGGTTGGTGCATCTTCCCGATTTTTGCCTTGGCCGGATGCGCCAGCCAACCTGTCATTGCGCCCAATGGGGTCGTGTCGAACAATCCCTGCATTGATGCCGTGCTGGCCGAAATTGCCTTGCCTGGACAGGTCACCGCCATCAGCAGCTATTCCCATGACCCAGACAGCGCATCTGCGCCTCTGGCATGGTCTGCAAAGTTGCCAGCCATTGGCACAGGCGCTGAGGAACTGCTGCTGGCGCGGCCAAAGCTTGTGCTCACGGGAAATCTTGCTGCCTCTGGCGCCAACGCCGTCTTGGCACGCGCTGGCGTTAAAACGGTAGCGATAGGGGTCGCGCCAACGATAGCCGAAGATATACAGCAAATCCGGACGATCGCTGCCGCACTCGGTAGGGTAGATGCCGGAGAAGCGCTGATTTCCGACATTCATAAATCTCTACCCGACACCCAAATATCCGGGTCGCCCATGTCGGCCATTATCTGGCAAAATGGCGGATTTGTAGCCGGAAAGGGCACGTTGCAGGACGAATTATTGGCGCGCCACGGGTTTCGCAATGCCAGCGCGCAATATGGCCTGTCCGCATGGAGCGTGCTGCCGTTGGAGACCTTAGTGCGCAACCCGCCACAGGTCATTTTCATGCCAACAGCCGCGCGCGGCGCCGATGTCCATGCACTGGATGCGCGGCAGAAACTGCTCCGCCATTTGGGCAATCGCACGCAAATTGTGAACTTTCCGGACAGTTTGTTATTCTGCGGTGGACCAACAATCATGAAAGTGTCCGCAATATTGACTAGGACGCGCAATTCTATCCAGAGGGCCATCCCATGAAGGCGCGTTCGCTGACACCACTTCTGCTGCTGCTCTTATGCGGGGCGTTCCTGCTGTCGCTGATGGCGGGCAAGGTTTGGATTTGGCCAACCTCTTGGGCCGCAGACAATGCCGATGGCTGGATTTTCCTTGAACTGCGTTTGCCGCGCGCAGTCTTGGGGCTGTGTATCGGCGCGATATTGGGGCTATCGGGTGCAGTGATGCAGGGCTATCTGCGCAATCCGCTTGCTGACCCGACGGTGCTCGGCGTGTCGGCGAGCGCGGCTTTGGGCGGTGTCCTTGCGATTTATTTGGGCATCAACATGCTACCATTCGGGCTTTTTGGTTCTGCGATGCTTGGCGCAGGTGCCAGCATAGCATTGCTCCTCGCAATATCGCGGGGCGGCGGACCGATTGGCTTCATCCTTGGCGGCATGGTGCTTTCGACGCTTGCAGGCGCGCTGACCGCCTTTGTCATCAGCATTGCGCCGAACCCATTTGCCGCGAGCGAGATCATAAACTGGCTGATGGGCGCGTTGACGGACCGGTTGATGACCGACGTTTGGACGGCCCTGCCCTTCATGGCATTGGGCGGTTTGCTTTTGCTTTCAACGGGCCGCGCGCTTGATGCGCTGACATTGGGCGAAAATGGCGCAAAGAGCCTTGGTATCGACCTGATAAGGCTGCGATGGATCATCGTATTTGGCGTTGGCCTAGCCGTAGGTGCCTCTGTCGCTGTGTCCGGCGTAGTTGGCTTTGTCGGGTTGATCGTGCCGCACCTCATTCGCGCCCTCTATGGCGAACAGCCGTCGCGGATATTGCTGCCATCGGCGCTCGGCGGTGCGATCCTGACGCTCACCGCAGACAGCATGGTCCGACTTGTGCCCGGCCCCGGTGAAGTAAGGCTTGGTATAGCAATGGCAGTTTTGGGCGCGCCGTTCTTCCTTCTGTTGCTGCTGCGCTATCGCAAGGGCAGCTTATGACCCTGTCCGTTAGCAATCTCAGCTTTTCCCATAGCCGCCAGCCTAGCTTGGATGGGATCAATGCGACGTTTGAGGCGGGAAAACTTAGCGTCATCCTTGGCCCCAATGGTGCAGGCAAATCGACTTTGCTGTCGTGCCTGGCTGGCGTTTTGAAACCCCATGTGGGTACCGCCAGCGTTGATGGCACAGACATAAACAGCATGCCCGCAACGGCCCGCGCGCAGCGTATCGGCCTTTTGCCACAAGGCGCGGAAACGCACTGGGCGATTACGTCAGAGGCGCTGGTCGCGCTTGGCCGCATTCCGCATATGCGCGGAGCTGGACCGTCGGCAGACGACCTCAGGGCTATATCAGCAGCCATGTCGGCTACTGCTACCGACGGCTTCGCCAACCGCTCAGTCACAGCACTTTCCGGCGGTGAGCGCGGCCGCGTTCTTATGGCACGGGTGCTGGCTGGCGAACCGCAATGGATATTGGCGGATGAACCGCTGGCCAATCTCGACCCCGGCTTTCAACTCGACATATTGGGTTTGCTGCGGCGGCAGGCCAAGGATGGAAAAGGCGTTGTCGCGGTGCTGCACGACTTGCACCACGCCGTGCGCTTTGCCGACCACCTATTGCTGCTGCATGAGGGCAAGTTGTTTGCGCAAGGCAGCGTCGATGACGTCATCACCGCGGCGAACCTCGCCGTCGTTTACGGCATTGACGCGCGGCTTTTCAAAGACGACGATGGATCAACCCAGCTGATCATTAAAGGCAAGATTAAATCATGAAATATCTTCTTCCTGTTGCCGCCCTATTGCTGTCGGGATGTGCGGCCAATATTACCCCTCTAGGAGCTCCTCAGAGCGCACAGGAGGCACTTCGGCCTTATTATGCAACACTGGATGCTAAACTGCCAAAGGCAACCCCTAACCCCCCTCTATCGAACGACACGGTGATCACACGATTTGCATTTGGCAGTTGCGTCAACGAAAACCGCGACATGAAATTCTGGGATGTAATCGCCGCGCAAAAGCCACAGGCGTTTTTGTTGATCGGCGACAATGTCTATGGCGATACGCGGCCGACCAACAGCGCGGATATCCCGACGCTAGCCGCAAGCTATAAAAAGCTGAACAGCCGGGTTGAGTTCGACCGCTTTCGCCGCAGCATTCCGATGATGACGACATGGGACGATCATGATTATGGGGCCAATGATGCGGGCGGTTCATTCGCGTTCAAGGAATGGGCCGAGAAAGCCTATGAAACCTTTTGGGGCGCGTCTGACGATGTAAAATCCCGTCCCGGCGTGTATGAAAGCCGCATTTTTGGTCCAGCGGGCAAGCGCGTGCAATTCATCATTCTGGATGCGCGCTTTTTCCGTTCAGACCTTGCAACGATGCCCTATCGTGATCCGGCCCCTGCACTTGGCTGGTACATCCCAAATATGGACTCGAACGCGACTGTGCTTGGCGCTGCGCAATGGGATTGGCTCGCGCAGGAACTGGAAAAACCAGCCGACGTGCGTTTCATCATTTCATCAACGCAGGTGATTACCGACGCGCATAATTTCGAAGGCTGGACCAATTTTCCCAAGGAACGCGCGCGGCTATATGCTTTGCTCGGCCAAAAGGGCGTCAACAATGCTATTTTCCTGACAGGTGATCGGCATAGCGGTGGCTTTTACAAAACCAATGCGCCTGGACTCTCCAAACCATTGTGGGATTTCACATCCAGCTCGCTCAACCTTGCTTTTGGCAAGGGCGACGGCGGCGATCGGGAGCCTGACCCAAGCCGGACAGGGGGTTTCTGGGGCATCGCAAACTTTGGCCAGATCGACATTGACTGGGCAGCGAAAAAAGTGACGATGACGCTGCGCAAGGATGATGGCAGCGTGATTGAAACACAGGTCGCTAATGCGATCGATTGATCGCTGAATAATCCACGGCTGCTACCTTCTCCATGACCGCGCTACGGATGGCCTGTGCCGTGGAAAGCGGCAGAGCAATCATCTCCAGCGTGCCGCCTGCGATACCAAATTTGAGCGACGCCAGACCCAGCCGCCGCGTTAATGGGCCCTGCGCAATTTCTATGCTTTGCACCTTCACCTGCGGTGCAAGCGTCAATCGCTGCTGCCACCAGCCGCGCCTAAGGTATAATTGCTGGTCATCCAGTCCAAACCGGTATCTGCGCCAATCACACCAAAACATGAATGTGGCAAAAACCAACAACAGCAATAGCAACAGTGTCGGCGCAAAGGCCGTATCTGCGAATATGACCAATGCTGCCATCGCGATGAGTAACGGCGGCACAAGCAGGAGCAGCTGGATTATCCAGTGTAAAGCTGCGCCCGTGCGCAGCTGTTCGTCGCCATAAGGTCCGTGAATCCCCGCAACCTGCGCAATGCGCCAGACCTCATCCAATGTGGCCAATGGCGCGGCGACATAATTGCTTTCTTCCTTGCTATCCTGTGCCAGGCTCACAAATTTCAGGCTGTGCCAGCCGCGCCGTTTGCGGATTGGGCCCGTTTGCACGACGGCCGCTTGCACCCGGTGCGTGGGCATCACGACATCGGTGAGCGTCAGCAACCCGCGCTGCCGCCGGAACCCCTTTGACGTCTGGGTCAGGCGAAACCCATGTTCGCGCAAATATGTGCGCACAACGCCGGTGGCAAAGCCAATAAAAATTAGGCTGGTGAAAGCACCAAAGGCCAGAATCAATTGCCCTGCTATGCCGACACCATTGATTGTGTTGACGCTCATCCCGCTTTCTTGGGCCAGGCCAGCCCAGCGTTTCAAATCCCAGAGATCGAACGGCAGGAGAAAATCAAACTGCTGGGCAAGGCCGCCAAGAACCGCAAATATGATGAGTGAAAAGGAATAGAGGCCAAGGATAAAGACGCGTTTACCATCCATCGCGAAGATCGTTTCTGCATCTTCGGCCTCGACCATTGGTGCAGTATCTTGCGCCTCCGATAGGCCAGCCTTGCGTGCGCGGATTAACGCGCGCAACCGGTTCGCCTCCTCCAATGTGACGAAGCGTAAAGTCGCGTCATCGCCATCGCCACCACCTGTTTCAAACTTCACCTCGCTGAGCCCCATCATGCGCGCCAGCGGCTTTTGCTCAATGCTTACGTCTTGAATGCGGTCATAAGGAATGGAACGGGCCGTGCGGTTCAATATGCCTTTTTCAACACGGATATCATCTGCACCGACATGATAGCGAAAACGCCGCCATCCAAGCCAGCGGAAGAATAGGCTGAGCGCCAGAACAGCCGCGATGATGATGGGGATGAGCGCAGGATTGTCTGATTTCCGCACGCCAAAAATAGCAGCAAACAAAGGGAAAAACAGTTGCGGCAGGCCCGAAACAAAACCGACGAAAAGGCCGCTAATGTGCAACCGCTCGCCTTCCTGCCCCGTAACGTCAATAGGGCCCTCTGTGGCGTGGTTCACAACACGTCTTGCCGAATGGCAGCCCGAATGGCCTCACGCATCGCCAGAGCGTCGGCATGCGCGAGGCCCGGTAGCGCCACGGTGCTGTTGTGATTACCTGCCGTGTGAACCGTCAGCTTGGCAAGGCCATAGCGCCGGTCGATCGGGCCTTGGTCGACGTCGATATGCTGGATGCGCCCAAAGGGCACAATCGTGTCGCTGTAGAACATATATCCACGCACAACGCGCAACCGGTCCGTTCCCATATCATAGCCCCAATGCCAATATTTGCGGGCTGGCACCGTGTATGCAACAAACGCATAGGCCAAAAGCACGGGCACGAGGAAGGTGCCGAGCGGAAGCAACTTTGCAAACTCCAGCACGCCTGCCCCAACAACAAATGGTAGCAAGCCAAGCGCGGAGGCTATCCGGCTTGTTGTGATGAATGCAGGGTCAAGTGGCGTAAGTTCCGGCAGATTGTCATCGGTCATGCGGCTGATATGCGCAGACTGTGTTGTGTTGGCAAGACGGTTTGTCTCCCCTCCCGCCTGCAGCGGGTGGGCGTTAGCGTGCCAAGGCAGTGTTGGCTTCGTCAACCAGCTTGGCGATGATGTCGACAACGGGTCGCTCAACATGCACCATGCCGACCGATTGTCCGGCCATTACCGAGCCATATTCGACATCCCCGTCAATCACCGCGCGGCGTAATGCCCCTGCCCAATATTTCTCAATTTCAAGCTGCGCAGTGTCCATGTCAATTTCGCCACGATCTAGCATCGCTGCGACTTCGACCTGTTTTTTGGTGAACTCTTCAGTGCCCTTGTTCTTCAACGCGCGTACCGGGATGACGGGCAAGCGCGGGTCAATCTGTACGCTTGCGACCGCATCGCGGGCATTGGCGCGCAGGAACGCGGCCTTGAAATTGGGGTGGGCGATGCTTTCATGCGCGCAGACAAAGCGGGTACCCAACTGAACCCCTGCCGCACCCATTTCCAGATAGCTTGCGACTGCGCCGCCACGGGCAATTCCGCCCGCTACAAAAATCGGCAATTGATCGCCAAGCTCGGGCAAGATTTCCTGCGCCAAAACCGATGTCGACACAGGGCCGATATGCCCGCCCGCTTCACTGCCCTCTATCACCAGCGCATCAACGCCGGAGCGCGCGAATTTCTTGGCGAGCGTCAGCGCCGGGGCAAAGCAAATGACCTTCGCACCAAATGCCTTGATCGCTTCAATGCTGCCCTTGGGTGGAAGTCCACCCGCAATGACAACATGGCTCACGTCATATTTCGCGCAGACGTCGATCAATTCCATGATCTGCGGATGCATAGTGATTAGGTTCACACCGAAGGGCTTGGCCGTCAGCTTTTTCGTCGCAGCGATTTCCGCATCAAGCAATTCCGGCGACATCGCACCGCACGCAATAACGCCGAACCCGCCGGCATTTGAAATAGCGGACACAAGGTTGCGCTCAGAAACCCAAGACATCGCGCCGCACATAATCGCAACCTCGCAGCCCAGAAAGTCCGTACCACGTTGCATGAGATGTCGGAGTTTAGTCATATCGAGCCTCATATACACAGTTCGTCAGCGCCGCGAAGGCAGCAATCCGATGCCTGACGTCTAAATTGGCGAGGGATGGAGCGGACTTACTCCGCATCCAACCCATAAGCTGTGTGCAGGACGCGCACCGCCAGTTCGGTTTCGTCTTCATCAATCAGAACGCTGACCTTAATCTCGGAGGTCGAAATCGCCTGAATGTTAATTTTACGGTCCGCCAACGCACTAAACATCGTCGCGGCAACGCCTGCGTGGCTTTTCATACCCACGCCGACAACCGAGATTTTCGCGACCTTAGTATCGGAAATAAGGCGGTTATAGCCGATGGCATCGCGACGGTTCTCTAATATGTCCGTGCAACGCGCAAGGTCTGCTTGCGGGCAGGTAAATGTCACATCAGTCTCGCCTTTGTCGCGGCCGACATTCTGAATAATCATATCGACGTTAATATTTGCATCGGCCAATGGCGCAAAAATATTGGCCACCGCGCCGGGACGGTCAGGGACCCGCGTGAGCGTTATCTTCGCTTCATTCTTGTCATGGGCGATGCCGGTGATCAGTTGGCGTTCCACTTGGCTATTCTCCAATTCTGCGTCGGTCACGATCATCGTGCCGGGGATACTATCGGCGTCGGGGGCACTGTCGTCGACGAATGAGGACAGCACTTGAATGCGCACGCCCTCTTTCATCGCAAGCCCAACAGAGCGGGTTTGCAATACTTTCGAACCGACCGAGGCCAGCTCAAGCATTTCTTCGTAGGTGACCGCCTTTAACTTACGCGCGCGGGCCACAATGCGCGGGTCCGTCGTGTATACACCATCCACATCGGTGTAGATATCGCAGCGGTCCGCTTTCACGGCGGCAGCGACGGCAACGGCAGA
>Ga0209443_1001294_pt1 | contig 15924 bp, 12 predicted proteins | sample LauGreBMM110DCMD_2_FD_187571 | JGI IMG/M metagenome (GOLD analysis project Ga0209443, IMG submission 187571) | Freshwater lake microbial communities from Lake Michigan, USA - Su13.BD.MM110.DCMD (SPAdes) (version 2) | ecosystem: Environmental > Aquatic > Freshwater > Lake | place: Lake Michigan... | reverse complement strand
CCGACTCGCGCCGGAAGAACCGCTGGAGATCCGCGTGGACTCGCGTCCGGTCAGCGTCACGATGCGCAACCTGCCCCCCTCGCGCGACATCACGTGGCGGTCGGCCTCGACGCCCGCATCGCGCGCATCGCTCGATGACGAAGGTCCGCTGGTGAGCGGGGTGGTGGCGATGGAGTGGTGGATGGGGGCGGGTGGATGAGCAGATCGTCCAACACTTGGACGCCCGGGTCCTAGAAGAGGGACGAGGGGGCTCGTAGGTTGATCGGATGAATGCGATCAGCGCGCCGGTCTTTCTCCCGTTTTCGGGCACTTCGGTCCGGGTGAAATCGCTTGGCGGGGCTTGAATGCGGATCCCTGCGAGGGCATCCATGCGGCGGCTCCCATGAACCGAACCAGAATCGCTCTCCTGATCCTTGCGGTCTGCCTGTCCGCCACGTGTTTGTCGCCCCGTGCGATCGCCGCCGACGCGGTGTTCATCAGGGCACTCAACCTGAACGGACCCGCTCTCGAGATCGACGGGCGGAAGTGGGAGGGATCGGATGCCTCGGATGTCGTGGTCAACGGAAAGCTGTTCGAGAACCAAGCGGTCGCCCTGAAACCGACGACGGATCCGGCCCGCGCTCGGATGATCCGCAGCAGTGTTTGGGGCAGCAAGGTGGATGTCTCGGTCGGTGGCCTTCCCTTGGCGGAATGCCAGGTCGTCGTCTACGTGTGGGAGGACAACCACACCGAGCAGTTCGACCTCTTGGTGAACGACAAACCCGTCGTCGAGAAGCGGCACAGCGGCGCGGGAGGTTCCTGGAAACGGCTGGGGCCTTGGCGTGCGACACCCGTGGATGGATCCGTGAAGGTTTCCGCCCGCACTTCGAGCCATGGCGCGGCCAACCTCTCGGGCATCGAGATCTGGTCGGGCCAAGGGATGGTTCCCGGCGTGACCGGGGCCGCGTTCGTGACGGAACTGACCGCCGATCACACGGCGTTTTTCGAAAGCAAGGTCCGCCCCGTGCTGGTCGAGCATTGCTATGAGTGCCACAGCGCCGGGGCGAAGAAGCTCAAGGGCGGGCTCATGCTCGATTCGCGCGCCGGCATCATCAAGGGCGGCGACAACGGTCCCGTCATTTTGCCCGGCCAACCGGGATCCAGCCCGCTCATCCGGTCTGTCCGCCACGCCGATCCGGATCTGGCGATGCCGCCGAAGAAGAGGATCCCGGACACCGCCATCGCCGATCTCGAGGCCTGGGTGCGCATGGGCGCGCCGGATCCCCGCACCGAGAACACCGTCGCCGCCGCGGAGGCCAAGTCCGCCATCGATTGGAAAAAGGGGCGTGAATGGTGGTCGTTCCGGCCCTTGGCAAAAACCGCGGTGCCCGTCGTGGAGCCGGCGCGCTGGCCGGTAAGCGATGTTGACCGGTTCATCCTCGCGCGTCTGGAGAAGGATGGTTTGAAGCCGGCGGCCGATGCCGAGAAACGCGTGCTCATCCGCCGCGCGGCGTTCGACCTGACCGGTCTTCCTCCGACACCGGCGGACATCGACGTGTTCCTCGCCGACAAATCATCCAAGGCGTTCTCCAAGGTCGTCGATCGCCTGCTCGCCTCGCCGCAGTATGGGGAACGCTGGGGGCGGCATTGGCTCGATGTCGTGCGCTACGCCGACACGGCCGGGGACAACTCCGACTTCCCGATCCCCCAGATGCACCGCTACCGCGACTGGGTCATCCGCGCCTTCAACCGTGACTTGCCCTACGACCAGTTCATCCGCGAACAGCTCGCCGGCGATCTGCTGACCTCGCGAACCGCCGACGAAGCCAAGGAGCGCGTCATCGCCACCGGCTACATCGCGAATGCCCGGCGCTTCGGTTCGCGTGTGGACGACTACCCGCAGCACCTGACCATCGAGGACACGATCGACAACGTCGGCCGCGCCTTTCTCGGCCTGACGGTGAGCTGCGCGCGTTGCCATGACCACAAGTTCGACCCGATCCCGACGGCTGATTACTATGCGCTCTACGGGTTCTTCCAGAGCACGCGGTATCCTTGGCCGGGAATCGAGCTGGAGCAGCGCCAGCGTGATCTCGTGCCCCTCGTCGAGCCTTCACGCCTCGCCGAAGCCGAGTCGGCCCGGAAGAGTCACGACGCCGAAAAACGGCGTCTGGAAAAAGAAGTCCAGAAGCTCAAGGACTCGTTGAAAGACAAGACCGGCGAAGAAAAGAGATCCGTCGAAGCCAAGATCTCGGAAGCCGAGAAAGCCGTGAAGGACTTCATCGCCAAGCCGCTTCCGTTCGACATGGCCTACGCCGTGGCCGAAGCGGGCAAGGCGGTCGACGCCGCCATCCAGATCAAGGGCGATCCTGCGAAGCCCGGCGATGTCGTCGGTCGTCGTTTCCTGACGATTCTCGGAGGCCAGGAGATCGCCACGACGGACCGCACGAGCGGGCGTCTGCATTTGGCGGACCGGCTGGCCGACACCGGCAATCCCCTGACCGCCCGGGTCATGGCCAATCGCATCTGGCTCCATCATTTCGGCAAGGGTCTCGTCCCGACGCCCAACGATTTCGGCAAGCAGGGCAAACCTCCGACCCATCCCGAGCTGCTGGATTGGCTGGCCGATCGCTTCATCGAATCGGGTTGGTCCGTCAAGGACCTCCACCGGACCATCATGCTGTCGCGCACCTATCAGATCGCCAGCGCCCGGAGCGAAGATGCCGTGGCCCGCGACCCGAACAACGAGCTGCTCAGTTCTTTCCCGCGTCGCCGATTGGACGCTGAATCCCTCCGCGACACGATGCTGGTCCTTGGCGGCAACATGGACACCTCGCCTGCCGGAGCGCATCCGTTCCCGCCGCCGTCGGAGTGGAAGTTCACCCAGCACAATCCCTTCAAGGCTGTCTACGATTCGAAGCAGCGCAGTGTCTACCTGATGACCCAGCGCATCCAGCGGCACCCGTATCTCGCCATCTTCGACGGCGCTGATCCGTCGGCCAGCACCGCCGTCCGGACATCGAGCACCACGCCGCTGCAGGCGCTCTTCTTGATGAATGATCCATTCGTCCACGAGCAGTCCCGGGAATTCGCCAAGCGCGTCGTCGCTGCCGCCAAGGATGAACCGGGACGGATCCAGTCCGCCTACCGTTCCGCGCTCGGACGAACTGCCGAACGGCCCGAGATCGAACAATGCCGCTCGTTCCTGAAAGCGGCGCGCACCCGGCTCTCCGAATCCGGCACCGCTCCCGACCAGTCCGAAGCGGAAGCGTGGCAGTCCATGGTCCGGGCGATCCTGAGGCTGAATGAATTCGTCTACGTCGATTGAACCCAACATGGACACCCGCCATCCCCGCTTCAGCCGTCGCGAGATCATCCGTTCGCTGGTTGGAAGCTCCCTGCTGTTGCCCGGGCTCGTGTCGGACCTGTTGGCGGAGGATGCCGCCCCCGATCCGCTTTCGCCCAAGCCGCAGCATTTTTCCGCCAAGGCCAAACGCGTCATCTTCATCTTCTCCAATGGCGGCGTGTCGCACATGGACACCTTCGACCACAAACCGAAGCTCTTCGCCGCGGACGGAAAGACGATGGGCATCGGCGGCGGTCTCTCGAACCAGCAACGTCGACTGCTCAAGCCCGGCTGGGACTTCAAGCCCGGTGGCAGGTGCGGCACGATGGTCAGCGATCTTTTCCCGCATCTGCGCGAGTGCATGGACGACGTCTGCCTCATCAAGTCGATGAAGTCCGACGACAACGAACATTACCAGGCGACGCTTGGCATCCACACGGGATCGTTCTTCTTTTCACGGCCCAGCATCGGCTCATGGATCAGCTACGGGCTTGGCACCGTGAACCAAAACCTGCCTTCGTTCGTCGCCATCTCCGCAGGTTCGCCTTACGCCGGCACGCAGATCTTCAACAACGATTTCCTACCCGCCTACCATCAGGGCGTCCGCGTCGTGCCCGGCAAGGAACCGATCGCGAACCTCGACCGCCGGACAAAACAGTCGTCGGTCCAGGAGCTGGAGCTCGGACTGGCCGGCACGTTGAACCAGCGCCATCTCCGAGCGCGGGGTCAGGACAGCGAGCTTGCTGCCCGGATCCGCACGTTCGAGACCGCCTTCCACATGCAGACCGAGGCGCGCGAGGTCTTCGATCTCTCGAAGGAGGACGACGCCACGCTCGCGCTCTATGGCATGAAGCGTGGCCAGACCGACGGCTTCGGCTGGCCCTGTGTCGTCGCGCGAAGGCTGGTTGAGCGCGGTGTCCGGTTCGTCGAGCTTGTGGACGGCAGCTCCAGCCACAACTGGGACCAGCACGGCGACATGGCCGAACACGCGAAACACGCCAAGAACCTCGACCAGCCCGTGGCGGGTTTGCTGAAAGACCTCAAGCAGCGCGGCATGCTCGAAGACACGCTGGTCGTCTGGACCACAGAGTTCGGGCGCACACCGGGCGTCGATGGCGACAAGGGCCGCGGACATCACAGCGCCTGCTATTCCTCCTGGCTTGCCGGCGCGGGCGTGAAGGCCGGAACCAGCTACGGCAGCACGGACGACATCGGTGCGGCGGTCGCCGAAAACCGCGTCCACGTCCACGACTTCCACGCCACCATCCTGCACCTGCTCGGCATGGACCACGAGAAGCTCACTTTCCGCCACGGGGGCCGCGACTATCGGTTGACCGATGTGCATGGAAACGTCGTCCAAGCGCTCCTCGCGTAGATCACCCTATGGGTTCTCTCCACTCCGCCTTTGGTTTTTCCATTGCCATCGTTGTTTCGTTCTCCGGTGGATCTGGATCGGCGGGGCGGCCGCTGGACTACTCCGGCCCGGGGCGGTGACTCCTTCCCTTGCGCGAGCAACCGGTGGGCCAGAACTTTCTGGTCCACACCCGGGTCCAGCCTGAAGGGACGGTGGACACGTGGAGCCATCGGGACGAGGACGGGAAGAAGTTCGGTGTCTACCGCGACGACGACCTCATCGGAAGAACCAACGTGAACCCGAACAGCCTGGAGACGCCCGACCAACGGGGCCGGCTCTGGAAGGTCGAAGTCGCAGGGAAGCAGGCGCCGCTCACGCCACCGTGACTTCTTTGCGCCTTCGACCATCGAGCGCTGGAACGTCATGCGCCCCGAGATCAGCCCGCGTCCGCCGGCGCGTCCGCCGGTTCCTACCTTCCTGCTTCCCAGATCATGCCACTTCCGAAGCGTTCCCTTTGCTGGCGACGAGCGGTAGCGTGACCCGCGTGACCCGCATCGTCCGATGGAAGACCGGCAGCGCACCGGTCCCGACGACCGACCGCCTCGCGCCGGAAGAACCGCTGGAGATCCGCGTGGACTCGCGAGCAGTGAGCGTGACGATGCGGACGCCGGGCCATGACGAGGAACTCGCCGTCGGGTTCCTGCTCACCGAAGGATTGATCCAGCGCCCCGCCGACGTGGTCGCGGTGCGGCCGTATCCGCGCAATGAACTGGGCAACGTCGTGGACGTGCTGCTCTCGCCGGATGTCACGGTGGATATGGCCCGGCTCACGCGCCACGTCTTCGCGTCGTCGAGCTGCGGGCTTTGCGGCAAGGCCAGCATCGCCTCGGTGCGAGGCCAGTTCCCCCGCGTGCGCAGCCGGCTCGCGGTCGCCGCGGAGACGCTGCTGACGCTTCCGGACGCGATGAGGGCGGCGCAGACGACCTTCGCCGCCACCGGGGGCCTGCACGCGGCGGCGTTGTTCACCAGCGAAGGCGAGATGCTGCTCTTGCGCGAGGACGTCGGCCGGCACAACGCGGTGGACAAGGTGCTCGGCCGCGCTTTCCTCGACGGCATGCTCCCGCTCGGCCGGCACGTCCTGCTGGTGAGCGGGCGGACGTCCTTCGAGATCCTGCAGAAGGCGCTCGCGGGCGGGGTGGCCATCGTGGCGGCGGTTTCCGCGCCGTCGTCGCTCGCGGTGGAGTTCGCGCGCGCGAACGGTCAGACCTTGGTCGGGTTCCTTCGCGAGAACCGGTTCAACGTCTATGCCGGCGGACGACGCGTCCGCTTTCCGGCCGCGTAGCCCGGGAAATCCGTTGGAGCCGCCGCCTTGGTCGTGTTCCACTGCGTCCTCTCCACCATGGAAACCACCGCCGCTCCCGCGCCCCGTCTGCGCGACCTCTCGCCGCAGCAATGGAAGTCCGGGCTCGCCGCTTGGCTTGGCTGGCTCTTCGACGGGCTGGACATGCACCTCTACACGCTCGTGGCGACGCCGTTCGTCGCCGAGCTGCTGCGGGCGTCGTCCCCGGCCGACCCGTTGGTCGGTCAGCGCGGCGCGCTGATCCAGGCGGCTTTCCTGGTCGGCTGGGCGCTGGGCGGGGCGTTCTTCGGGCGTCTCGGCGACCTGCTCGGACGCTCCCGCGCGCTGTCGCTCACCATCCTCACCTACGCGGCCTTCACCGGGCTGAGCTTCTTCGCTCACGAGTGGTGGCATCTGCTGATCTTCCGTTTCCTCGCGGCGCTCGGCATCGGCGGCGAATGGGCCGTCGGCGCGTCGCTGCTCTCGGAGACCTGGCCGAAGACCTGGCGCCCGTGGATCGCCGCGACGCTGCAGACCGCGGTGAACCTCGGCGTCGTGCTCGCCTGCTTCTTCGGTTGGCTGCTGGAGGCCCAGCCGCCGCGCGCGATCTTCCTTGTCGGCATCCTGCCGGCGCTGCTCGTGCTCTGGATCCGCCACGCGGTGCCGGAACCCGCGGAATGGCACGCGGCGCGCCAGCAGAAGAAGCAACGCCCCCCCGGGATCGCCGACCTGTTCCGCGGCGAGGTGGCGAAGGTGACCTGGCCCGTGCTCATCATCTGCGGGATCTCCCTCACGGCGCACTGGACCTTCATGTTCTGGCAGCAGGCCCACGTCAGGAAGCTGGACGAGGTGGTCAAGTTGGCCGCCGCAGAACAGAACCGGTTCACGACGGTCGCGCTGTTCCTCGTCATGGTCGGTTCGGTGGTCGGAAACTATTTCGCGGGATGGCTGGCGAAACGGTTCGGCTATCGGCGCGCCATCGTGGGCATGCTGGCGGCGTATGGGGTGATCATGATCACCGCCTATTCCCGCCAGCCGAGCTGGGAGGCGCTGCGCGTGTGGCTCGTGCTCATCGGCATCTGCCAAGGCGTGTTCGGGTTGTTCACGATGTGCTTGCCGCCGCTCTTCCCCACGCTGCTGCGCACGACGGGGGCGGGCTTCTGCTACAACTTCGGCCGCATCGTGTCCGCGGCGGGCGTGGTGTTCTTCGGGCTCTTCACGAGCGTCGGCGACGTGCGCACGGCGCTGTTCTACGCGGCCTTTTTGTTCGTGCCGGCGGCCTTCGCGGCGCTGTGGTTGCCCGAGGAGGCGCCGGACGCGGCCTAGCCGCTCACCCGAGGTCGGCGGCATCGTCGTCGGTCGCGGACGGATCGGGCCGGCGCGGCTTCTTGGGGTCGTAGTAGACCTTCCACAAGACGAGGCCGTGGGCCGGAGCGGTCATCCCGGCGAGGGAACGGTCCCGGCTCGCGAGCATCGGCAGCAGTTGGTCGGGCTTGAACTTGCCCGTGCCCACCTGCACGAGCGTGCCCACGATGCCGCGGCACATCTTGTACAGGAACCCGTCGGCCTCGATCACGACCGTCAACAACGCCCCGCTCCGCCGCACGTCGCAGCGCGTCACGTGGCGGATGGTGTGCTTCCGCTCGTAGCCCGGCGTCGAGCTGAAGGCCCGGAAATCGTGGCGTCCCACCAGCGAGGCCGCGGCGGCGCGCATCGCCGCCAGGTCGAGCGGACGGGTGAAATGCCAGGATTGCGCCCGCAGCAACGGATCGTGCGCGGCGGCGTTCCAGACCAGGTAGCGGTACTGCTTGCCGCTCGCCGAGAAGCGCGCGTGGAATCCCCGTTTCGCCCGCGCCACCGACACGACCCGGATGTCCTCCGGCAGATGGGCGTTGGCGGCGAGCACGAGCTTGCGCGGCTCCATCCGGAACGTGTCGCGCGGGATGTCGAAATGGACGCTCATGCCCCGCGCGTGGACGCCGGTGTCGGTCCGGCTGGAGCTGTGGACGCGCGGCGCGGAGGGGAAGAGCTTCGCGAGCGACTCCTCGAGCCGCAGCTGCACGCTCACGTCGGCCGGTTGCAGCTGCCAACCCGAATAGGCCGTGCCGTCGTACGCCACGGTGAGGCGCAGGCGGATGTGGCCGGCTGGAGGTGCGTCGATCATCGGAGACAGGATGGATCGGATGTCCCGGACCGCGAAAATCGTCGGGGCGGCCGCTGCGGGTGACCCCGTATCGCGCCGATCCGCCGGATCAGGCTCTCATCCTCATGTCCGTCCGTTGGATCCTTGTGGGTGCGACCAGAAGTGGCGGGCACGGGGGGTGAGGTAGCGCAGACTGGCAGTCTGCTGTATCGCGGGTTGGCAACCCGCTGGGCGTTGCTATTTCCAGGGCCGACGAATTGCCGCCGCCCTGGCCGGCTACCCGCCGGCGACACGGCAGACTGCCGGTCTGCGCTACGTATGCCCGCCACTTCCCATCGCATCCTATCGCCGGGTCGCAACCGGCACGGCAGCGACGACGCCCGTTCGCTCACCGGCCGCGGCGCCTGCGGATCCCCGATCCGCGATACAGCAGCAGAGTCCAACTCTGCGCCATATGCGCCGACGTGCCCGCCATTGCTGACCGCACCCGATCCTGTCCTGCCCCGGCTCACAGCGTGAGGCTGTCGAGATAGCTCTGGAGCAGGATCGCGGCGGCCATCTTGTCGACCTTCCCCTTGCGGTCGCCGCGGCGGACATTGCCGGCGATCAGCAACCGGTTCGCCTGGGTCGAGGTGAGCCGTTCATCCCAGAGGCGCAGCGGCACGGTGAGGGTCTCCTTCAGAACGGCGACGAACTCGCGGACCTTGGCCGCCGCCTCGCCGTAGCTGCCGTCCATGTTGCGCGGCATGCCGACGAGGATGAGCTCGACCTCCTTGGTCCGGATGAGCTCCTTGAGCCGGACCAGGAAATCTGCGAACGGCTCCGCCTCGATGAACTCGAGCGGTTGCCCGATCATCTTCAGCTCGTCGCTCAGCGCGACGCCGATGCGCTTGGTGCCGTGGTCGAGGGCGAGGATGCGCATGGATGAAGCGGGAGGACGGTGAGACGCGGACGGCGAAGGGTGAGCGGCCGAGGGTTCAGAGCAGCGAAGCGGAATCGGTGTCGAGCAGCAGGTCGCACTGCGCCTGCGTGCGGAGGTAGGACGCCGGGCAGTCGGTGGAGACCGGCCCCTGGAGCGCGGCCTTGATCGGCAGGGCCTTCCGCTTCTCGGGCGCGAGACAGATCATCTTCTTCGCGGAGCAGAGCGCGGGGATGGTGAGCGTGAAGGCGTAGGGCGGCACCGCTTCGAGCGACGGGAAATGGCCTTCCTTCACCTGCTGCATCTTGCAGGCCTCGTCGAGCTTCACGAGCTTGACCCAGTGGGCGTCGTCGAAGCGCGCGACCGGAGGATCGTTGAAGGCGATGTGGCCGTTCTCGCCGACGCCGAGGCAGCAGAGGTCGATCGGCTGGGCCTTCAGCAGCGCCGTGTAGCGGGCGCACTCGTCGAGCGGCAGGTCGGCGTCGCCGCCGAGATAGTGGAAGGCGCGCGGGTGGACCAAGCTGGCGACACGTTCCTTCATGTAGCGGCGGAAGCACGCGGGATGGTCCGCCGGCACGCCGAGGTACTCGTCCATGTGGAAGAGCGTGACCTTCGACCAATCGACCCCGCCGAGCGCGACCAGTTCCTTGAGGAAGCGGATCTGCGAATTGCCCGTCGCCAGGATCGCCGCCGCGCTGCCTTGGGCGGCGATGGCCGCGCTGAGCAGGTCGCGGACGCGCAGCGCGACCGAGGTGGAGAGCGCCGCGGTGTCGGCGAAGACCTCGACGTTGAGCTGGTCGGCACGGAACGAGCGCAAGGGGGTGGGGGCGGCGGTCATGTGGCGGCGGACCCTAAAAGACCGGAGGCCCGGCGCGAACCAAAAAAGACCGCCCCGTCCCGGGGAGGTCGCATCGTGACACTGCCCCCGGTCCGGTAGGGGCGCGCTGCCGCGCGTCCGTGGAATGCCGACGGCCCGGGTCGCGGCCGGCTGACTGGCCGGGACCGCGCTGACGCGGGTCCCGGCCGAAGTATCGGCGGCGCAGCAGCGCCGCCCCACCTCGGGGGGCAGTGCCGAGATGCGCCCTTCCGGGGAGGTCGCTCGAAAGGAGGGTGGGCACGGTAAAGCCACGGCAACTTGGGCCGCAATCAGCGCAGCGAAATCATGTCCCTTCGGGTCGGCCGGGACGCTCCGCGGGCGGCCGGCACGATCACGGCGACGCGGCAGCCTTGCCCTACCGGTCGTGGCCTAGCGGTCGTCGCCCGTGGTTTGTCCGAGTTTTTTCTTTGCAGGCGCGGGACGCTCGACTAATTACCCGGTCCCGGTGCGCGAGATTAGCTCAGTGGTAGAGCATTCGCTTCACACGCGAGGGGTCCCAGGTTCAAACCCTGGATCTCGCACCATCCGCCCCTCCGGACCGAAGTCGGTCCGCGTTCCTGCCGCTTCCTGTCGTCTTTCTTCCTGTATCCGTCCGCATGATCACCAGCGCCGTCACGATCTCGCTCGTTCCTGAGGCCCGTGGGGGGCCGTTCGTCTTCTGGGACGATCTGGAGGCCGGTTGCGCCCGGGCCGCGGCGCTCGGGTTCGATGCCATCGAGATCTTCCCGACCCACGCGGATGACCTCGACGGCCTGGCCTTGCGCGAGCTGCTGCGGAAATACGGCCTGCGGCTCGCCGCGGTCGGCACCGGCGCGGGCTGGGTCCGGCGCAAGCTACGGCTGACCGATCCCGATCCGCATGTCCGCATGTGCGCCCGGGATTTCATCGGCGCGGTCATCGATTTCGCGGGCGGCTTCGGCGCGCCGGCCATCATCGGCTCCATGCAAGGGCGTTGGGGCGACGGCGTGTCCCGGGAGCAGGCGCTGGCCTGGCTCAAAGAGGAGCTCGACCAGCTCGGGCCGCGCGCGCACGCGTTGGAGACGCCGCTGCTCTACGAGCCGCTGAACCGCTACGAGACCAACCTCTTCAACACCGTCGCCGATTCGCTCGGGTTCCTGGCGACCCTGCGCACGCAGAACGTGAAGCTGCTCTGCGACCTCTTCCACATGTCCATCGAGGAGACCGATATCGCCGGCGCGCTGAAGCGGGCCGGGCCGAAGCTCGGGCACGTCCATTTTGCCGATTCGAACCGGCGCGCGATCGGCTGGGGCCACACCGACATCGCGCCGGTCGCGGAGGCGCTGAAGTCGATGGGCTACGCCGGCCACGTGAGCGGGGAATGCCTGCCATTGCCGGACAGCGATGCCGCGGCCGCGCAGACCATCGCGAGCTTCCGGCGATGGTTCCGCTGAGGCGGATCCATGCAGTAAAGGCTTGGGAGGAGCCGGTCACCAGCCCGCCGCTCCGGGTGCGCCGGGAATGCACTCATTGGTGGGCGCGCTGGCGGTGCCGACGCTCGGCGGCAAGTTGCCGCCGAGAACGGCCAGGTTGGCCGTGCCACCCGGATCAGTCTGCATGGTTTCGCTGAGGCGGGCCGGGCCGGACCCAGTGGCGGTGGGTTCGTGACGGCCAGGGCGACGACTTCGGGCTTGCCGCGGACACGGGTTCCCGGAAGCGTTCCCATCGCTTCACCGCATCCAATCTATGGCAAAGAAACCTCTTCGCATCGGGCTCATCGGCTACAGCTTCATGGGCCGCGCCCACAGCAACGCCTTCCACCAGGTCAACCACTTCTTCCCCTCCGGATACGAGGTCGTCCCGCAGGCGGTCTGCGGCCGCGATGCCGTCAAGGTGCAGGAGTTCGCCGACAAGTGGGGCTACAAGTCCATCGAGACCGACTGGCGCAAGCTGATCGCGCGCGACGACATCGACGTGGTCGACATCGCCACGCCGAACAACATGCACGCGGAGCAGGCCATCGCCGCGGCCAAGGCGGGCAAGATGATCCTCTGCGAGAAGCCGCTCGGCCTGGATTCCAAGGAGGCGGAGAAGATGCTCAAGGCCATCGAGAAGGCGGGCGTGCCCAACATGGTCTGGTACAACTACCGCCGTTGTCCCGCCGTGGTGCTCGCCAAGCAGATCATCGACTCGGGCAAGCTCGGCCGCGTGTTCCATTACCGCGCGAACTTCCTGCAGGACTGGACCATCAACCCCGAGCTGCCCCAGGGCGGCACCGGCCTCTGGCGCCTCGACGCCAAGGTCGCCGGCTCCGGCGTCACCGGCGACCTGCTCGCGCACTGCATCGACACCGCCATGTGGCTCAACGGCGGCATCAAGGACGTGAGCGCGATGACCGAGACCTTTGTCAAGGAGCGCAAGCACAACGTCACCGGCAAGGTCGAGAAGGTGACCATCGACGACGCTTGCCTGTTCCACTGCCACTTCAACAACGGCTCGCTCGGTCTGTTCGAGTCCACCCGCTACGCCCGCGGCCACAAGGCGCTCTACACCTTCGAGATCAACGGCGAGAACATGTCGCTGAAGTGGGACCTCCACGATCTGCACCGCCTGCAGATCTTCGATTACACCGACGAGAGCAAGGAACGCGGCTGGAAGAGCGTCCATGTCTCCGATGGCGACCATCCCTACTGCGGCAACTGGTGGGTGCCCGGCCTCCAGCTCGGCTACGAGCACAGCTTCATCCACGCGATGGCCGAGTTCGTCCGCGGCCTCGAGAACGGCCAAGGCAGCAAGCCGGATTTCAAGGACGGCCTCGCCACCGACTACGTCGTGGACGCCGTGCTGTCCTCCGCCAAGTCGAAGAAGTGGGCCAAGGTGAAGCAGGTCAAGGCCTGACCGGCGCCGACCGCCATCCATGGACAGGCCCGCGCCGCGAGACGGCGCGGGCCTTTTCGTTCCCGGCGTGGGCCACACTGTTCAACGACGTGTCGCACCATGCGGATGCCGGCCTCGCGCTGCCGCCCGCGCCCAAGGGACGGCCGTCGAAATGGTGGGACGCCTCGGCCGCGCCCGGCGTGACGGTGCCGTGACGAGGGCACGCCCCGGATCCTTTTTGTCCGCGCCGTTTTTTTCTGTGGCGGCTTTCCGGTCCGCGACCATGTTGTGAGGCATGCCGAACATCATCGCTCCGCCGAGCTGGCGCATCCCTGAACGTTTCGTCACCCCCGAGGCGGTGTTCCGCGACCGCCGCCGTTTCCTCCAGGAGATGGGTTTCCTCGGCAGCGGCTTGCTCGCTGCTCCGCTGATCGGCCAAGCCAAGGACGCCGAGCCGGCACCGACCCGATCGGCGTCGCCTGCGGCGGCCGCCACCACGAAGGCCGGGAAGTATCCCGCGGCGCGGAACCCGAAGTTCGACGGCAAGGGGCTCCAGCTCACCGCGGCCGACGTCCCCGGCAAGTACAACAATTTCTACGAGTTCACGACCTCCAAGGAACGCGTCCACCGGATGGTCGACAAGTTCACCATCGATCCTTGGGCCATCCAGATCGGCGGCCTTTGCGAGAAGCCGATGACGCTCCAGATGGGCGACCTGCTCTCGGAGTTCGCGCTCGAGGAACGGGTCTACCGGTTCCGCTGCGTCGAGGCTTGGTCGATGGTCGTGCCCTGGACCGGTTTCCCGCTCGCCCGGCTGCTGGCGAAGGTCCAGCCCAAGGCCGAGGCGAAGTTCGTCAAGTTCGTCACCGCGATGCGGCCCGACCAGATGCCCGGCATCGAGCGCCTGCACGGATATCCTTGGCCCTACACCGAAGGTCTCCGCATCGACGAGGCCATGGACGACCTCGTCCTGCTCGCCACCGGGATCTACGGCCAACCGCTCCCGAAGCAGAACGGCGCGCCCGTCCGCCTCGTGGTGCCTTGGAAGTACGGCTACAAGAGCATCAAGAGCATCGCCCGCATCGAACTGGTCGCCACGCAACCGGCGACGCTCTGGGAGACGCTCTCGGCGGAGGAGTATCCCTTCGAATCCAACGTCGATCCCAAGGTGCCGCATCCCCGTTGGTCGCAGGCCACCGAACGGCTCGTCGACACCGGCGACCGCGTGCCGACGCTCCCGTACAACGGCTACGGCGACCAGGTGGCGAAGTATTATCGGAAGGGGTGAGGGGAGGGTTCCCGGTTCTCCGTTTTCAGCCCGGGCTCCGCACGATGCGCCGTTCCGGTCGGGTCACGCACATATGAGGTTCTTCTGGTCCATCTGGGTCGCCCTGCTGATCGTCGGCGCGGCACGGGGCGAGACGCGGTTCATCGTCGCGACCTACAACCTCGAGAACTATCACCTCCGCGATTTCGGCAACCGCAAGGCCAAGCCGCCCGAGGCCCGCGCGAAGGTCGTCGCCCACCTCGCCGCGATCAAGCCCGATGTCGTCGCCCTCCAGGAGATCGGCGAACCGGCCGCGCTCGCCGAGCTCCAGGCCTCGCTGAAGGCCGCCGGGGTCGACCTCCGATACAGCGAACATCTCGCGGGCTGGGACACGAACATCTTCGTCGCCGTCCTCAGCCGCTTCCCGATCACCGCGCGGCATCCGCACACCAACGACCAGTTCTTGCTCGGCGGCCGGCGCTTCCACAGCAGCCGCGGCACCATCGAGATCGAGATCGCCGCCGCGCCCCATCGCCGGTTCACGCTGCTGACCACCCACCTCAAGTCCAAGCGCCAGCTGCCCGGGGCCGATGAATCCGAGCTGCGCGAACAGGAGGCGCTCCAGCTCCGGGCGCACATCGACGCGCTGTTGGCGCGCGATCCGCAGCGGGACGTCGTCGTCTGCGGCGACCTCAACGACACCAAGGACGCGCCGGCTGTGCGCATCATCCGCGGCAAAGGCGCCACCGCGCTGGTGGACACGCGGCCCTTCGAGCGCAACGGCGACATGGTCCCGAGCGATAACCGGCGTCTGGATCCACGCCGCGTCGCGTGGACCCATTTCTACGGCAAGGAGGACACCTACTCGCGCATCGACTACATCTTGCTGAGCCGCGGGATGGCGCGCTCGTGGCGGCCGGAAGGCAGCTACGTCTTCGCCGCTCCGGACTGGGGCCTAGCCTCCGACCACCGGCCGGTCGTCTGCGAGTTCGTCGTGCCGGACAAGTGAGCGGTCACCGGGTCGAGCCGCGTCCGACCGACCGCCACGCCCCCGAAAGGCGGGACCACCAGGACGCCTTCGCGGTCCGGCGCAGCGGCCGGGACGCCATCTCGCGGAATCCGGACGACACGCGGTTCCGGGCGAAACGGCCCGCCGATTCGATCCAGACCAGCATCGCGAGCGTCGGCACGACGCGGGTAAGGTCCATCCCGAGGAACGGAACTAATGGAACGCCGCCCGAAAGGAGGTACGACAGCGAAAGGAGGTACGACAGAGTCCCGGAGATCGCGCTGGGCACGATGAACCCGATGCCGAGCGCCCCGCCGACGACCGCGTTGACCGTGCGTCCTTCGAGCGCCAGGTACGTGGCGACCCAGCGCGACGCGGACAACGCGCGGAGGAAGACCGCGGCCGAGACCGCGAACGGGATGGCACGCGACTCGGATCCTTCTTCGCCCCGCATCCCGGACATCCACCAGAGGTCCACACCGATCAGCACCACGGCCGGCCATAGGAAAAGCCGGCGCAATCCCATCATCTGGCCGGCGAAGATCCCGCGCTCGTCCAGCGGCGTGGTCAGCAATAGCTCGAGCGCCCCGGAGTGACGTTCTTCGCAAAGGCGTTGGGCGGACTCCGTGACGATCCAAACCACCAGCAGCACGTGGGCGATGAAGATCGCCACCGGCGCGAATTCACCGATCCACATCGAGCCCGCCTTCCAGAGGCCGAACCCGAATCCGCCGATCAACCCGACGAAGAGCATCCATGGATAGTAGGGTTTCCAGATCTCGCGCTGGGAAAGCCAGAGGAAGGGGTTGCGGTCCAGCAGACGCCGCCTCAAGTCCTCACGGCGGACCGAGCCGCC
>Ga0209443_1001293_pt1 | contig 15934 bp, 12 predicted proteins | sample LauGreBMM110DCMD_2_FD_187571 | JGI IMG/M metagenome (GOLD analysis project Ga0209443, IMG submission 187571) | Freshwater lake microbial communities from Lake Michigan, USA - Su13.BD.MM110.DCMD (SPAdes) (version 2) | ecosystem: Environmental > Aquatic > Freshwater > Lake | place: Lake Michigan... | reverse complement strand
TTCCAGCCATCACCCGTCATCTTTATCGAGCCTGATATGGGAAGTGTCGTCATATTGTTTCCGCCTTCAACGCCGCCTTGGCTCGGTCGACATAGAAATCTTTGAAATCCTCAACCAAATTTTCCTCGACCGCATAGGGCCCTTGTACATAGCCGTCATTCGCAATGCCTTGATGGTTGACCATGGAAAAATGTCCGTCTTGCACATTCGTTGCCCGCCACAACGCTGCGAGATGATCAGGATTATAATCAACCCCTTCGACAGCATCCTCATGCACCAACCAGCTCGTCCGCAGAAGAGTTTTTTCAGGGCCAATCGGCGTCAGCGAGAATGTGACCACATGATCACAACAAAAATGATGCCAGCTATTGGGCTGGGTCCAGACAGAGAGGCTCGATGTTTCCGGCACCTTGAATGGCCCAATCAGTTTCTGGCAGGCCAGCTTGCCATCTATCGACTGGGTCACAGCGCCGTTTGCCAATGCCAAACGCGCGACGCGATGCCACCAGCCATCGGGAAACTCGATTACATCATGGTCAATGCCTAACGCCTGCCATTCCGCACGCTTTGTTTCCAGATAATCATCGGCAGGCGCATCCCTGCCAAAGCCAGTGGTACCGAGCACGCTGATCAATTCAGGATGGCCGACATCGCAATGATAGCATTCGCGATTATTCTCCATCACCAGCTTCCAATTGGCGTCTTCGATATAATCATCCTGCACCGCGACCTTTAGCTTTTCGAGGTCATACACCGCGATCTGATCCACAATATCAGCTTTAACACGGTCAATCGGCGGCGGATTATCACTTAGGCAAATGAAAATCAGCCCACCAACATTTTCCAGCGCAACCGGGTTCAGGCCATGATCTGCCTTGTCGAAATCCTCTGCCATGCTACGCGCAGCCAGAAGCTTGCCGTCGAGGCCATAAGTCCATTGATGATAAGGGCACATCAACCGCGGCGCACGACCGCTCTGATCGAGACAGATTTTAGCACCGCGGTGGCGGCAACTGTTCCAGAATGCGCGAACTTCGTTGTCGCGTCCACGCAGTATGATGATGGAGTTACCCGCCAGCTCAAACACGAAATAATCGCCCGCATTTTTTACATGCGCGACGGTGCAGGCATATAGCCAGACCGATTTAAGCATGACCTGCGTGTCGAATGCGAACGCCTCGTCGCTTACGTACAATCCACGCGGCAGCGTATGGCCTTTACGGTCATTGGAAAGCCAGTTGGCGACAGAGGCAAGGTGCAGCATGGACTTAGCTCCTCAGTGCGTTGTTATCTGGGTCGAAAGGAGAGTCGGCTATGATTGTCGCTTTATGGCGAACCCCTAATATTGTTATCTCTAACTCTGTGCCAGGCACCGCCAAATCTGGCCGGACCATCGCAAGGGCAAGCGATTTTCCGACGCGCCAGCCATAGCCGCCCGATGTCACGCGACCGACAATATCATCTCCCTGATAAATCGGTTCTGACCCACGTGCGTCCGCATCGGTGACGTTATGTACCTCCATGGTCACCAAATGGTTCGCGCTGCCGCGTTCCTTCCACGCAAGCAGGGCTTCCCGTCCAAAAAATGACGGTTTTTTGAGGCTGATGAACCGGTCCAAGCCACTTTCATAAGCCGAATATTCAACCGACAATTCACGCGGGATGAGCTTATAACTTTTTTCCAGCGCCATCGACGTCATCGCGCGGATGCCAAATGGTTTGATGCCAAACGCCGCACCCGCCTCCATCAACTTGTCGAAAATATAGTTCTGCATTTCAATAGGATGGTGGATTTCCCAGCCCAGCTCACCAATGAAATTAACCCGCAACGCGTCTACAGGAGCCAGTCCTATACTCATTTTTTTGCCGGTCAGCCATGGGAAGGCCTCGTTTGACAAATCCGTATCGGTTAGTTTTGCCAGCACATCGCGTGACCGTGGACCAGCGAGCACAAGTACGCCCATTGCCGTTGTCAGTCGTTCGAAATTGACTGAACCATCTTTTGGCATGGCCTTTTTCAGATAATCATGGTCGTGCCGCTCATACGCGCCTGCCGAGACGAGATAATAACGCTGCGCCGCCGCCTTGTAGACCGTAAACTCGCTCCGCACGCCGCCGTTCTGCGTTAGCAGATAGGACAGCGTTACCCGCCCGACCTTTTTCGGAACCGCATTTGTCAGCAATTGGTCGAGCCAGCTTTCTGCCCCCAGCCCCGATATTTCGCATTTGGCAAAGGCGCTCATGTCCTGAATGCCCACATGCTTGGTCACATGCAGGCATTCATTGCCTACATGTTCGAAATAGTTGGAACGGCGGAATGACCATTTTTCACGAACAGGTTCGTCCGGCACGACGGGATGATTGTCGTTCAACAACACATCGGGCTTGTCGAGATCGGCTGCGCTTAATGCATAACCAGCGGGCGCAAACCAGTTAGGGCGCTCCCAACCAAACACGCTACCAAACACCCCGCCGAGCGCTTTCATCCGGTCATAGCATGGCGTGCGCCGCAATGCCCGCCCCGCTTCGCGCTCTTCATCAGGATAATGCACCGTGAAGACCTTGGCATAGGCCTCCTCATTCTTTTCAATCAGAAAGCCCCTGCCGGCATAATCGCCAAAGCGGCGTGGGTCGACTCCCATCATGTCGATGGTCGGTTCCCCCTCGACAATCCAATGCGCCAACTGCCAACCCGCGCCGCCTGCGGCAGTGATCCCAAAACTATGGCCTTCGTTGAGCCAAAAGTTTTTGAGCCCCCATGCCGGTCCGATTATAGGCGACCCATCGGGCGTGTAGGCAATCGCGCCGTTATAGACTTTCTTGATACCCACTTCGCCAAAGGCGGGCACGCGGTTCATGGCCGCCACGATATAGGGTTCAAGGCGCTCAAGCGCATCGGGGAACAGCTCATATTCGCTGTTCGCAGTTGGGCCATCAACGTAGCAAGCGGGCGCGCCAACCTCATACGGCCCAAGCAACAGACCGCCGGCTTCTTCCCGCATGTAATAACTGGCATCGGACTCGCGCAACACGCCCATTTCCGGCAGGCCAGCCTTTTTGCGCGCCATGATTTCTGGATGCTGTTCGGTAACTAAATATTGGTGCTCAACCGGAATGACCGGAATGTCCAACCCAACCATCGCACCTGTTTGCCGTGCGAAGTTACCTGAACAGGATATAACATGCTCGGCGGTAATCTCGCCCTGATCTGTCGAGATCAGCCATTCGCCATTCGGTTGCTGCGTGATGCCAGTAACCGTGGTGTTGCGATAAATGGTCGCTCCGCGCTGCCGCGCGCCTTTGGCCAGCGCTTGGGTAAGGTCAGCGGGCTGTATATAGCCGTCATCGGGGTGCTGGATTGCGCCGATGACACCGTCCATATTCGCCAGTGGCCAGATGTCCTTGACCTGGTCCGGCGTCAGGAAATTGACATCAACGCCAATGGTTCGCGCAACACCCGCATAATAATGATACTCATCCATCCGGTCCTTGGTTGTTGCCAACCGGATGTTAGTGACCTGCGACATTCCCGCGTGCAGACCAGTTTCTGCTTCCAAGCTGGGATACAAAGCGACCGAATATTGATGCAGCTTCCCGACAGAATAGCTGAGATTGAAGAGAGGGAGTAACCCTGCCGCATGCCACGTCGAGCCCGAGGTCAGTTCCTTGCGTTCAAGCAAGACAACATCGCTCCACCCCATTTTGGCAAGGTGATATAACGTGCTAACGCCGACTACGCCGCCGCCAATAACCACCGCACGTGCCGTCGTCTTCATGCAATCCATCCTATTTTACGATGACCCTGATATGTCAGAACAAGTGGCAATGCGGCAATTATATTGAGCCGCAAATCACAGCTATGTGATTTTTTAATGCTAACTATTAGTTAAATTACTATAAAGGCAGAGGCCGGCGGCTAAACTTTTTAGGTCTCGATGGGCGTTGAACGCGATCGTATATTTACTACGCGCATTCAAAATGCCTTAGAACTGCGGAAGTTTAAAATCGATCGCATTTTCAGCGTCGAGCGCGAATTTTTTTATGCCTCGCAAAGAGAGCACAAAGGACCCACCGCCCCGAATTCGGCTGCTATGTCGAAGACGGGCCTGACGCGCTGGAGGATGAGCCATGTGCTCCGAGTGGTGAGTGTAACCGAAGTTCCAATCGGAAGTGCCTGTTGAGCATTCAATTATCAAGGCTATCCCCAAAGTATCTTGTCATAAAGTCGGATAGCGCTTTATAAAGTCTATGGTTTGTTAAAAATCTTTGAGATACGATAACGTTTTATTTTGGCGGGGGCCGAGAGTGATTATAACAAAATGCTATCTTAAAGCTTTCTTGAAGATGGGGGTGGGGCTTTGTGAAAACAGTCTCAGGTGAGCCCAAACTTATCTCTGAAGTGACGCAATCGAACGAAATTCGTCGTGGCTGGTCGCTAATTTTGGGGTGTGCCATTGGTATCGGCATAGGCATCATGGCACTGCCTTATTCTACTGCGGGCCTTTTTATTTCTGGGCTGGAGCGAGAATATGGCTGGACCCGAACTGAAATCTCCCTCGGGCCCACAATATTGCTGGCCATTATTGCAGTGGTTTCGCCAGCCGTTGGTTGGCTTGCGGACCGCATTTCACCCCTGCTTATCATAACAGCATCGATGACAGCCGTTGCCGGTGCGTTCCTTCTTATGTCTCAGATGGGGTCTAATATTGCCGTATACTACATCATCTGTGCAGGCATGGCGTTATTTGGAGCAGGTGCATCAACAGTTGTTTTCGCGCGCATCATCTGTTCCCATTTTGTCGAGCGGCGTGGTCTAGCGCTCGGGATTGTAATGGCGGGTAACGGAGTGACGGCGATACTCAGCCCCATATTGATAGGCCCAATCATTTCAGAGCACGGCTGGCGAACAGGATATATCGCAATTGCGACTGTGATATTGATCGGCACTCCGATGATCCTGCTTTTGTTGCGGTCCCGCGAGGGCAGGAGGCAGGCCGAACCGGTCGTTCAATTGCATGAGGGGATAGGGTTTTCCGCGGCTTTGAAGCTTTGGCATTTCTGGGCGATGGGCGTTGCCTTCCTACTCGGTACACTTGCCACAACGGGGATGGTCATTCATCTCGTGCCTTTCTTGACGGACTCCGGCGTAGACACGGCGCATGCGACGGCCATTGCCAGCTTTATTGGTGTCGGATTGATTGGCGGACGTCTGCTTACGGGTTGGTTGATGGATCGTTTTGTTGCCAATCGCGTAGGCGCCGTTATGATGGCGATAAGCGCCCTTGGCCTGCTAATGCTGTCTCTTGGAGACAAAAGCACAGCGCCGGTTGGGGCAATTGCTATTGGATTGTGTATAGGTGCCGAACTTGATGTAATCGGTTACCTTACAGGGCGCTATTTCGGCATGGCGGCGTTTGGCCGCATCTACGGCGCTCTCTACATGTTTTGCGCCACAGGGACAGCCATTTCGCCAATTTTCTATGGGCTGGCGATAGATTTGAGCGACGCCTACACCGCCGGCCTTTGGGTTGGAGCGGCCATGTTGATGATAAGCGCGATGCTGCTTTACGTCTTACCAAAATTCCATACCGCATAATCTGCGCGCGCTAGATCTGCGGGTTTGAAAAAATAGCAAAGCATCTTGTCAGCGCTTCTCGGTGACCTGGTTCCAGATAAAAACATATCTCGAGTTCGACGCGGTCGCCGAGCTCCCAAATGTTTACGATGGGTGGCATCCTTGTCAGCGCCCAATATCAACACATGTTGACATTCATCGGCTGTTGATATTAGTTAATCCTTGACATCATTTCAATGATGAGTCGCTAAAGAAAATTTTATATATCGTGGCTTTTTATGGCCCAGCGTAGCAATAAAAAATCAAACCTAGGGGAGCGGTAAATATGACCAATCAGAACATTAAGCTGGCAACGACGAAATTGATGGTGAGCGCGGCAACGCTGCTTTGCAGTGTCCAAGTTTACGCGCAAGAAACACCACAAGAAATCGAAAAAGCTGACCAGGGCGCATATAACGAAATTATTGTTACCGCTCGTCAGCGATCGGAAACGCTGCAGGATGTTCCCGCTTCTGTTACCGCTTTTGTAGAGTCCGAAATTCAGACCGCAAACATCACCCGGCCTGCGGATTTCATTGGTCTGACGCCTGGCCTTTCGCAGGTCCAGACGGTCGAGGTTGGCGATTTGCAGGTCAATATTCGCGGTATTAACTCTGGCCGCGATACCGAAAGCAGCGTCGCGCTAATTGTTGATGGCGTGCTGGTAACAAACCCTAACGCCCTCAACCAGGAGTTAGACAATATCGTCCAGATCGAAGTTCTCAAAGGTCCGCAAGGAGCTCTGTACGGGCGCAATGCCTTGGCTGGTGCCATTATCCTGACCACGAGAACGCCTTCAGACAGTTTCCAAGGATTTTTAAAAGCCGGGGCTGGTCGTCATGGCCTTTTGTCTGCCAGCGGAGGCATCAGCGGCCCAATCAGCGATCGCATCAAAGCATCAATTAATGCTTACCGCCGACAAGATGACGGCTCGTTTACCAATAGTTTCCGCGGTTGCGACGACTGCGAGAATTTTATTGAGGAAACTGGGGTAACAGGTCGGGTCATAATCGAAGCGAGTGATGCCGTCGACATAGACGTTAAAGCCCGTTATTCGAAGATTAAGGCCGGGGGCGTAACATTCAATGCTTCGTTGGCATTGACCGATGCGGCCGCGTTTCTTGGAGTTCCGAAGTTTTTTGCAGACCCGAATGAACATGAGTTCATCTATTTGAATCGGAATGATCCAGACAACCAACAAGAATCGTTTAACATTTCGGCAAAGGCCAACGTCGACTTGGGCTTCGGCGATCTCACGGTCATCGGCACCTACAATGACGTCAAGAATAGTTTCATTTCAGCGGGCGTCAGTAACTCATTTGGCATTTACAATGCGAACTCAGTTTGCCAGGCAGAGTATGCAGCGGCTTTAGCTAACCCAACCAAATATGCAGTTCCTTCGCCATTTTTCTTTACTCCGAACATCGCAAATTCTTTCCTGCCGCCGTATCCAAACATTACATGCGGTGGATATCAGTACCAACAGCGAGACCAGCGAGATTGGTCCCTCGAAGCCCGCGTTACATCAAGCGGTGACGGCGCTCTAAACTGGATGCTCGGCGGTTATTATGCAAATATTAAGCGCCATCTGGTTGTAGCTTATGGTGGCGATCTTGGAACTGGTGTCCAGCAGAAAGGTTTTGTGCCAAGCACTGGCCCCAATCCTACCGACCTGCTTTATGATGATGATCTTTACAGCAACGTCTACGCAGGTTTTGCAAACGCAGCTTACGACATTAACGACAATGTGGAGGCGGCAGTGGCTGTGCGCTATGATGTCGAAGATAGGCGGGTATCTAATAACGTACCAAAAATTGGACCACAAACACCGGGTTTTGGTGCATTTGGAACCCCTGCTTGCCCAAGCGGTCCTACCAACTGCAGCTATTATATCAACCCATTCTACAACGCCAACCCTACGCTCTCAGCGATCCCAGGGCGCTCCAAAAGCTTCCAGCAGTTGCAACCAAAAGCGACGTTAACTTGGAAGCCAAGCTCGGATCTGACCGTCTTCGGCTCTTACGGTTACGGTTTTCGAAGTGGTGGCTTTAACTCATCAGGAACAACGGCAACCTTAGTCCAGGCTTTCGGCAACCTTGCCCTGCCGGATGGAACTCGAAATCTCAACGGCCTGTCTGATGACTTCAAGAAAGAAGTATCAAAGGCCGCGGAGCTCGGGCTTAAAGCTAAGTTGTTTGACGGAAAATTGACCGTCAATGGCGCACTGTTTCATACGGTTGATATAAACGGTCAGGACTTCAGCTTCTTTGCGGGTCCGTTCGGCTCTTTGCGCGTCGTTACAAATATAGATAAAGCAATATTGAAAGGGTTCGAGTTAGACTTCCGTTTGAAGCCATCAAGTCGCCTTTCCATTTTTGGCGGCATTGGGATCACCGACTCCGAAATTAAGAAATACTCTACGCGTCCTTATACTGTTGGAAACAAGGTGCCCTACGTACCTTCCTATAATGCGAATTTGGGAGCAGAGTACCGTCTTCCAATTAGCAACAGCGTCGACATCGTGACCCGTGTCGATGAAACTTTCGTCGGCAAGACATGGTTTTCCCCTGTCCAAGAGCAGATCTTACCTAACTTCTTTACTGCTTTCGGTTTCGGGCGGGGAGATTTTTCGAAGCAGTTTCGCAAGCCATATGCCCAGACTAATTTGAGCATCACGGCGCAAGCAGAAAATTGGGACGTCAGCCTTTGGAGTACAAACCTCTTTGACAAAAAATTCCTCGCTGAGATTATTCCAGCGCCAGAATTTGGTGGCGCATTTATCCACGATTCCTATGGACGGACTTTTGGCGTTCGGGCTAGCTACAGATTTGGGGGGAACTAATGCCGGCGATGAGCCAACGCCGCATAGTCACAGGTCATAATGCCAATGGTGAATCGACCATTCTGTTCGATGATATGGGTACAAACGTTACCCATATCCCGTCATGGGACGGCCTTTATGTGACAGAATTGTGGGTTACATCGGAAATGCCCATCAACAATGACGGAGTTGCAGACCAAGCACTGAGACCGATGAAACATGACCCTGATCCGTCAGGAAGCATATTTCGGTTAGTCGAAATACCACCAGAGTCGAAGACCACATTTAATGCGGAAGGGATTTTCACGGAGCTTGGTAGTTCTAACAAGCCGTCTGAGGCGGATGCGCGTCGGCACCCCACAATGCATAAGACAAACTCAATCGACTATCTCATCGTTATTTCCGGGGAAATGACTATGGAAATGGAAGACGGGTCAACCTTGCTTAAGCAAGGGGATTGCATTGTGCAGCGTGGCACCAACCATGCGTGGATCAATAGCTCGGACACGCCTTGCCTGCTCGCAGCAATTTTGATTGATGCAAAGCCGGCTCCATAATTCAGTCGAAGCTAGATGAGCCAATCTGTCGGGTAGCTACCTGAGTTTACACCTTATGCCGCTGAGCTGGAGGTAAAATGAGCCTGAGGTCATATTATGAAAAAAGAGCCAAGCGATGTAAACCGCAGGAGTGACGGCGAAGAAACATTCAACAGAATTCTGTCTCACGCAGAAAAACTTTTTTCAATCGACGGTTATGCCGGCGTCTCTTTAAGAAAAATTACGAGCGACGCCGGTGTCGATCTTGCGTCGATCAAATACTATTTCGGCTCGAAAGAGGGTCTTTTTCATGCTGTGCTGGCACGCCGGGTAGATCGCATGAGCGAAAAGCGGCTAGAAAGTCTCGCAAAAATAGAGATTTGCAAAGATAGCGAGAAAACAATTGAGGAGTTGCTTCGGGTCTTTCTCGTTCCAATGCTAGGGGACACGCCCGACGAGGTTAAGGAACTTCAAAATTATCGGTTGCTAATCGCGCTCGTAACCAATTCTAAGAAATGGCAGAGTGTCGCCTTTGAGGTGCATTATGACCCGGTCGCCATAAAATTTATTGAAGCCCTGTCGCGTACACTCCCAGACGTGCCTTTAGAACGAATTTGTTGGGCTTTTAGTTTTTTTCTTGGAAGCCTTGTCAACGCATTTGCAGAGACTGGGCGCATTGACCGTCTCTCAGGCGGACGCTGCCAATCGAGTGATCTAAACGCCTCTTTCGAGGAACTGGTTCACTATACGAAAGGTGCTTTTTTGGGTCTTAGGCCTGCCAAACAAGGGGGTAGCCGATGAAGTTGATAACATTCGAAGTCCCAAGTGGCGCATTGAAATTGGGGGCTTTGCGCGATGACAGCGAGGGACTGATTGTTGACCTTGCTGCCGGCGCTCTTGATATTGGCCTTGAGAACAGCTCATTGGCCTCAATGTTGAGCTTGATCGAAGCTGGCCCTAGTGGATCCCAGATTGCGAGTGAAGTCGTTGACGCGGCGAAAACGATGGAGCACCGAGAATGGGCAGGAATAAGCCCCAATTCGATCAAGTGGAAATCACCGCTCCCGGTACCTCCTCAGCTTCGCGACTGTTTAATGTTCGAGGAGCATCTCCTTAACAGCTACGCCATGCTGCGGAAAACACTGGCAGAACAGGAGGCTGATCCTGAGGCTGCCCTGGCTGAATATGAAGCCAAGGGTGTTTATCGGATCCCGTCCGTCTGGTACGATATTCCCGTTTACTACAAGGCAAACCGCTTTTCATTCATAGGTCATGATGAAGATGTCATCTGGCCTGAATACAGCGAAAAACTTGACTTCGAACTCGAATATGCCTGCGTTCTGAACAGCTACACCAAGGACGTCTCACTCGAGGAAGCTAAGAAGCGGATCTTTGGCTACACCATTTTTAACGACGTGAGCGCGCGTGACGTTCAATCGGTCGAGATGCAGGCGTCACTCGGGCCTAGCAAGGGAAAGGACTTCGACACAGGCAATATTCTGGGCCCTTGCATCGTAACCGCAGACTCGGTGGATGCCGACGACATGACAATGATCGCCCGCATCAATGGCGAAGAATGGTGCCGCGGTAATAGCGGTTCTGCGCATTGGACATTTGCTGAGGTAATCGCGCATGCATCGAAAAGTGAAACATTAGTCCCTGGCGAATGCATCGGATCGGGCACTGTGGGAGGTGGGTGCGGCCTTGAACACGGACGCTTCTTGAACCCCGGAGATGTGATCGAACTAGAGGTGTCCGGCATTGGCACGCTGCGCAATCGCATCGTGCGCAAAAATCAATAAGGAAAGCTTGGCTTCGAGCAATAATTAAGGAGTGAACTTGATGTCTGAAACAAACACAAAAACTAGCCCGGCCGTTATTCTGGACGCCGCGATTATCGGAGCAGGCTTTTCGGGCCTTTATATGCTTCACCGTTTGCGGAGCATGGGCTACGCATGTCGGGTATATGACTCGGCCGGCGGTGTGGGCGGAACATGGTATTGGAACCGCTATCCGGGATGCGGCAGTGACATCGAAAGCTTAGAATATTCCTACAGCTTCTCCGAGGAACTTCAGCAGGAATGGAAATGGTCAAGACGGTATGCTTCGCAGGTTGAACTCGAGCAATATGCCAATCATGTCGCTGACCGCTTCGATCTGCGCAAAGACATACAGTTGGATACCCGGATTGCTTCGGTCGTCTGGTATGACGAGGACGAGCGCTGGCATTTAACGCTTACATGCGGCCAAAAAGTGATAGCGCGTTTCTGTGTAATGGCGACAGGACTTTTGTCATCGCCTAAGCCGGTCAATATAAAGGGTTATGAAAATTTCAAGGGCGAGGTGCTGCATACATCGCGTTGGCCGAAGGAGGCGCCGGACTTTACCAACAAGCGTGTGGGCATGATTGGAACTGGGTCGTCGGCGGTGCAGTCGATACCGTTTATTGCACAGGAAGCTGGCCATTTAACGGTGTTCCAGCGTACTCCAAACTACAGCGTTCCTTTACATAATGGACCACTCGACCCCGAATATGAAGCGCGCGTCAAAGGGATGTACCCCGAATGGCGGCAAAAGCAGATGAACTCTTTCGGTGGCTATGTTTCAGTAAACTTCCAACCGGTGGAGGGCAATCCATTGAAAGCAATGGAAGTAACTCCAGCCGAGCGGGAGGCTGAATATGAACTCCGTTGGAAATCCGGTGGGCTGGCCTTTTATACATCCTTCGGCGACCTGCTTTTTGATCGAGAAGCAAATGAAACTTTGGCAGAGTTTTTTCGAGCCAAAGTTCGCCCCAGGATCAAGGATCCGGATTTAGCAAAAAAACTCATCCCCGACGATTATCCTATTCTCACCAAGCGGCTTTGCGCCGACACAGGATATTTTGAGACCTACAACCGTGACAATGTAACTCTTATCGATGTCAAAGAAACGCCAATCACCGAGATCACTGAACAGGGTGTCCGGATCGGGGATGCAGAGCATAAACTTGACACCCTAGTGTTTGCCACCGGTTTTGACGCAATTACCGGCATATTGACCAACATGGACATCCGCGGACGTGGCGGGCTCACTATGAAAGAGGCGTGGTCTGAAGGTCCAAGAACCTATGCGGGCCTCATGACGAACGGTTTTCCGAATATGCTTATGATCAACGGGGCAGGTAGCTGCACAGGCTTTTTCAATCCGATCCTTAACGTCGAATATCAAGGCAATTGGTTCGCGGACATGCTAGCAATGATGGACCGTGAAGGCTATTCGACTGCGGAATCAACGGCCGAAGCCGACGATGAATGGACGCGGCACATGGCCGAAGTAGCGGCTCCAACCTTGTTCTGGCAGTCCGAGAACTGGTTCATCGGCGCCAACGTACCCGGCAAGCCTCGCGTCATGATGCTGTATCTGGGCGGGTTCGGCGCCTACAAGCAGTATACGGCAGACGTAGCAGCGCACGCATATAAGGGTTTTGCTTTCAGCAGCACGGCGGTGAATAAAGATCATATGCCTGCGAAGTGATGCTGATCAAACAGGATGTGATAAGAGCTTTTGTTATCGAAGGAATGTGAGTTTTAAAATGGCCCGTAGATTTGTAGACTTATCGATATTTCTCGAAAACGATGTTATTTCTGATCCGCCAGCATATCGCCCAAAGATTGAGTATCTCGATCATAAATCGACTTTGCCGGAGTTGCTTGGTTTCTTCCCGGGAATAAGGCCGGAGGACATGCCCGATGGAGAAGCGTGGGCTATAGAGCGGATCGAACTGATTACGCATAATGGAACCCACCTCGACGCGCCTTACCATTATGCGTCAACTATGGATCATGGGAAACGTGCTATTACGATTGACGAGGTACCACTTGAATGGTGTTTCCAGCCAGGGGTAAAACTGGACTTTCGGCATTTTCCGGACGGATACGTTGTCACGGCCGATGACGTCGACGCCGAACTGAAACGGATCGGGCACGATTTGTCCCCGCTTGAGATCGTAATGATCAATACGCGGGCGGGATCGCGCTACGGCCACGACGACTTCGTCTCCTCAGGCTGTGGAATGGGTCGAGAGGCAACATTGCGGCTTCTAGAAGCTGGTGTACGCCTGACAGGGACAGATGGTTGGAGTTGGGATGCACCCTTTGGAAACACGGCAAAGGAATACGCTGAGAGCGGCAATGCAGATATCATTTGGGAAGGTCATAAGGCAGGATTAGAGATTGGATATTGCCATCTCGAAAAGCTTGCCAACCTTGATGTGCTGCCGCCGACTGGTTTCATGGTGTCCTGCTTTCCTTTTAAAATTCGTGCTGCTTCTGCTGGCTGGACCCGTGCCGTCGCCATTTTTGATGACGCACTGCTTGAATCTACGATCGAAATGCGCGCGAGCGCTAAAACTTAAGCCGTTGAGTTAGCAGAGAGCAACTGTTTCACGAAGGCTGAGATCACCATGGATGACAGCATGAGATCAAATGAAACGAAACATGGTCGTCTTCCGAACATTCAGTATGACGCGCTTAATAATGCCCAGAAAGCTGCCTATGATGCCATCGCCTCAGGCCCGCGCGGTAAGGTTGAGGGCCCAATTGCAATCTGGATTATGAACCCGGTACTTGCTGAGAAATTGCAACAGCTGGGAAGCTACTGTCGCTTCGGAAGCGCTTTGCCGCCCCGTCTGTCAGAATTGGCTATCATCATTGTTGGCGCATTTTGGAAAGCTGACTTTGAATGGTGTGCCCATGCCCCAATCGCGGAAAAGGCAGGAATCTCCCTTACTGTAATCGAGGCTATTCGACTGCAACGCGCGCCCAAGTTTGTTCGGGACGATGAAGCTGCTCTCTATTATTTCTTACGCTCGTTGCTTGAAGAGCACCAAGTGCCTGATGCCATCTATCAAAACCTAATAAGAGAAGTGGGTCAGACTGCGGCAATAGACCTAGTTGGTATAGCGGGATATTATGGCTCGGTCTGCATGACATTGAATGCTTTTTGCGTCCCTTTACCAGACGATCTTGTCTCACCATTTTTCGGCACTCCGCAGCCAACATCATGAGTGACGCTGCAACATCCCTATGCATTTCCAGCCTCTTAGAACAGGCAGTCACGCGATATAGTGATGCCACAGCACTTATTACAACCAGGGAACGCCTTAGTTATCGACAGCTCGATGAGCAGTCACGCCAGCTTGCTGGCTATCTACAAGCAAATGGTATCAGACGAGGCGAACGGATCGCCCTGCATCTGCGAAACAGTGCGGAATATGTTATCGCTGACTTGGCCATCCTTAAACTCAATGCAGTTAAAGTGCCGCTTAATGAGTTGATGGCCCCATCGGAACTTGAATATTGTTTGAAGCATTCCAAGGCTTCGGCGATTATATCGCATGCATCACTTCCAATAGCATCGGGAGGGACCGGGCACTTGAAAGTGCGCATTAGTGTTGCCGATGAGGAGCCCGCACACTGTGACTGGACGAACTGGACAGATGCCGCCAGCCACATTGGCACGTTCGAAATCGGTCCAGCGCCGGAGCCCCGTGATATTGCCTTGATTGCATATACAGGAGGCACCACCGGCAGTCCCAAAGGCGTCCAGCATGAACAACATGGGTTGGCTGTAAACCTGTTAGCACATGTAATTTTCGGTGACATTCGCTCAGACGAAGTAATGCTGCTCACAACTCCCTTGCCACATTCCGCAGGATATCATCTGCAGGCATGCCTATTGCAAGGCGGCATGATCGTGCTTGCCCCACGCTTTGATCCAGAAAGCTTTTTAGCTCTTGCCGATAAGCACAAAGCGACTTGGACCTTTGCGGTACCAACAATGCTTTACCGGCTGCTGGACCACCTCTCAGCAACGCAACAAAAGCCAAGCTGCCTAAGGACGATTGTTTATGGCGCGGCACCAATGAACAAGGAAAGGCTAACAGAGGGATTAGGCGTCCTCGGACCAGTTTTTCTTCAGCTATTTGGACAAACCGAGTGTCCAAATTATATCACAACATTATCCAAAATAGATCACCTTAACCCGGAGCTACTTGCATCATGTGGTCGGCCTGTAGCTATGCTTGATTTAAGAATTCGAAAAGCGGACGGCACCATCGCAGAGCCCGGCGAAGTCGGTGAGGTTGAAGTACGCTCTCCCTATAACCTAACCGAATACTTTGAAGACCCAGAAGCGACACGTTTAGCGATAAAGAAGGGTTGGCTGCGAACTGGGGACCTGGGTTATCTTAATCGAAACCGTTATCTCTTTTTAGTCGATCGGGCTAAAGACATGATTATCAGTGGGGGCATGAACGTATATTGCGTCGAGGTGGAGGCCGCTCTTCGGCAACATCCATCGGTTCGCGATGCGGCCGTAATCGGCATGCCCGACGCTGATTGGGGCGAAGCTGTCATCGCCTTCATTACTATGATAACTGTTGTCAGCGAAAGAGATGTAAGGGGATTCGCAAAGACGTTACTGAGCGGTTATAAAGTGCCCAAACAAGTCATCGTCGTTGAAAGTCTGCCAGTGACCAAGTTTGGAAAAATCGACAAAAAGGCTCTACGATCTTGCCTAAGTCTCCGAGTTTAACTTTTTAGGTACCGCTTAGCGAAAAGCATTGGTCCCCATCGCCAACGACACAAAATTGGGGGGAGTGATAGACGCAAAATATGGGCGGCATCTCGGAAGAAAAGACCACAACGTGATTGCAGGTCTCTTTAAAGCCTGTGCGACGCTCGTCAGCATATTGCGAAGGGTAATCAGCAGCCGCCCGTTAGGATAGCTAAAAGCTGACCACATAAAATCTATTTTGAACTCGGATAGAATTTTGATGTGCCGCTTGTTTTCGCATAAAAGCTTATTGTATACAAATGCCATTCGTCAAGAGGAGCGTTAAAACCATGTCGCGGGCATCGGATCGTGCATATAATCACATTCGCAGCATGATCTTGTCTGGTGAGTTGCAACCTGGATCGC
>Ga0209443_1001292_pt1 | contig 15936 bp, 15 predicted proteins | sample LauGreBMM110DCMD_2_FD_187571 | JGI IMG/M metagenome (GOLD analysis project Ga0209443, IMG submission 187571) | Freshwater lake microbial communities from Lake Michigan, USA - Su13.BD.MM110.DCMD (SPAdes) (version 2) | ecosystem: Environmental > Aquatic > Freshwater > Lake | place: Lake Michigan... | reverse complement strand
AGCATCGAGAATCAATTTTTTTTCTTGGTCTGAAAATCCTGTTGTACCAATAACATATTTCACTTGATGTGTTTCGCATAATTTCAAATATTCAAGGCTTGCTTCAGGTCTCGTAAAATCGATAAGAACATCAGCAGATGAAATTACTTTTGCGATATCATGATCAATTTTAATACCTGTTGAAATGCCAAAAGCCTCTCCCGCATCGCGGCCTAACTTATCACTCGACTTATGATCAATAGCAGCTACAAGCACTAAGTCTTTATCGTTAGCAATCTCTTTAATAAGACTTTGGCCCATACGGCCTGAGGCACCCACGATAAGAATATTTATTTTACTCATATGATTAAAATCCTATTTTTTCTAACATCAAATCAAAATAATTTGGATTAGTCTCAGCTGGCAAAGGTTTTGCATTTTCAACCTTTGGAGCCTCAGGCTTGATAACTGCAGGCTCTTTTTTAATTTCTGTTGGAGCCACTTCCGTGACAGGTTTTTTTATCTCAGGCTCTAGAACTTTAACTGGCTCTGGCATATCTTTTTTAGGGGGTGTAACTTTTTCAATAGGCTTAACATCTTCTTCCCAAAATTTTAATCGATCAAGCATGCCTTTTTCTTTTTGAGCTGGATTTGGATTAGCCTCATTATTCTTAATAGGTGCTATTTCTTGAAGATCGTCATTTCTATTTGCATTAGCCGGAATAACATCGCCTTTTACTTTAGCTAACAAATCTTTTTCAAACATCAAAATGACTCTTCTTTTCTCGATGATCGCACTATCTTTTTCCATTTGATAAAAATAATCCCATTGGTCTTTGTGGAAGCTATCTGTAATCAGTGGCGTTCCCATCACAAAACGCACTTGAGTTTTCGTCATGCCTGGCTTTAATTGCATCATCATTTTTGAAGTCACTAAATTGCCCTGTTGAATTGGCATTTTATAGGGCTTAATAGAGGGTAATGAAGAAGAGCAAGCAGTGACTAAGAGACTTAAAACTAGAATAAATATGCGCATTTTTATAACTTTAAACATAATGCGTATTAATATAACATGCTAGTCAGTATTCAAAATACTTCCTGTAAGCAATTTTTAAGGTGTTTTAATGGGACAAGATCATAAAGATTTAAAAAAATCAGGGCTTAAAGCAACGCTTCCCAGGCTTAAAATCTTAAGTCTTTTTGAGCATAGCGATGCGAAGCATCTTTCAGCTGAAGACGTGTATAAGCTTTTAATTAAATCCGGTGAAGATGTTGGTCTTGCAACGATCTACCGAGTCCTCACTCAATTTGAACAAGCGGGTCTTTTAATTCGCCATCATTTTGAAAGTGATAAAGCTGTCTTTGAATTAAACGACTCCCAACATCACGATCATATTGTGTGTATGCAATGTGGCCATGTCGAGGAATTTTGTGATGATGAGATTGAAAAGAGACAGAAAATTATTGCGACTAAAAAAGGATTTACTATCCAAGCGCATTCGCTTTATATCTATGCTGAATGCAGTAAAAATCCCTGCCCTCACAAAGTTTAAGTCTGTAACATTTCCCTCGCGTGCTCCCTGGTGGTGTCAGTAATCGATATGCCACCTAACATGCGTGCAATTTCATCGATGCGCATCTTATCATCCATCAAATGAATGTGGCTGAGTGTCTGATTATTTTCTTGTGTCTTAGACACTTTGTAATGATGGACAGCCAATGATGCTACTTGCGCTAAATGTGTAATGACTAAAACTTGTCTTTGGTCGTGATGACCTAGTTCTTTTAAAAGCTTACCTACAATTTCCGCTACACTTCCTCCAATACCTACATCTACTTCATCAAAAATCATACAGGGTACATTCGCCTTTGAAATAGACGCAACGCGAATTGCAAGGCTTAGGCGAGAAAGCTCACCACCTGAAGCTGCTTTATGAATGGGTCTTAGTTCTGCACCTAAATGAGATGCCACCAAAAATTCAATTTGTTCTAATCCGTGCGCCGTTGGATCTTGAGATGTAAGTTTGACTTCAAAACTTCCATGACTAAAGGATAATTTTTGCATGGCCGCAGTAATATTTTGACTTAAAGTTTCTGATGCAGTTTTTCGTGCCTCACTTAATAATTGTGCACTTTCATTGAAAGCTTCAAGGGCTACTTTTTCTTTAGCGTCAACGCCATCATCTGATTGAAAAGACTCGAGTTCATCCATACGCGCTTGCCAAGTAAGCAACGTTGATTCAAAATCTTCAGGCTTAATACGATGCTTCCTACCAAAATTATGAATCGCTTGAATCCGTGCTTCAATATCTTTAAGTCTCTCTGGATCTAAATCGACTTTTTGTAAATATTTATTAAGTGAACGAAGCAGCTCTTCTATTTGAATACTAATTGAATCAATGAGATCCGAAGACTCTTTTAATTTCTCATCGATACTTAACGCGTGAGAAATTTTCTGCTGCACTAAACGAAGCCTATCAGAAATTGCCATTTCATCTTTTTCTAAAACTTCAATGCAAATGTTAACATTGTCAATGAGCTCGCTCCCATGAGACATCATGGCATGGTCTTGTTGTAGTGTTTCCCAAACGCTCAGGGTGAGTGAGAGTTGTTTTAATTCTCGTAATTTATCTCTTAATTCTGCAAGTTCATCGCTATAAATTTGTGCATTTTTTTCGTACTCAATTTTTTGTGCATGAAGCTTATGCCATGAATGGTAAAGTTGATAAGTCTTGACTGCTAGGTCTGAGTAGCCACCAAAGTTATCTAAAATTTGTCTTTGTGCACTTAATTTTAGAAGTGAGTGGTGAGCATTTTGACTGTAGATATCAACGAGTGACTCCCCTAGCTCTTTTAATTGCTGGAGTGTGGCTACCTTGCCATTGATAAAAGCCCTTGATTTACCATCAGCATGAATCACTCTTCTTAAGATAAGTTCAACGCTATCAGATTCCAGTTCGTTTTCTTTTAACCAGTCGATCACTTCTTGATTATGTTTAATATCAAAGATAGCGCTGATATCGGCTTTATCTTGATGAAGTCTGACGACTCCACCCTCGTTTCTCTGTCCCAAGGCTAAAGACAATGCATCAATGAGGATCGACTTTCCAGCGCCTGTCTCCCCTGTTAATGCCGAAAAACCAGATTTAAAATCTAAGTTCATTTTGTCGACAATGACAAAATCAAGGATAGATAGATTAATTAACATAGCGCTTTATTAACCCCAGTTTAATTTTTTTCTAAGCATCTCAAAATAACAATAATCCTTTGGATGAAGAAACGTGATCATTTTTTCTGCACGTTTAATTTCAATGCGATCATGAAGCTCAAGGGGCACTTTAAGCTGCCCATCAATACTTAAATAAGATTCATCCATACTTACTAAATGAATTTCAATAGCACTTTTGCTGCTCACTGCAATGGGACGATTACTTAATGTATGGGGACTAATCGGTACGAGAGAAATTGCTTCTAATTCGGGATGGAGAATGGGGCCCCCAGCTGACAGTGCGTAAGCAGTTGTGCCTGTTGGAGTTGTCACAACAAGTCCGTCTGATCTTTGTTTGTGGACAAAACTACCATTGATAGAAACTTCCAACTCGATTAAGCGGGAGCCACTTCTTACAACAACATCATTGAGTGCTAATGATTCATGAATACATTTTGAGCCTCTAAAAATTTTAGACTGCAAAAGCATTCTTTTATCTTTATAAGAAGAGCCTTGAAATATCTCATCAATGGATTCAAACATATTGCTTGTATTTAGATCTGCTAAAAATCCAAAACGGCCTTGATTGATGCCTATTAATGGAATGTCAAAATTCACAAGCGATCTTGCAACCCCTAACATCGTGCCATCACCACCCACAACGATCGCGAGATCTGCTTTTTCACCAATCTCTTCTAGATTAATAGCCTTAAATGCTTTAAATTTTCCAGGCTGATGTGTTTTAGCCTCAATAAAAATATTGATGTGCTTATTCGACAAATATTGGGCGAGCTCTAAAAGCTGGGATTCAATGTCAGAAGATTCACTTCCGCTCGCATATTTTCCGATAATTGCGACTGATTTAAAGAGACTTTCCATAATTGAATTAAAGCATACTTAAGACATAAGAATATATAGCAATTTAATAAAGAAAAACTTAGTATATTAAGGCATTCATTTACAAAAGTACCGCGTGCTAGAATGGCTTATTACACCCTGAAAATTAGGCTTTATTGACTATTTTAAAGCATATCGATTTATATGAATAATTCTATTTGATGATGCTAGATAAACGCGCCCAAATTCTTCTAAAAACCCTCATTGAGCAACATATTTGTGATGGGCACCCTGTGGGATCTAGAACCCTCTCTCAATCATCAGGCCTTGACTTAAGTCCAGCTTCTATTCGAAATACCATGAAAGATCTAGAGGATCTTGGTTTTATCACAAGCCCTCATACTTCAGCAGGGAGAATTCCTACGCAATTAGGTTACAGACTCTTTGTAGATTCCCTTCTCACTGTCAAACCTTTAGATGACAAGATAATTAGTTCATTAAAAGATCAAATGAATATTGGTGACAACAAAAAAATTATTAATAATGCCGCGGATATCTTATCAACACTAACTCAATTTGCTGGAGTAGTTCTTATTCCTAAGGTTAAGAAAACAACATTTAAACATTTAGAATTTATTGGTCTGTCTGAGAAAAAAATTCTTGTCATCATTGTCACAAATGACGGCAATGTTCAAAACAGAATTGTAATGACGGAAAAGCACTACACACATGATGATTTAGTTGAGGCTGCAAATTATTTTAATCACAACTTTAGTGGTAATACTTTTGCTAAAGTCAAAGATACGCTCGTCGATGAATTATCTAAAATGCATGCGGATATGATTAAACTTATGACGGCAGCTATTGAAGTCGGTAATGAAGTAATTTCTCCAGAGAGTGAATCGATCGTGATCACGGGACAAAACAACCTTATCCAATCTGAAGAGCTCGCAAAAAATATATCGAGCTTAAGAAAAATTTTTGAGATATTTGAAAAGCGAACAGCACTTATGAAGCTTCTTGATCAAAGTCAGCTTGGGGAAGGCATTCAAATCTTCATTGGAAATGAATCAGGATATTCCTCTCTAGACGAGTGTAGTCTTATTGCATCGCCATATGAGACAGATGGCGAAATTGTAGGTACCCTGGGCGTGATAGGTCCTACAAGAATGGCTTACGAAAGAGTCATTCCTATTGTCGATATCACAGCAAAACTTCTTTCTAACGCACTGAGTCAACACTAAAAATGAATTACTTCACAAAAGAACCGCAATACCAACATGGCGATACGCCAAAAATAGGCATTATCCTCGCAAACTTAGGTACGCCTGATTCTCTTAGCACGCATGCTGTAAGAAAATATTTACAACAATTTCTTATGGATCGAAGGGTAGTCGAAATACCTAGATTTATTTGGTGCTGGATACTTCATTTCATTATCTTAGTCTTTAGGCCAGGAAGTTCAGCAAAAAAATATGCAAAAGTTTGGACTAAAAAAGGCTCTCCACTTTTAGTCAATGCTTCAAATCAAACAAAAGCACTAATCGCAAAAATTAAAAAGACAGTATCTCAGCCTATTGAAGTTGAATTAGGAATGTCCTACGGCAATCCTTCAATAAAAAATGCGGTCCTCAAGTTGAAAGAAAAAAATTGCACTAAAATTCTCTTGCTTCCACTCTATCCTCAGTATGCTGCTTCATCAAGCGCATCAGCAATGGACGCGCTATGGCGTGTACTTCTTAAAACAAGAAATGTGCCAGCAGTCAGAACCGTTAGGAATTATCACGACCATCCTCTTTATATTAATGCGCTCAAATCATCTATCCTGCAATTCTGGAAAAAAAATGGGAAGCCGACAAAGTTAGTGATGAGCTTTCATGGCATCCCAAAAAAATCATTAATGCAAGGCGATCCTTATCATTGTGAATGCTATAAAACTGCTCGCTTACTTGCCGAAGCTTTAAAATTAAAGGAGAGCACATATATAGTGTCTTTCCAGTCACGCTTTGGAAGAGCTGAATGGCTAAAACCTTATTACGCTGAAATGATGGCTGACCTAGGAAAAAAGAAAGAGAAGAATGTTCATGTTATTTGTCCAGGGTTCTCCAGTGATTGCTTAGAAACCTTAGAAGAAATTAATATTGAGGGTAGGCATATTTTCTTAAGTCACGGTGGCAAAAGCTTTAGTTACATCCCTGCTCTCAATGCCAATCCAGATTGGATCAATGCGATGCAAGGTATAATTCTAGAAAATTTACAAGGCTGGATTGATAAAAGCTGGACAGCTAAAAAAGAAGCTATTAATTCAGCGACCACTAAAAAAAGAGCTACGCTTGTGGAAAAGAAACAGTCTTAATTATTTAAAGACAATCTCATTATGATAATACTTACGGGTGGTGCTGGCATGATTGGAAGTGTCATTGCTTGGCATCTTAATAGCATTCTCGATAGAAAAGATATCATCATCGTTGATGATATTCAACATCCAGATCAATGGAATAATTTAAGTAAGCGAACGTATATCGATTACCTTGATAAAGATGATCTATTTCCTTGGCTTGAAAAAAAACAAGAGATTGAAGCTATCATTCATATGGGCGCTATCAGCGCTACAACCGAAACTGATTTTAACAAGCTTTTAAATCAGAATATTCGTTACAGTCAAAATCTATGGCGCTATGCAAGCGATCATGGCGTGCCTTTTCTTTATGCAAGCTCTGCAGCCACTTATGGCGGAGGCGAATTTGGCTATGATGATAATGAATCAGAGCTAAGAAAACTAAGGCCTCTTAATGCATATGGTTATTCAAAACAATTTTTTGATCAATGGGCAGTACAACAGGTCCTCGCAAAAGAAAAAACACCTCCTCAATGGTGTGGATTTAAATTTTTTAATGTCTATGGTCCAAACGAATACCATAAAGATAGAATGGCAAGCGTTGCATTTCATGCATTTAATCAACTTAAAACAGAGGGTGAAATTAGACTCTTCAAGAGCGATCGTCCCGACTATAAAGATGGTATGCAATCAAGAGATTTTGTTTATGTAAAAGATGCTGCAGCAGCTGTTTTACATTTTTTAAGCCACAAAAAACATTCAGGTATCTATAATGTAGGCACAGGAAAAGCTTCAAGTTTTAAAGCGCTTGCAGAATCTCTTGTGAATAGTGTTGAGGCCGATCTAAATACAATTAAATATATTGATATGCCAAATGATCTTAAGGGAAAATACCAATACTTTACTGAAGCTAATATAAAGAAACTAAAAGATGCTGGATATACAAAGCCTTTTCTTTCTATTGAAGAAGGTATTAAGGATTACGCAATAAATTATTTAACTAAAAGAGATACTTACGCATGAGTAATGAAAATTTAAAAAAAATAGAATCTATTTTTAAGAAGCATCAAGACACAATTCAAAAATTGACTTTGCTCATTCCACAGATAAGTGAAATAGCAAGTCTAATTAAGAAAACACTTCACTCAGGGGGTAAAGTGCTTATTTTTGGAAATGGCGGAAGCGCTTCTGACAGTCAACATATTGCAGCAGAAATTGTAGGCAGATTTGTAAAAGAACGCAAAGGGCTTCCTGCTATTGCATTAACGACAGATACTTCAATTATTACTGCTGTCGCAAATGACTATGGCTATGAGCATATTTTTTCAAGGCAAATCGAAGCGTTATGTTTGAAAAATGATGTGGTGATTGGCATTTCTACATCAGGTAATAGTAAAAACGTCATTAAAGGACTAGAAAAAGCAAACACATTAGGTGCCCTTACAATTGGCTTAACGGGTGGGGATGGCGGTCTCATTAAAAAAATATCAACACACGCTATCGTTGTAGACTCAAATGAAACAGCAAGAATTCAAGAGGCGCATATTCTTATTGGACATACGCTTTGCGAACTCATCGATGAAGGTCAATAGCCTATGAGTGAAATTGATGTTATTAAAAATAAATTTAACGCACAAAATAAGTGGGCCTTGGTAGTTGGTGATTTAATGTTAGACCGCTATTTAATAGGTAGCGTCTCAAGAATCTCCCCCGAAGCTCCTGTTCCAGTTGTCAAATTAAAAGAGTCCTTTGATCGCATTGGTGGGTCAGGCAATGTAGCAGCTAATCTTGCTCAGCTAGGTATCAAAACAATTTTAGCTGGCCAAATTGGCCATGATGTAGATGGCAAAAAGTTACTTGATATCCTCAAAAAAAATCACATTGGTGTAGATGGTATTGTCAAAGACAAAAATCCTACGACTACAAAAACACGGATTATTGGCGAACATCAACAAATGATGAGAATTGATCAAGAAGCAACAGCAGATTTGATTGATTCTAAACCACTGATGAAAAGAGTATCAACACTTCTTAATAAAAAACCTTCTATTGTTATATTGTCTGACTATGCAAAAGGAGTTTTAAGTGAGGCGCTATGTCAACACATTATTAAACTTGCAAAATTAAAAAAAATACCTGTGCTAGTAGACCCTAAAGGCATTAATTACACTAAATATAAAAATGCAACTGCAATAACTCCAAATAAAAAAGAAGTTATCGAAGCTTGCCATATTCATGTCACTAAAAGTACGAACTTTTTAACGCCTCTTCTAAAATTAAAAAAATCTCTTAATTTGCAATTTATTGCCATGACAAAAGGAGAAGATGGTATTGATTTAATTCATAAAAATACTATTAAAAATTTACCTGCCGTCAATCAACAACAAGTATTTGATGTATCAGGAGCGGGTGATACGGTTATTGCAACTCTAGCAGCCTGCATGATTGGAAAGATGCCTATTGAGACTTGCCTTAATATTGCAAATGTAGCTGCAGGTATAGTGGTTGGGAAATTAGGCACTATCCCTATCACACTTCAAAATCTTATAGAAACTTTAAGTTCTAAGCATTCCGAACAAGAGAAAAAAATTCATTCCCTCTCAGGCCTGATGGAACAAGTTCTGATTTGGAAAAAACAGAAAAAGAAAATTGTATTTACAAATGGCTGTTTTGATATTCTTCATGCTGGCCATGTGACCTATCTAGAAAAAGCAAAAAAATTAGGTGACATACTAATCTTAGCGCTTAATAGTGACTCATCGGTCACAAAGCTAAAAGGCAAATCAAGACCTGTGATTCACCAAGAAGATCGAGCGAGAGTTCTTTCGGCGCTTTCTTCTGTGGATAGTATTATTATTTTTAGCGAAAATACACCGCTTCATTTAATAAAAAAAATTCAGCCTGATATTTTAGTTAAAGGTAGCGATTATAAAAAAAATCAAGTTGTAGGCCACCGAGAATTAAAAAAATGGCATGGCAAGGTTGAATTAGTTTCTGTTGTTCCTGGCAGAAGTACCAGTGCTATCATCAAAAAAATCTCTTAAGATTTTGAATCCAAAAAAAATTCTCATTATTGGACCATCGTGGCTTGGTGATATGGTTATCGCACAAAAGCTATTTAAGGCCATTAAAGATGTTTATCCTGATAGTAAGCTTCATGTAGCCTCTCCTGCTTGGACAGTTCCTTTGGTGTCTAGAATGCCTGAGGTTGATCAATCTATTTCATTACCTTTTTCTCATGGCGAGCTTAATATATCAAAGCGTTATCAGATCGCGAAAGTTTTGAGGTCGGAAGGTTATGCACAAGCTATTGTCTTAACAAATTCATTTAAGTCCGCACTGATTCCATTTTTTGCAGGTATCCCAAAGCGCACTGGTTTTTTGGGAGAAATGCGCTTTGCTTTAATTAATGATTGCATTAAAAAAGATCCTTCTCTGTATAGAACGGTTGACCAATATTTAGCCCTTGCACCAAAGTCGAAAGGTACTAAAGCTAGTTTATCTACATACCTTATCTCGAAGCCCGGTCTGGGTAAAAAACTTTTAGCAGGTAAATTAAGTGCGTCTGACAAAGTTCTTGGTATCGCCCCTGGTGCCGAATATGGCGAGGCTAAAAGATGGCCAATTGAGTATTTTGCAGATGTAGCAAATGAAGCTATACAAAAAGGATGGATAGTCATCTCGCTAGGCTCAACACACGATCAAGATTTAGGAAAAACCTTAGATCGACTCACGAAGAATAAGGTGATTAATCTCATCGGCAAAACTAAACTTGAAGAAGTTATTGATGTAATGAGTTTGTGCCAATCATTCTTAAGTAATGATTCAGGACTTATGCATGTGGCGGCAAGTTTAAATATTAAACAGGTCGCTATTTTTGGTTCTTCTGACCCTAAAAAAACCCCCCCTTTGAGTCGGCATGCAAAACTAGCTTATCTTGACCTCTCATGCAGTCCTTGTTTTCAAAGAATCTGTCCGCTTCAACATACTAATTGCTTAAAAAATATTAAGCCTAGTGAGATTATTAAAAAACTTATTTAGCGATTGAGATCGTCTAGCTTTTGATGGACTTCAATTTTATTTTCTGTACAAAAATCTTTCCACTCGGAGAAATTTGTCCAGTCACTTAAAAAAATAAAATCTAAATTATTCTTCTTTGCAACTTGATAATCATATTTTGAATCACCAATAAATAAAGCAGGTGCTTGCCCTGTTGATTTTTTTAATTCACGTGAAACAATTTCTTCTTTAGAATCAGGACTGCCAAAAATACCAACATCAAAATATTTTAATAATGATTTTCTAGAAAAAAGTCGAATAATTTCTTCTTGATCGCCACCCGATACAATCATCCAGTGAGCCTGTTTTGTTTTTTCTCGAAGCCTTTCGAGGCCTTCAGCGATATCACAATTTTCAAGGAGCCTCTCGACTTCAATATTTAATTGTCTTAGTAGATGATTCATTGATGACTCATCTAATGGTTTCTTAAGAATGGCTTCTAAAAAATAAGCAAATTTAATGTTTCTAGATATGCCTGTATATTCGATATGGTGGTTAACTAACCTCATAGCATCTTCTTCAGACGCGCCGAATTCTAAGGCAGTTAAGCGATATGCTTCTATTTTTAGGAAGTTTGAATTTAGAACAACCCCGTCACAATCAAATAGGATTGTTTTATATTGGGAAATAGGCAGCATTATTTTTGAATAATGCTAAAGACGTTTAATCGCACTGGCTTCTTTTGCTAGTTTTGTAATTTCTACCCAATTTTTATTTGCGACAAGCTCTTTTGGGGTCAGCCAGGTTCCTCCGCAGACAGGAACATTAGGAAGGCTCAAAAAGTCTGGTGCTGACTGAACAGTTACACCACCAGTTGGACAAAACATAACGTCAGAAAAAGGGCCTGCAAATCCCTTTAGAAGATTAATACCGCCCACTGCAACTGCAGGGAAAAGTTTTAAGAAATAATAACCTTCATTATTAGCCATCATAACTTCGCTGCCTGTAGACACACCTGGCAATAACGGTAATCCAATATCCAAACAATGCTTTCCTATTTCACTTGAATAGCCTGGGCTCACTGCAAACTTACAACCAATTGATTTTGCAGCTGAAGCATCTGCTTTAGTTCTTACTGTTCCGGCACCAACAATGGCACCTGGTAAATGCTTAATAATTCTATCCATGGCCTCCATAGCACATGGAGTTCTTAAAGTTACTTCTAAAACTTTAATACCACCTTCGAGAAGGGCCTCTGCTATAGGCACGGCATCTTCAACTTTATCAATCACAATGACTGGTATCACTGGCCCATAATTTGCTAAATCTAATGTTTTCATCTTGTCCTTATATTATTAAAGCCATGTGACTGCCCCTTCTTCGGCAGATAGCACATTTTTTCTCATGCCAGCGAATAACTCACGGCCAATACTATGGGCATTATCATTTCTATGTTTATCTGAAAGTGTTTCATATTCCCTTTCATGCCATGTATCTTCATCAACTAAAACATTAAGAGTACCTACCAACGCATTCAATCGAATCGTATCGCCATTGCGGATTTTTCCAATAGGTCCATTTGCTGAAGCTTCTGGACTTAAATGAATTGCGGCTGGAATTTTACCTGAAGCGCCGCTCATTCTTCCGTCCGTAACTATAGCTACTTTAAATCCTTTGTTTTGAAGGACAGCTAAAGGTGGCGTAAGTTTATGCAACTCTGGCATTCCATTTGCTTTAGGCCCTTGGAATCTTACGACTGCAACAAAATCTCTTTCGAGCTCTCCTCTATCGAATGCGCTTAGAAGTTCTTCTTGTGTATCAAAAATAATTGCAGGGCCTTCGATAATGTAACGATCTTCTGGTACCGCGGATATTTTAATTACTGATCGTCCAAGATTACCATTTAATAATTTAAGTCCGCCCGATTCGCTGAATGGATGGTCTGCAGTTCTGACAATAGTTTCGTCACCGCTTTTTTTAGGAAGATCATTCCAAATAATTTTGCCATTTTCTTTGCTAGGTTTTTTTGTATATTCTTTCAAGCCGCCTTCGCTTATAGTCATTACATCTGGATACATGCATCCAGCCTCAATGAGTTCACGAATCACAAATGCAGGTCCACCTGCAGCTTGAAATTCATTGACATCAGCTTTGCCGTTTGGATAAATGCTTGCCAATAATGGCGTCGACTTTGCAAGGTCATGGAAATCTGTCCAGTCAATAATAATTCCTGCAGCTCTTGCAATTGCAACCCAATGAATAAGATGATTTGTTGATCCACCTGTGGCTAGTAATGCTGCTATCGCATTGACTATGACTCGCTCATCTACCAATTTCCCAATAGGCTTCTTCTGTTTACTTCCAATGATATTTAAAAGAGATCTTACCGATTCTCGGGTAATTTCTTCTCTAATATCTTCACGCGGGTGAATAAATGCAGCGCCTGGAATATGAAGTCCCATAGCTTCCATTAACATTTGATTGCTGTTCGCGGTGCCATAAAATGTACATGTACCTTCCCCGTGATACGCCGCAGACTCAGAAGCTAGCAACTCTTCGCGCCCCACTAATCCTTGCGCATATTTTTCACGTACTTTAGATTTTGAAGTATTATCGATACCGGTAGACATTGGTCCTGCGGGCACAAAAATTGTAGGCAGATGTCCAAAATGCAATGCGCCGATTAATAAACCAGGCACAATTTTGTCGCAAATACCCAACATTAGAGCGCCATCGAATACGTCATGTGACAAAGCAATTGCTGAAGACATCGCAATGGTATCTCGAGAAAATAAACTTAACTCCATGCCTGGCTCGCCTTGTGTAATACCATCGCACATTGCAGGCACGCCTCCAGCCACCTGAGCAGTAGCGTCAAGCTTATTCGCCTCATCGCGAATAATTGAAGGATAATTTTCATAAGGCTTATGTGCTGAAAGCATGTCGTTATAAGCAGTCACAATCGCAATATTAGGTCTCTTCTCGCTAACAATTCTTAATTTATCATTTTTAGGAAGAGCAGCAACCGCATGTGCAACGTTAGCGCAGCCTAAACGATCTGCTCCTCGCTGCCTTTGAAGCATGGCATCTATGCGAGCCAAATAAGCAAGACGTGTTGGTCCGCTTTTTTCTTTAATTCTCTCGGTAATTTCGACTATGGAATTTTTCATTAAATAGATTCGTTTAGTTGAATGAATAAAAATTTCTGTGTATGACAGATTATCCTAGAAACACTCAGTAAGCGTCAAACGATTAAATATTAATTAATTATATAAATCATTTATAGGCATTGATTTATATGAGAAAATTATCTATATGGTTCGTATACTTATCATTAAAACATCCTCACTAGGGGATATTATTCACTGTTTGCCTGTTATTAATGATATTAAATACTTTGTTCCTGAGAGTTCTATTGATTGGCTGGTAGAGGAATCCTTCGCAGATGTGCCAAGACTTCATCCAGGTATCAACTCTGTTATTACGATCTCTCTTAGATTATGGAAAAAAAATCTTAGAAAAAAATCAACTTGGATTGGACTTTATAAATCCATTAAAGCTATCCGAGAAAATCATTACGACATTATTATTGATTTTCAGGGTCTTTTAAAAAGTGCTTTTTTTACTTTATTTACCCGTGGGGATATTCATGGTTTTGATAAAATCTCTATCCGAGAAGCAGCCGCCTCATACTTTTATAAATATACGCATACCGTATCAAAGCAAATTCATGCAGTTGTTCGCAATCGAGAATTAGCCTCTAAATGTTTTCAATACGAATTATTAGATCAGTCAGCGCATTTTGGATTAGAGATTCATAATATCAACAACTTCAATCTTTCTGAGCGCTATGTCGTTCTGATTCATGGATCTAGTAAAAAATCAAAACAATGGCCTATGGAACATTGGCTCAAAGTGATTCAGTTTTTTAATGTTCTAGGTTTAAGGGTGCTTTTGCCATGGGGCAATCTTGAGGAATATCATTTCTCTAAAGCTCTCCGCAAAGCCTCAACCAATTCTTTAGTGCTGCCTAAAATAAATATTAGTGATCTTGCTAATATTATTTCAGGAGCCAAATGTCTTATAGGTGTTGATTCTGGACTCACCCATCTTGGAAATGCCTTGGGCATTCCAACTATTGGTCTTTATATGGATAGCAACCCATACCTTACTGGTGTTTATCCCAACATTAAGGTGCCGTCAGTTAATCTAGGTGAGATAGGTGTGACACCCACTCCTGAATCCACAATTTCTCAAATTGAAGCAATTATTTAACTTTCTATCCCTTGAAATTTACTACTTCACCCCCAAATTTGTTTTAACCCGCAGTATCTTTAAAAGATTTAAAAGGTAAAAATATGAACGCAGATGATAAAAATAATGAGTCCGCAGATGAATCAGAAAATCATATAGATGAATCAACTACAAATAGTCCAGAAGAAAAACTAAAGCTTCTCGAAGAAAAATTAGCTGAAGCTGAAGCACAGGTCCTCTACGTTAAAGCTGAGGGTGAGAATATAAGAAAACGCTCCGTTGAAGATATTGATAAAGCTAGAAAATTTGCATTAGAAAGATTTAGTGGCGAATTGCTTTCTGTCAAAGATAGTCTTGATGCTGCCCTTGCTGTTGAAAATGCGAACCTCGAAAGCTATAAGAATGGAGTTGAGCTTACACAAAAACAATTAATCAATATATTTGAAAAATTTGCGATCAATGAGATTAAAGCATTAGGAGAAAAATTTGATCCCAACCAACATCAAGCGATTAGCATGGTGGAATCGGAAGAAGAGCCAAATAAAATTTTAACAGTACTGCAAAAAGGTTATCTATTGAACGAAAGAGTCATAAGACCAGCCTTGGTAACCGTCTCAAAAACTAAAAATACATAAGCTCTTGAAATATTCAAGATCATCCCAATTATAGATCTATCAAATTAAACAGATTTTTTAAGGAAAAAAAATGGCTAAAATTATCGGAATTGACTTAGGAACAACAAACTCCTGTGTGGCTGTCATGGAAGGCGGAAAGCCTAAGGTGATTGAAAATGCAGAAGGCGCTAGGACCACCCCTTCAATTATCGCCTATCAAGATGATGGCGAAATCTTAGTTGGCGCACCAGCAAAAAGACAGGCAGTAACAAATCCAAAAAATACACTTTACGCTGTAAAGCGATTAATTGGTCGCCGTTTTGAAGAAAAAGAAGTTCAAAAAGATATTGGTTTAATGCCATATGCAATTTCAAAAGCTGACAATGGTGACGCCTGGGTAACAGTGCGTGATCAAAAAATGGCTCCACCCCAAATTTCAGCTGAAGTTTTAAGAAAAATGAAAAAAACGGCTGAAGACTATTTAGGTGAAGAAGTCACAGAAGCTGTAATTACAGTACCTGCTTACTTCAACGACAGTCAACGCCAAGCAACCAAAGATGCCGGCCGAATCGCAGGCCTTGAAGTTAAACGTATTATCAATGAGCCTACCGCAGCTGCACTTGCTTTTGGTTTAGATAAACAAGAGGGTGATCGAAAGATTGCAGTATACGACTTAGGTGGCGGGACCTTTGATGTATCAATTATTG
>Ga0209443_1001291_pt1 | contig 15938 bp, 15 predicted proteins | sample LauGreBMM110DCMD_2_FD_187571 | JGI IMG/M metagenome (GOLD analysis project Ga0209443, IMG submission 187571) | Freshwater lake microbial communities from Lake Michigan, USA - Su13.BD.MM110.DCMD (SPAdes) (version 2) | ecosystem: Environmental > Aquatic > Freshwater > Lake | place: Lake Michigan... | reverse complement strand
AAAATTTATTTACTTATAAAATTTATTTACTTATAAAATTTATTTACTTATAAAATTTATTTACTTATAAAATTTATTTACTTATAAAATTTATTTACTTATAAAATTTATTTTTTATTATTAACATATAATTTATAAAAGTCTAATCTAATAATAAATTTAATCGTTGTAAAAGAAAACTATTTTCTTTATCTTTTTTAATAGTTAATGAATTATTTGATTTAATTATTTTTATAATAAAAGTATCTAAATCAAATAAGTAGTAATATGATGTATAAAAAGAAGAATTCATTATAATAAATTATATATTAATTTAATATTTCTTGCTAGATTCCTTGCTGGATTTTTTGCTAGATTTCTTAGCACCACCCGACATTTTTTTACTGGATTTCTTCGATGATTTCTTGGTAGATTTCTTAGCACCACCCGACATTTTTTTACTGGATTTCTTCGATGATTTCTTGGAGGATTTCTTGGAGGATTTCTTGGAGGATTTCTTCGATGATTTCTTCGATGATTTCTTCGATGATTTCTTAGTAGATTTCTTAGCACCACCAGACATTTTTTTACTGGATTTCTTGGAGGATTTCTTCGAAGATTTCTTGGAGGATTTCTTGGAAGATTTCTTCGAGGATTTCTTGGTAGATTTCTTAGCACCACCAGACATTTTTTTACTGGATTTCTTCGAGGATTTCTTCGAGGATTTCTTGGTAGATTTCTTAGCACCACCAGACATTTTTTTACTGGATTTCTTGGAGGATTTCTTCGAGGATTTCTTAGCACCACCAGACATTTTTTTGCTGGATTTTTTGCTGGATTTTTTGCTAGATTTTTTGCTGGATTTTTTGCTGGATTTTTTGCTGGATTTTTTGCTGGATTTTTTGCTGGATTTCTTGGTAGATTTTTTAGCACCACCAGACATTTTATATTCAGAAGAAATATTTTCTAAATATAATTCATCATTATTTTCATCTAATTTCATATCTCCACCGCATTGATCTTTTCCACCTCCTCTTTTATTCATAAATTTACTTTTAAAAGTACCTCTTAATTTTTCCATATAATTTTTTACAAACTCTAAATCTTTAATAGATTTTACCATTTTCGATACTTCTGCTTCTGTTTTTTCACTAGTTGTTGCATCATCTTTATTTGGAGTTTTTTGTTCTTCAACAGTGTATTTACCATTATTTTCATTAGCATATATTTTATAAAATTCATTTTCGCCTATTTTTTTTAAAAACATAAAAGTTAAACCTTTAGCACCGTCAATAATCATTTCTTTCATAGTATGTTTAATACCTTTTTTTTTAAAACTATGATTTAGTTCATGACGATATGTAACTGTACTTTCTCTATCAGCACTCATATATATACTATTAGATATAAAAAAAAAATAAAAAATTATTTTTAATATATTTTATTTTTAAAAAAATTGATAATAATTCTTTTATTTATTTAATATTATAATTATACTATATGCAAACTTTTAATGATATGTTAGACGATGTTTATTCTCAACTTGGTACTTTTAAGTCAGATACTTTTATTCTTCCTAAACCCGAACTAATTAAAGATACAACACGTGTTATTTGGAAAAATATAAAAACTTTTTTAAAAAGAACACACACTCCTCCAGAACATCTAGAAAAATTTATTTCTCAAGAAACAGGTAAAAAAATTAATTGGTTTTCTGATTCTATTTCTGATGGTATTATTATTCATGAAAGAAGAATTTATGAAAATGATATTATAAATTTAATGAAGAAATATGTAGATGTATATGTTCTTTGTAATATATGTAAAAATTCAGAAACTGAAATGCATCGTAATGTAGAAATTAAGAAATATTATATTAAATGTAATCATTGTAATTCTACTTATACAGTATAAGTAAAATTAATCATTGTAATTCTACTTATACAGTATAAGCTTAAAAATAAAAATTGATATTTTTTTATATAATTCATATAAATTAAGATTATATCATACACAAATATGAATATACTTACTACTAATTCTATTTCTGATAATGTAATTACCTTCTTGTGTCCAGTTCCTTGGTGTTATAAAATTATTGAAAAAAATGCTATAAAAGTTACAAAACATATCAATAAAAACCATCCGAATATTAGTAAGAGTATGAATCTTATTAACGGTCATACTGCAATTTATTGTAAAGACTGTGATAAATATAGTACATATTTACATTATCACTGCTATGAGTGTGATACATTTTTTAATAATAAAGAAAAACGAGACGATCATCTTAAAGAAAAACATATGAAATGGTGGTTTGAAAAATACTGTATTTATGGTAAAACATGTTCGGGTTTTAAATCAGGAATATGTGGATTTAACCATCACAAACAAGAATGCTTTATTGTTGATGGTGGTGAAGTTCCTTTTTATGTATGTAAATATGATTCACCTTGGAATAAACATCGTTGTAATCGTATGAAATGCTCATATGATCACTTTTGGGGTCGTATACGTGCACTTATTAAAAGACAAAATAAAATAAATACAGATAATGAATCTAATTCATCAATTTTATATATTTTAAATCATATTTGCACACTATGCGAAGAAACTGATGAAAAAACAAAAGAAGAAACTAATAGAAAAACAAAAGAAGAAATTAATAGAAAAACAAAAGAAGAAACGGATAAAAAAACAAAAAAAGAAACTAATGATAAAACAGAAGAAGAAAGTGATAAAACAAAAGAAGAAATAGATGATAAAATAGAAGAAGAAAGTGATAAAACAAAAGAAGAAATAGATGATAAAATAGAAGAAGAAAGTGATAAGACAAAAGAAAAAACATAAATATATTTAAAAAGTAATTTTTTAAGTTTTAAATATATTTAAAAAATTGATTATTAATTTAATTAATTAATAATTAATTAATTATATATGTCGATAAGAAGGCTTCAATCAGAATTAAAAGAAATGACAAAAGATCCTAATGAGTTATTTAGTGTTTTTCCTTCTGAAAATAATTTTTATCAATGGAATATAAGTATGTTCGGTCCTACGAATACTATATTTGAAGGTGCTCTTATTAAAGCTTCTATTGAATTTCCAAATGAGTATCCAAATAAAGCACCTCAATTTAAATTTATAACCCAACTATTTCATCCAAATGTTTATCCTGATGGTAAAGTATGTATTTCTATTCTTCACGAAGGTATTGATGAATATGGTTATGAAAATTTATCTGAAAGATGGAATCCCTCACAATCTGTAAATTCAATTCTAATTAGTATTCTATCTATTTTATTGTCACCTAATTTTGAATCACCTGCAAATGTGGATGCATCAAATTTATGGAAAAATAATTATGATGCTTATAAAAAAATAATTTATAAAATGGTAGCAACATCACAAAATGAATAAAAATTATCTAAGGAAAAATTATCATATTAAATAATAAATATGATAATAAAATTACCTATATGTCAAGATAATAAAATTATTTTTTCTAATTTTTTTGTTGAAAAAATCAATAATCCAGATAAATATATAATTTCTTTATTTAACAGAAATTATGAAAATAAAATACTAAAGATTAAAGTTCCTTTATGTAATTCTTTTGAGGGTATTAGTTATTTAGATTTATTTTTTCCTTTAGAATTAAATGTTAATAATGATAAAATATATTTTCAAAATTTTATGCAAAAAATATTTTTATCTCAATCTGATTTACCAATAGATTTTTTTATTCAATTAGAAAATTCTATTAAAAAAATATATGGTCATACTTTTTTAAATTTATCTGATTTAAAAACATATAAAACGGAAATATGGAAATATTTAGAAACATTTAATGATGAAATTTTAACTATTAATTATTTAGAAACTATTAAAAAATTATGGGAAGTATCTAATTTATATTTGAATTATGGAATTTATTTAATTTATATACAACCAGAATTTACAAACAAATCTATTAAAAATTATCAAAAACAATTTAACATTCAAAAAAAAATTATAACTATATCTAATTTTATGAAAACAATTAAATATTCAATTAATTCAAGTAATTTATATAATTATAGCGAACATTATAGTAGATTAAATAATTGTAAAGCTCGAATTATTGAATTGAAAATTGGATACAAGTACTTTTTAAAAGTACCCTCTTTAGAAACAACAAATTTTCAAAATAATAAATTTTTTCAAATAGAAATTTCTAATATTTATAACGATATAATACACACATCTAATAATAAAGCTTATATTTTTAATAATTATGAATGGTATTTTTATTTACCTAATTTAGAAATAAATTTTGATGTAATAATATTTAATTTAATAAAAACCAAAGAAAATTATGAAGAAATATTTGAAAAAACAAATTTAAAAATAGAAAAAATACATACAAATAAAATATTAGAATATTATTATGATGATAATGAATCTTCTATAATTTATATGAAAAAATATTTTGAAAATGAATTTGATGATTTAACTATTCTATCTAAAAACAATTATTCAGTTACATTTTTTGATTACATTGTTCAAAAATATTCAAATAATATTGAAGATTTAATTAAAATTTATAAAATATTATTTGCTAATTATTCTTATCCAATTAAACAAAATAAATTAGATTGTTCTTTTGATTTTATATTATATTTTTCTTTAATTAATTTAGATAAAATTATTAAAGATTCAACAGCTGATAAAATTTTTATAGAAAATAATATAAATGAATTAATTCCATTTAAAGTTAGAACATTATTTTATAATTTAATTCAATTTTTTTATTCAATAATAAAAAAAAATAATTATCAAATATTATATTTTAATCAAAAATTTTTTAATGACTATTTGCATCGTTGTGTTTTAAAAAATATATTATTTTCTGATAAAAATTCAAAAAGTAATTTAATAAATTTATTATTTTTATCTAAAATTAATCCAATTCAGAAAGAAAAAATAATTAGTATATTAAAAAATACTTTATTATGTATTGATGTTGCACATAGATTAACTTGGAATAATCTTCCAAAAAAATTAGGATATTTAGAAATATTTTATAATAATAAGGATTTACTTATTACAATTGATAAATTAAATAAAAATATTTTTAATGATACACTTGATACAAAATTAAAAAAAGTTATTGAAAATCCATTTGAAATGTTTAAATATTTAAAAAAAGAAAAAGATTATATTAAATGGATTAAATTTTTAGGTCCATTAAATTTAGAATTATTTTATACACCAATTTCATTATCTACAGATGAATTAAAACATTTAGGAATATTATTATATTTATTAAATAATATTGAAGAACAAAATATTAAAGAAACATCATATATAACATTTATTAATTATGCACAAAAACATAATAAATTAATTTTAGATAATAATAGAATTAATCTTAAAATTAGAGAATATTTTAATTATATTAAATGTGCAATTAATTTAGGTTTTCTTGCTAAACATTTAACATTTAAATTTAATGATATTAAATTAGATGATGATTCAGACAAAATTACTGACAGTTCTAAAACACAAGATTATTTTAAATTAAAAGAAAAAATTAAAAAATTAACTAAAAAATATTATAAATATAAAACAAAATATATTATGATTAAAAATCCTGAAATAACTGAACAAATATTATCTGATACGAGTTTAATAAAAAATATATTAAAATAAAAATTGAAAAAAAAATATTATAATATGTATTTATTGTATATATATCACAATGCAAATCTTTGTCAAGACACTTACTGGAAAAACTATTACTCTCGAAGTTGAACCATCTGATTCTATTGATAATGTAAAAGCTAAAATTCAAGATAAGGAAGGTATTCCACCTGATCAGCAAAGATTAATTTTTGCAGGTAAACAACTTGAAGATGGAAGAACTTTAGCTGATTATAATATTCAAAAAGAATCAACACTCCATCTAGTTTTACGTCTACGAGGTGGTGCTAAGAAATCTACCAAGGGAGAAAGCAATAAAGAGAGCAAGAAATCTACCAAGGGAGAGAGCAAGAAATCTACCAAGGGAGAGAGCAAAAAAGAGAACAAGAAAATGGCTTAAAATATTAAAAAACTAATAAATTTTAATATATCTAATTTTTTTATAAGTTTATTTATAATAAATTAAAAATGAAAATAATTATTTGTTCAAATCATAAAGAGTTTGATTATTTTAAAAAAGAAAAAAATAAAACTATAAATATAAAAAATTTTAAAGAAAGAAATATTAGTGTTAAAACTAAAAAATGTAATGAATTTGAATTAATAATATCAGAAGATAATAATAAAATAATTAAATTATATAATTATGTTCCATTATTTGAAGAATTATATAAATATTTTCCTTTAATTAAAAAAACAGATATCAATTATAGTTTATATTCAAATGATAATCCTGATAAAAGTGAAAAGGTTAGTTTTAAGAATGAAGAAGAAGCCATTAAATCAATAGAAAAAATTAAAAAAAAATCACATACATATCAAGTTAAAGTTATTTTAACTTTATATAATCGTGCTAAATATCACCCTCATCAAACATCTGATATGAGAAAGGCAATGTTAATATTTTCAAAATGGTTAAAAAAAAATAAAAAATAAAAATTATATTTAAAAAATTATTATATATTATACTAATGACTTCTTTAGAAAATAAAATTAAATCTTCTATAATTTCTAGTACTATTGAAGTATTTGCAACACATCCATTAGATTATGCAAAAACGCTTTTACAAAATAATACTAAAAATTTTACTTTACAAGACTATTTAAAAAATCCATACAAAGGTGTTACAAGTAGATTAATTGGTATAGTACCAATGCGAATTTTATTTTGGAATACTATTACCTATTGTAAAGAAAAAAACATGAATCCTATTTTAGCTGGTATCTATACCGCTTCTATTCAAACAACAGTAGATTATCCCATTGAACAAATTAAAATTCAAAAAATGATTCATAATCAAAGTGCATTAAATGCATTTAACCAAACAAATTTAACAAAAGGTTTTGTATTAACTTTATTACGTAATATGGGTTTTACAATAGTTTTAACTTCTTGTATTCATAATAATGATGATTCTATGATACGAGGTGCTATTGGTGGTTTTATGGGTTCTATATTGACACATCCATTAGATTCACTCAAAACTTGGTATCAAGCGGGTAATAAAAATTATCCTATACAATGGAAATTAAATGATTATTATAAAGGATGGTATTTTCGTGCAGGTATTTCATTAATTTCAATGAATATTGGATGGATCGTGTATAATAAATTTATAAAGTATTATAAAAAATAAAAATTATTTAGAAAATTATCATATAATATGATAATGATTTCTTTAGAAAATAAAATTAAATCTTCTATAATTTCTAGTACTATTGAAGTATTTGCAACACATCCATTAGATTATGCAAAAACACTTTTACAAAATAATACTAAAAATTTTACTTTACAAGACTATTTAAAAAATCCATACAAAGGTGTTACAAGTAAATTAATAGGTACTGTGCCTATGCGAATTTTATTTTGGAATAGTATTATATATTGTAAAGAAAAAAACATTAATCCTATTTTAGCTGGTATCTATACTGGTTCTATTAAATCAATATTAGATTATCCAATTGAACAAATTAAAATTCAAAAAATGATTCATAATCAAAGTGCATTAAATGCATTTAACCAAAAAAATTTAACAAAAGGTTTTTTATTAACTTTATTACGTAATATGGGTTTTACAATAGTTTTAACTTCTTGTATTTATAATAATGATGATTCAATGATACGAGGTGCTATTGGTGGTTTTATGGGTTCTATATTGACACATCCATTAGATTCACTAAAAACTTGGTATCAAGCGGGTAATAAAAATTATCCTATACAATGGAAATTAAATAATTATTATAAAGCTTGGTATTTTCGTGCAGGTATTTCATTAATTTCAATGAATATTGGATGGATCGTGTATAATAAATTTATAAAGTATTATAAAAAATAAAAATTAATAATCTTTTATTTTTTTATAAATTTATTTTTCATATCTGAATGATTATTAAAATTGATAACAACTTGATTAAAATTTTTTTTAAATAATTCACTATATTCAAATAAAATATTTAATTCTTGCAAACAATCAAAACATTCACAGTATAAATTATTTTTATTTTCTATAAAGTTTTTATATGTACTTTTATTTTTATATTTTGAAAAACAAGTTGTTCTTTCTGTTTTATTATGATAAAACATAATTTCTTCATAATCATTAAAATCATAAATCTTATCTTTTTTATTAATATCATCTTTTTTTACTAATAATCTTGTTTCTCCCGAGACAGGAGTTGCCCAAATACCATATAATAAATCACCATTTAAATATGGTAATGTATCTCCTTTTTTCATTTTATAATTCATTCTAAATTTTAATAGTGATAATAAAGGTAATAATTTTTTTACCCAATCATATTGTAAATGCATATCTCTAATAACTCCTGCTTCAAAATCTGCTTCATTTCTTCTGATATCACTTACAAATAAAAATTTTTCATCTTTTAATTCTTTTTTTAATTGCTCGCATATATCATCAGTAAATAATTTATTTATTATTCTATATGTTTTTGGTCTCTTTAATAATCTTCTATCAAAAGGTGATGGATCAATTAATATCCATTTTATTTTAGGATACATTTCATTTAATTGTATGAGATGGTGTCCAGCTGCTGAACCAACACTTATTATAGTTATAACACTATCAGTAGAATATAATTTATAATATTCATTTAATAATTGCATTTCTGATAACATTACTTTTCTTTGTCCCATATGTGTATTAGCACTACCTTTAAATGAACTATCATATATATATCTTTTATTTTCATTTTGTTCAAGATTTATTTCATAATGTGGTAAATTATCTATTTTATTATAATATACACAATGTTTATTTATTTCATTTTGATTATCAGATTGGGATAAAAATTTTTTCTTTTTTTTGCCACCACCATCTTGTAGCATATTTATTAATTTATTTCTTAATTCTTCAGTAGCACTAGAATTACTAAAATTACTAAAATTATTATCAACAGAATCAGATATTAACATATTTATTAATTTAGTAACATTATTATTATTATCATTATTATTACTAGAAGTTAAACTAAAAAACCCTCCTTTTTGTGGTATAAAACTAGATGTATTATTAGAAGAATTTATATTTATAATTTTTATAGGTTTTAATAAAATGTCAGAAGTTTCACTTTTAAATTCACTAAATATTTCATTTAAATTATTTTTATTCTCCATAAATTTATATACTAATGTTAGAAAATGATTTAAAAATTCGTACTAAATTTATTAATAAACTTATTACTAAAATAGAAGATTTAAATGATAATTTTATTTTACTTTCAAAAGTAGATAAAAAAATATTAAAAAAAATGAATAATCAAATAGGTGGAGATATTGGAAATAATACAATATTATCTGTATTAAAAAAATCACATGAAATAAACATCCAACAAGATAAATTAAAACAAAATTTAAAAAAATCAGAAAATATAAATAATGTAATAAATAGTTTTGATACTACTTTTATGAACATTAAAAATATGATTGATAAAATTGAATTTGAAAATATATCATCTTTTAATTTTGATAAATATAATGATTTATCTTTCAATAATTTAAATGAAGATAATATAGAATTCTTAGAAAATTTATTAAGTAATAAGAAAAAGTATAAGTTGCTAAAAGATTTTAAAGCCGATGAGACTATTGCCAAAGATATTAGAGACAAAATAGATCAAACAAGTTTTGATATATTATTTCCTTCTCGTGCTGTTATTGACCCTATGAATACTAAAATAAAAGAAAGAGTAAACAGAGCATTAGCAGTTAATCGAGCAAAAAATAGTAAACCTATTGACCTAGTTCAAGCTGCTAAAGCTGCTAAAGCTGCCAAAGATGTTCAAGCTGATAATCTTCCTGATAATCTTCCTGATTCTGATTCTGAGGATGAAGTTGAAGATAACTAATTTAAAACAAAGAAAACTTAAATAAAAAAATTTGATAAATATAATTTTTATTCTAAATACTTATAATTAATGAATTATTTATCAGATGACGAAGATAATACTAATGTAAATACAGAACCTACTTTTGAAGAATTATATCCAGAAGAAGAAATGGATGAAGAAATGATTGCAATTATTAGAAAGCATGCTTGTAAAGAAGTAAATAATGATTTTTCTTATCAAGTAATAGAAAAAAATAAAGAAAAAACAAATTTAGAAATAGAAAAAACAAATTTAAAAAAAGATAAGTTAAAAAAAATTAAAACATTAAAAGAATATATTAAAGAAGAAGAAGATAAACAACCCAAAAAATGGTCTAGTAGTCGCGCAGATAATAAAAAAAAAATTAATGATACAGAAAAAATAATAAAACGTCAATTTAATCCAAGACTTCCTCCATTTAGAGCTATTGAAAAAAAACAAGATTTTGAAACTAAAATAAATAATTTAGAAGAACAATTTCCTAATTTAATAACTTAATAACTTAATAACTTAATAACTTAATAACTTAATAACTTAATAACTTAATAACTTAAATTTTATACAATTAATTATAGTTTAATCCATTTATTTGCAATCCATTTTTCTCCATTTTTTACTGGTTCGCCTCCATGTAAAGCTTGGGTAATAATAACACCATTATTATCTACATTTTGAAATATAACAGCTTTACCTTTTTCAGGTTTAACTAATTTATTTATTTTTGGAAAAATAGTTTCTCCACCTTCAAAATTATCATTTAGATAAAATAAAACTGTTAAATATCGTGGTCCTTCTTTATTCATTCTTTCACAATCAGACTTATTTCCAACACAAGCATCATAATGAGGTGTAAAAAATCCACCTGGTTGATAATTTACAACTTGTAATTGTTCAAAATAATTATTATGTGTATTTGTATATGATTTAACTTTATCAGTTATATCTTTAATAAATGAATCATTATCATTCAACCAACATTGTTGACTTATTCTTGTTTTATTATCATATAAATCTTCATTTTGACTATATACTTTACTAGAAAACATATTTCCTTTAGATAATTCTATTATTTTATCACATTCTTCATTAGTAAGAAAATTTTGAATTTCTATTATATCATAATCATCTTTATCTACATATAAAGTATTATTTGAAAATAATTCTAAATCATTATATACGTATTTACATGCACATCTATATATTAAAATAAAAATAATTAATATAATTATAATTAATATAATATTCATATATATACTATATAGATATAATATTTTTAAATTTTTTTTATACTATCATTTCTGCTTTAATCGATGAATAACAATTATAATTTAATATTGCAATATCTTCCCATTTATAGTTTTCTAAAGAATTATAAGATTTTTTTATTTGTATTTGTGGTAAATCATATGGCACACGTTGTAATTGTTCTTTAACTGCATCTAAATGAGATTCGTAAATATGACAATCGCCCATTAAAATATTTAATTTATCAGGATAATAATTATTTGTCTCTGTTCTCATATTTAAAGTATTGCAAATTAAATGCAAAAATAATGCATTTGATGCAATATTAAAAGGTAACCCTAGAAATTCATCAACACTTCGTTGATACATATTCATTGAAACCATTTTATTAATCCCAACTTCAGAAACATAAAATTGAATAATTATAGAATGACAAGGATAAAGTACACCTTGATTTGCTATTGATGGATTATAATCAGTTAATAAAATTCGTCTACTCGATGAGTCATTTTCTAATAAATATAATACATATTCCAATTGATTATATCCTTTTCCTGTATAATCAGAATTACATCCTGTATATTCTGCTCCAAAATGTTTCCAATTAAAACCATACAAAGGACCCATATCACCTTCCTCATAAGGTAAACCACATTTATTAATAAATTCTTTAGTTGTATTTGGTTTCCAAATATTAATACCTTGAGATTCTAAAAGCTTACTATTAGTTTGACCACGAATAAAAAATAATAATTCTTCAAAAATACCACGTAGAAAAACTTTTTTAGTTGTTAATAATGGAAATCCTTTAGTCAAATCAAATGAAAGATTTTCAGAAAAAATAGAAAAGGTTTTTGCATTTCTTGTTTGACGATGTTGACCAATCATTGTTTTATTTAATAAATTTAAATATTGTAATTCTTGATGTTCTGAAATTTTATAATGATATATAGTTACTTCTTTTTTATGACATATATTTTTTAAATACTGTTTATAATCATCCAAATTAATATCAATATATACTTTATTTATACCATCAATTACTTCTTTGTTAATTATACTAATATAAATATTATCAATTATATTTTTATATTTAGATAAACATTCTTCGATTAAACTTTTACCACCAATTACAAATATTTTAGCATTATTATCATATGGAATAGATTTAATAAATTCATCAAATGAATTAAAAAGTAAATCATATTTACCTTCTTCTAATGTTTTAGAAATTACTACATTAATTCTATCAGTTAATTTATTTGGTAGTGATTCAAACGTTTTTCGACCCATTACAACATAACTATTATTGAATACATCAGTTGTAATACTTTTAAAATTATCTAGATCTTCTTTACATTTTTCCCAAGGTAAACGATTATTAATTCCAAATAAATTTTCTGGTGTTATTGCAAAAATTAAATTTAATCTCATTATATATATTTTAATAATAAAATTAAACATTTTTAAATCAATTTTTATATTCTTTAAATTTAACACCAGTTTAGACTGGTGTTTATATGAATGTTTCGTCTTTTATATTATACTTTTTTAGTAATTAAAGTGTATAATTTATTTTTTTTATAATATCATCAATACCTTGTTTCCATATATTTATATCATTCCACTCATTATTTTGTTCTGTATAAATGTTTTTAATTTTATCATTTTCAAATATTTCACTTGAAGAATTAACAAAATAAATGTTTTCTAGGTTATAATATTTTTTAAATATATTCTGTAATTTTAATACATCTATTGTATTATATCTACATAAAACAATAATTGGTTTTGTATCATTAATAATATTTTTAAATCGTTCAATTCTTCTATTATATTTTTCTAATACAATTTCATAATAATCATTCCAATTATCTAGAATGGACGTACCCTTGTCTTCAGGAAATAAACCTTCACCTATATTATCTACAACATCTGTCATTTGAGTTTGAGTTTGAGTTTGAGTTCGAGGATAGTCATGAGGAAATTCAAAATTATAATAATCAATTAGTATACTTTTATTATAGTTTAATACTAGTTTTTTATGAAAATTTTCAAAATTAGATTCAAAACACTTTTCCAAAGCAGTTACACTAGAAATAGTCCAGTCAAATGGTAGAGCATACTTACGTAAATTTAAATTTTTTAATGCCGCTGCCGGAGAACAATTATAACCAATTGTTAAATAATTAAAACTCATTATATATTTATAATAAATATCATTTTAAAACATTTAATAAACAAATAGTTAAACTATTAAATAGCATTAATATCTGCTTACTAGTACTTTTATAATTTCAACAGATGCTTTAATTTGCTTCTTCAACTGGTGTTTCAGCTGGTGTTTCAGCTGGTGTTTCAGCTGGTGTTTCAGTTGGTGTTTCAGCTGATGTTTCAGTTGGTGTTTCAGCTAGTGTTTCAGCTAGTGTTTCAACTGGTGTTTCAACTGGTGTTTCAACTGGTTCTTCAACTGGTGCTTCAACAGGTGCTTCAACAGTTTCGACCGGTGCTTCTACAGTTTCGACTGGTGCTTCAACTGGTGCTTCTACAGGTGCTTCTACAGGTGCTTCTACAGTTTCGACTTGTGCTTCTACAGTTTCGACTGATGCTTCAACTGGTACTTCAACTGGTGTTTCAACTGGTGTTTCAACTGGTGCTTCAACTGGTGTTTCAACAGGTGCTTCAACTGGTGTTTCAACTGGTGCTTCAACAGGTGCTTCAACTGGTGTTTCAACTGGTGCTTCAACTGGTGTTTCAACAGGTGCTTCAACTGGTGTTTCAACAGGTGTTTCAACAGTGTCAACTTGTGTTTCAACAGGTGTTTCAACTGCTTCAACTGGTGCTTCTACAGTTTCAACTGGTGCTTCTACAGTTTCAACTGGTGCTTCAACTGGTACTTCAACTGGTGCTTCAACTGGTGCTTCAACTGGTTCAACAGGTGTTTCAGTAGGTGTTTCAACTGGTGTTTCAACAGGTGCTTCAACTGGTGTTTCAACTGGTTCAACATGTGTTTCAACAGGTGCTTCAACTGGTGTTTCAACAGGTGCTTCAACATGTGTTTCAACATGTGCTTCAACTGATGTTTCAACAGGTGCTTCAACAGGTGCTTCAACTGGTGTTTCAACGGGTGCTTCAGCTGGTGCTTCAATAGGTGCTTCACCTGGTGTTTCAATAGTTTGAACTGGTTCTTCAACAGTTTCTACAGTTTCAACTGGTGTTTCAACTGGTTCAACATGTGTTTCAACAGGTGCTTCAACTGGTGTTTCAACAGGTGCTTCAACAGGTGCTTCAACTGGTGTTTCAACGGGTGCTTCAGCTGGTGCTTCAATAGGTGCTTCAGCTGGTGTTTCAATAGTTTGAACTGGTTCTTCAACAGTTTCTACAGTTTCAACTGGTGCTTCAACTGGTGTTTCAACTGGTGTTTCAACAGGTGCTTCAACTGGTGTTTCAATAGGTGTTTTAACAGGTGTTTCAACAGGTGTTGAAACAGGTGCTTCAACTGGTGCTTCAACTGGTGCTTCAATTGGTGTTTCAACAGGTGCTTCAGCTGGTGTTTCAATAGTTTGAACTGGTTCTTCAACAGTTTCTACAGTTTCAACTGGTGTTTCAATAGGTGCTTCAACTGGTGCTTCAATAGGTGCTTCAGCTGGTGTTTCAATAGTTTGAACTGGTTCTTCAACAGTTTCTACAGTTTCAACTGGTGCTTCAACAGGTGCTTCAACTGGTGCTTCAACTGGTGCTTCAGCTGGTGCTTCAGCTGGTGCTTCAGCTGGTGCTTCAACAGTTTCAACTGGTGCTTCAACAGTTTCAACTGGTGTTTCAACTGGTGTTTCAACTGGTGCTTCAACTGGTTCTTCAACAGGTGCTTCAACAGGTGCTTCAATAGGTGCTTCAACGTGTGCTTCTACAGTTTCAACTGGTGCTTCAACTGGTGCTTCAACTGGTTCTTCTACAGTTTCAACTAGTTCTTCAACAGGTGTTTCAACTGCTTCAACTGGTGCTTCAACTGGTGCTTCAACTGGTTCTTCAACAGGTGTTTCAGCTGGTGCTTCAACTGGTTCTTCAACAGGTGTTTCAGCTGGTGCTTCAACTGGTTCTTCAACAGGTGTTTCAGCTGGTGCTTCAACTGGTTCTTCAACAGGTGTTTCAACAGGTGCTTCAATTAGTGTTTCAACAGGTGCTTCAACTGGTGCTTCAACTGGTGCTTCAACTGCTGCTTCAACTGGTGCTTCAACTGGTGCTTCAACTGGTTCTTCAACAGGTGTTTCAGCTGGTTCTTCAACAGGTGTTTCAGCTGGTGCTTCAACTGGTTCTTCAACAGGTGTTTCAGCTGGTGCTTCAACTGGTTCTTCAACAGGTGTTTCAGCTGGTGCTTCAGCTGGTGCTTCAGCTGGTGCTTCAGCTGGTGCTTCAACTGGTTCTTCAACAGGTATTTCAACAGGTGTTTCAGCTGGTTCTTCTACAGGTGCTTCAACTGGTGTTTCAACAGGTGCTTCAACTAGTGTTTCAATAGGTGTTTCAACAGGTGTTTCAACAGGTGTTTCAACAGGTGTTTCAACAGGTGTTTCAACAGGTGTTTCAACAGGTGTTTCAACAGGTGTTTCAACAGGTGTTTCAACAGGTTCTTCAACAGGTTCTTC
>Ga0209443_1001289_pt1 | contig 15949 bp, 11 predicted proteins | sample LauGreBMM110DCMD_2_FD_187571 | JGI IMG/M metagenome (GOLD analysis project Ga0209443, IMG submission 187571) | Freshwater lake microbial communities from Lake Michigan, USA - Su13.BD.MM110.DCMD (SPAdes) (version 2) | ecosystem: Environmental > Aquatic > Freshwater > Lake | place: Lake Michigan... | reverse complement strand
AAAAAGTGCGAGATGAATAATAATCATCTTTTGAGCCAACAGCATCAATTTTATCAAATAAAAATCCTCCAGAGAAGATTCTAATTTCAGCAGATTTTTTGCCGTCTTTGTATTTAATTCCTTGGTTCCACTCAAAGCCAATTTTATTGAAAGTTACGTTGTGCAAGCCAGATTGGATAAATGCTTTGGCTGTAATAGGGTATAATGCATGAGGATTAACATAGGTATATTTTACTTCACCTGTACCATAATGGTCGGATCCAAATTGATACAGATAACCTCTATCTTGGGCTTGTTCATTAACCATGATGTATCGAAGTTCAATTTGTTGTTCAATTGAACTCCTTAATTTTTTTGGCTTCAAATGTATAGCTATAAATGGGGCGAATTTTTCGTAGGTGATATTGTCGTAATATGACCTAGTACCAGTATTCGACATCGCTGAGTCTAGTAGTGCATTTAACTTGTCATCACCGCTATTATAAAATACCCCTTTAGTGGCAAAGCGGGCAGATTTAAAACCTACCTGAATGTTTCTGATTTTACCTTCTTGATAGAAATTGTGCCAATAATTTGCATAGCCATTTACATCGTTTGTATTAAAACTATAAACAGGCATGAACACAAACTCATTTTTCTTTTGAGGGAAAAGACTATTGTAGAAGGCCAATCCAAGCATGCTTTTATTGTAAACATTATACGCATAAATGGGCGACCAAAATATTTGTTTTGCATTATCATTTTCGAGGTTTGCAATTGGCTGTAGCTTAATAGCAGCGCAGGTTTTGCAGTTACCTTTTACTACTAGGGTGTTGTTTTGCCTATACAATTCGGTAGTTTGTTTTTCTCCATCGATTCTATAAATTAGGTTAGCAGATTCTTTGCTTGCTGGAAAATTTAAACTGTTTGCATCAATGGCTTTAGTTCCGTTAAACCCACTTATCCATTTTGTATTTTTGCTGGTATCATCCAGCATTTGAGTAATTGGCAAAGGACCAACAAGTGAGCCATTGTTTTTAATTTTCAATTGCCCATTTTTTGCTGAAACAATTTTGTAATCTAATTTTTGGGTCGAACCTAAAACACCTTCAAAAAACCAAGATAAAGTATCATTTGTGAACTCCTCTGCATGTGATTTGAAGTCGTTTGGAAGCGGGTGTTTAAATTTCCATTTTTCGTAGTAAGCATGCATCATGGCATCAAATTTTTCTGTGCCCAAATACCCTTGTAAGTAGCCAAATGCCAGTGGATTTTTAGCGTAAATAATGGCTCCATAATTATTGTCGGTATACTCTGCAGAATGTAAGTTTCCGGCTTGATCCATATTTTTTCTACCAGTGTATTTATAGAGCAAGGTACTTTGGTCTATTTGTCCCAAAATTTGAGAAATGTTTAAACTTTGTCCAGGTTCAATTTGTCTTTTATTTTCCTTGGAGTTTCTATTTTCATAATAGGTATTAAAACTTTCATCCATCCACGGATAGTCTCTTTCGTTTGAACCTAAAATTCCATAAAACCAATTGTGTCCAACTTCATGAATGATAGTTGTTTTATCGATGCTTGCGCAATTGGTGATAGTTGGGTATTCCATTCCACCACCTGCTTTCAATGGAGTAATAACTACTTGTACAATAGAGTATGGGTAGTTGCCAACTTTTTCGGAATAAAAATTCACGGCTTCGTTAACATATTCAATTCCTTTGGGTTTGTCATTTTCGTCTTTTGCTTTGGCAAAAATCCAGGTTTCAACTTTTTTGCCATCGGATAGGGTAACCTCACTTCTATCGCTCATAAATTCTTTGCTGCAGAACCAGGCAAAATCATGCACAGAATCTTGCACAAATTTGAGTGTTTTGGTTTCTGTTTCTGCAAAATGTTTGGTGCTTAAATTTTTGGATCGAGCCAACCACCATTCTTTTTCTTTTTGGTCTTGCATTTCACCTGTTGCAGCAAGCAGGTATTCGTTAGGAAGGGTAATGCTTACCTCAAATTTTCCAAACTCGCTGTAAAATTCGCCTTGGTTTAAATAGGGCATAGGATTCCAGCCATTTACATCATAAACTGCGGGTTTAGGGTACCATTGGGTGATGCAATAAACACCATCTTCAAACCCCATTCGAGAGAACACATTTGGGATTTTAACTACAAATGGAGTGGTAATTTCTATAGACTGACCAGATTGTAAAGGTTTGGTTAATTTTATAACTGCTATATCAATATCAGAAGTAAGATTCCAGCTTACTATTTCGCCATTTACTTTAAAATCTAAGGAATCTATCCATCCTCTATTGCTTGGGTCAGTAAAATGGAAATTGGTTTTTCCGTTTTCCAACTCTTGTTTAGCGTAGGCTGTGGTTCTAGACTTATAAGCATTTGGCCATAGGTGAATGTATATTTCTGTGAGTTCATTTGGACTTTGGTTGTGGTAAACCATTTTTTCAAGGGCTGTGAGTGTATTTGACGAATCATTTAGGGAAACTTCAATATTGTAATCCACTTTTTGCTGCCAATTTGCCTGACTCTGTGATTTTGGCAAAGTTTGTGAGAACAAATCAGCTGAAAGCAGCGTTAACACACTGTATACTAAAAATTTTGTCATTTTTGAAATTTATGTTTTTAACGAATGTTCAAAGATTTCGAAAAAAAACGAGCTTTTTAGCTTTTAGGTATGACAAGTAAAAATTAAATTTGATTTATAAAACACCTGCGTATGGATGGTAATGATTTTTTGGGGGAAGAAGTTAGCAGCAATGTGCAGCGGTATGAGAAAATGATTCGGAATAAAACCAAGGATTATTTTGATGCCGATGCCATTGAAGGAATTATTGAATATTACGTTCAAACTGAAAAGTTAAAGAAGGCAATGGAGGCGGTAGATTTTGGCAAGGAAATGTATCCAATGAATATTGGATTTTGGATTAAATTGGCGGAAATATTTGTATTGTCTGAAAAATACGATGAGGCCCAGGCGGAATTGGATCGAGCCGAATTATATGAACCTTTTAATTCTGAGTTGTTTTTTTTAAAAGGTGAAATTTGCGTTCATCAATTGAATTTAGAAGAGGCTGCAGAGTATTTTGAAAAGGCATTAATGCATACTGATGAGCGTTTAGATATGCTTTTTGAAATAGCCTACGTATATGATGATTGTGATGAATTTGAAACTGCAGCAAAATATTTTAAGCTGATTGTTGAAGATGAACCTGAATTGGAACAAGCCTATTACGAATTAGCTCATTGTTATGATTTATTGAGTAATTATTCTGAGTCGTTAAGGTATTTAAACAAGCTCATAGATATGGATCCATATAATATTGGTGCTTGGTATAATTTAGGTGTAACTTACAGCAAAATGAACGACCATGACAAGGCATTGGAGTCGTTTGATTATTGTTTAGCGATTGATGAAGATTATTCGATTGCTAGGTTTAATAAGGCCAATATTTTGGTGGAGCAGGATAAGTTTGAAGAGGCAATTGTTGAATATTTGGAGGTGATACGTTTGGAGGGAGGTGATAGTATTTCTTATTGCAATTTAGCCGGTTGTTATGAGCGCCTAGGTAGGGTTTTAGATTCCAGAGCTCAATATAAAAAGGCTGCTCAATTAAATCCAAATTTAGCAGAGGCTTGGTTTGGAATAGGCATTACCTACGAAAAAGAGAATGTTCACAAGGAAGCATTGCAACATTTTAAGAGGGCAGTTTTGTTGGAGCCTGATAATGCAGAGTTTTTGTTGGTATTAGCAGAATGTGAGTACAAGCAAGGTTTTGTAAAAGAGGCAGAAGATATTTATGCAAAGTTGGTTGAGCTTGACCCTGGCATGATGGAAGCTTATTTAGATTGGAGTTTGATTAGGTATTCAGAGGGGAAATTAAAAGAGGCTATTGCGTTAATTCTTGAAGGCTTAATTTTTGATAAGGTTTGTCACCAATACCATTATAGGTTAACAATTTATTATTACGAATTGGGTGAGGTAAAGGAAGCTTTAAAACACTTAGAATTGGCCTTGTCACTAAATTTTAACGATCATTTTTTGGTTTTTGACATTGCGCCAAACTTGAGAAAGGCAGGCGATATTTTAGCTATAATTGATGCACATAGAGGCAACCTAAATTGATGTCACTATTTCTTCCTTTTTACTTTACTAAAGAATACCTTTGCGCTCCTTGGGCAATTTGTGCCGATGACTTAATTGAAAGAAAAACATGAAAAATTTTAAACTAAAACACATTCCTGAACGTCCTGTTAAACCACGCGAAAGTGGCTTAAACATGGTGATGGATAAAGGGTTAAGTATTCGTGAAGCAGAAGACATGATTTCTGTAAGTGGAGAGTACACAGATATTGTAAAATTGGGTTTTGGTACATCGTATGTTACGCCTAGGCTTGAAGAGAAAATTAAATTGTACCAAGAAAATGGCATTATAGTTTATTTTGGGGGTACTTTATTTGAGGCATATATTGTAAGAAATCAATTTGAGGATTATATCCGTTTATTGGAAAAATATGGCATGAAGCATGCCGAAATTTCTGATGGTTCCATTGAGTTGCCGCATGATGTAAAGTTGGAGTACATACAAAAATTGAGCAAACATGTTACGGTATTGAGCGAGGTTGGTAGTAAAGATGTAGAAAAGATTATACCCCCTTATCAATGGATAGAATTGATGAAGACTGAACTTGAAGCAGGTTCTTGGAAAGTAATTGCAGAAGCACGTGAGGCGGGAAATGTTGGTGTATACAGGAGTAGCGGAGAAGTTCGTGAAGGCTTGGTTCAAGAAATACTTACAAAAATTCCGGAAGAAAAAATAATTTGGGAAGCACCACAAAAAGCGCAACAAACTTATTTTATTAAGTTGGTAGGCGCTAATGTAAATATGGGAAATATTGCACCAAATGATATTATTCCATTGGAGACTTTGCGCTTGGGATTAAGAAGCGATACTTTTACCTTCTTTTTGGGTAAAGGAGCTAAATATTTAACTAAGAAGAAATAGGAGTTATCATTATGACATTACAAGAACAAATAAATGCAGATGTAATTTCTGCCATGAAGGCCAAGGAAGAGGTTAGTTTAAGAGCACTAAGAAGCTTAAAATCTGCTTTATTATTGGCTGCCAGTGAGCCAGGTGCTAATGGCCTGGTTACAGATGAGGCTGCGTTAAAGATATTTCAAAAGTTGGCCAAGCAGCGCAAAGAATCTTTAGATATTTATTTGCAGAACAAGCGTGAAGATTTGGCCAAGGTAGAGCAAGATGAATTGACTGTAATTGAGCGTTATTTGCCAAAGCAAATGAGTGAAGAAGAGATACGTACTACTTTACAAACAGTAATTACTAGTGCAGGAGCAAGTTCTGCTGCTGATTTTGGTAAAGTAATGCCTCTTGCCATGAAAGCTCTGGCTGGCAAGGCAGATGGCAAAATTATCTCCGCTGTTTTAAAGGAACTTTTGGGGTAGTTTTTTTGCCACCAAGGCTCCAAGACACTAAAAGTTTTTTAATATTTGGTAGTAAAAATAAATACAATTAAAAAGTAACGAATTTATTTAATAAAAACTTGGAGTCTTTGTGTCTTCGTGGCAAAATTAGTGCTCATCGTTAGAAAAATATTCTATGACAGATCCGATAGAAGAAGAGAGAATAAAGAAGGCATTTCAGAAGAAAGATTGGCCAGAGATAAAGGTAAGTGATAGCTGGGCTACTTTCAAAATCATGGCTGAGTTTGTTGAAGGCTTTGAGAAGATGAGCAAAATTGGCCCATGTGTTTCTATTTTTGGTTCGGCTCGAACCAAAGCCGATCACCCCTATTATTTATTAGCTGAAGAAATTGCACGCAAATTGGTTCATGCTGGTTTTGGGGTCATAACAGGTGGTGGTCCGGGCATTATGGAGGCAGGTAACAAAGGTGCATTTGAGGCTGGGGGGAAATCTGTAGGTTTAGGTATTGAGTTGCCATTTGAGCAATTTTTTAATAGGTATGTGGATAGGGATAAGAATATCAATTTTGATTATTTCTTTGTACGTAAGGTAATGTTTGTGAAATACGCGCAAGGTTTTATTGCCATGCCCGGTGGATTTGGAACTTTAGATGAGCTATTTGAATCGCTCACTTTGATTCAAACCCACAAGGTGGCACAATTCCCTGTGGTGCTTGTTGGAAGTGAGTTTTGGGGTGGTTTAATTGATTGGATTAAACAGGTAATGTGCGAGCAGGAGAAGAATGTGAGTCCGGATGATATGTTTTTGTTTAAAGTGGTTGATTCAGCCGATGATGCAGTAAATTATATCTTGGATTATTATGCTGATATGAGCATCAGGCCTAATTTTTAACAGCCAATAAAAAAGGCCCCTCAGAGTAAGGAGTAGAAAGAAATTCTGAATTCAACATTCTGAATTACTTATTTCAACACAACAGGATTTTTAAATTTTTATCGTCTAATTTGCTGTTAGGTATTTTTATATCTTGCCGCTTAGTAATGAAGGTTAAATTTTTGTTTATTTTATTGTTGTTATGCTCTCTAGGGTTACAAGCCCAGAACAAGGTTTTGCCTGTATTGCTAAGTCCTGTTTTTGGTAACCAAAAGCTAAATGTAGGAACGGATTGGTATCACATTGCACGTGCAGATAGCATACAAATTCAAGTGCTTAAATTTTATGTTTCTAAATTACGTTTATTAGATAAAGGCAAAGTTGTTTGGCAGGAAGAAAATAGTTTTCATTTGGTTGATGTAGAAAATAGCACATCATTGAAATGGAATTTGTTGATACCACCCACTATCACTTTTTCGCAAATCTCTTTTGAATTAGGAATTGATAGCATTACCAATGTTTCTGGTGCTTTGGGAGGAGATTTGGATCCAACAAAAGGCATGTATTGGACTTGGCAGAATGGGTATATCAACTTTAAATTAGAGGGATTGGCGTCTTCATCTTCGGCAAATAAAAATGAATTTCAATTCCATCTAGGAGGTTACCAATACCCCTTCCTTGCTTGTAAAACAATTATTTTGGATCAAATCAATGAGGATGGTTTTGTAATTGAAATCGATTTAAAAAAGGTTTTGGTTCAAGCCGATTTAAATAAAGAAAATCATATCATGTCGCCTTCAATAGAAGCGGTTAAATGGTCGCATTGGGTTCAAAAATCTTTTAGCATAATCCCTAAATGAAGAAAAGAATCTTTTTTATTTTATTAGTATTCATCACCATTTTTGCATTTAGGTTTCGGTCTGAACCAATTTTTGTTGCGCCAAAAAACTGGCCTAAATCGAGCTATGATTTTAAAAAGAATCCTTTAACTCCAAATAAAATATTATTGGGAAGAGCACTTTTTTATGATCCAATTTTATCTAAGAACAATACTATTTCTTGCGCAAGTTGTCATTCACAATACACTGCTTTTACGCATGTAGATCACGCCTTGAGTCATGGTATTGGTGATAGCATTGGCATGCGTAATTCACTTGCATTAATGAACTTGGCTTGGCATACAAATTTTATGTGGGATGGATCCGTCAATCACTTAGACATGCAAGCCTTAGCGCCTATCAATCATCCTAGTGAAATGGGAGAAAATATAAAAAATGTAGTAGCTAAATTGCAACATTCACACTTATATCCTGCTTTGTTTTATCAAGCTTTTAATGATAGTGTAATAAATGGTGAAAGACTATTGAAATCTATTTCGCAATTCATGTTAACACTTATTAGTTCAAACTCAAAGTATGATTCTGTGATGCGTGGCAAAGGGAAATTTACCAGTCAAGAGGAGAGGGGTTATCTGTTGTTTAAAAAGAATTGTAACACCTGCCATACGGAACCATTGTTTACCAATTTGCAATTTGAAAATAATGGTCTAATTGTTGACCCATTTTTAAAGGATTATGGGCGTTTTAGGGTCAGCCAGAACCCGCAAGATTCATTTAAATTTAAAGTGCCAACATTGCGCAATATTGAGTTTTCATATCCATATATGCACGATGGTAGGTTCAAGAAAATTTCTGAGGTATTGAATCACTACGTGTCACAAAAGAGTAAAGTTAGCACATTAGCAAAAGAATTATCTGAACCATTTGTATTATCGTCTAATGAAAAAGTTGATTTAACGGCGTTCTTACTCACTTTAACCGACAAGCATTTCCTATTTAACCCTTCCTATTCTTATCCTCGAGAAGTGTTTTTTGGAAGAGCGAATGGAAAGTGAAATTAAATCGTCTAAAATTTGAAATCAGAAATAAAATGAATACAAAGAAAAATACTTTAATCGCTTGTTTGTTGTTGTTGTTTGGTTTTATAACCAAGGCACAGTACAACAACATGGCCGTTCCGGATACCTTATCTGGTACTACCTTTAATTTAAATATCAAAGATACCTTTTCACAAATTGTAGCATCGGGTAACCAAACCATAACAGGTGGTATTAATGCTAAATTTTGGGGTCCCACTTTGTTTATTAACAAGGGCGATACCGTGAGAATGAATGTTAAGAACGGTTTAAATGATTCCACCACTTTACATTGGCACGGCATGCATTTGCCAGCTGTGATGGATGGCGGTCCGCACCAGGTAATTCCTCCAGGCACCTTATGGCAGCCATATTGGAAGGTTCAAAATGATGCAGCAACTTATTGGTACCATCCGCATTTACATGAAATGACAATGGAACAAATAACCAAAGGCATTGGTGGATTAATTATTGTGAGAGATGAGGTAGAGTCTGCACTTCCATTACCAAGAACTTATGGTGTTGATGACATTCCATTGGTGCTGACTGATAGAGATTTTAGTACCTCTAATCAATTTGGTTTGGTGCCTTATGGCGACAGTATGTTAACCAATGGAACTTTGAGAGCTCAATACAATGTGCCTGCACAAGTATTGCGTTTTAGGGTTTTAAATGGTGCAGTTGAGCGTTCTTATAATTTAGGGTTTAGTGATAACCGTGCATTTTATATAATTACTTCGGATGGCGGTTTACTTGCTGCACCTGTTTCTGTAACCAGTTATATATTGCATGCTGGAGAAAGAATAGAGATACTAGTTAATTGTTCTGCAGATTTAGGAAAGTCAATTGATTTAAAAGCATACAATTCAAAATTGCCACAAAATGTTGCGGGTGGAGATTTATTTCCTAATGGACCATTTGCTAATTTCTTAGCCAGAAAAGACTTTAATATTTTACGCATAAACGTTGTTGCACAAACCGCTAAACCCATTACAACCATTCCAACTGTTTTAAGAACCATCACACCTTTGTTGGCAGCAAATGCCAATACAACAAGGTACCTAACCATTACCGATACCAATATTGTAGGCGTGCAAGGGGTAGCATTTGTTATTAACCACAAGTTGTTCGATATCAATTACGATAATTATAATGTGCCATTGAACAATACAGAAATATGGGAGATAAATAGCACGTCAAATTTTGGACATCCATTTCACATTCATGATGTAGAGTTCAATGTTTTGTCTGTAAATGGTGCTGCTCCCGCAGCCGCTCAAGCAGGCTGGAAAGATGTGGTATTTATTCCTGCGCGACAAACAGTTAGGTTCATAGCTAAGTTTGATGATTTTGCAGACCCCTTACATCCCTTTATGTATCATTGCCATATTTCTTTGCATGAAGATGAAGGCATGATGGGACAATTTATAGTTACCGGACCAACTTCTGGTTTAAGTGCACTGAGCAAAGATCAAAGTAGCTTTACCTTATACCCAAATCCAAGTAATGATAAGGTGTATTTTAATTTTGCTGATCCAAATGCAAAGGTATATTATATCTCCATTCTTAATTTAATGGGCAAAGCAATTCGTATGTTACCGCAACCAGAATGGCAAAACGGAATCGATGTATCGTCACTTGCCAATGGTGTTTATTTTATGCAAGTAACAGATGAAAAAACAAAAACTGTTATTATAAAAAAGTTTGTTAAAGAATAGTATTTGTTTAAAGAGTTAAATTATAATAACATAATTATTAATCATATGAAAAGACTATTTACATTTGGCGTTTTGCTATTTTTAGGATTAGCTAGTTTTGCGCAAGGCCCTGCCGTTACTTCATGGCTTCAAAATACTACTGGCATAAAAGGCAGGCATTATATAAGAAACAATTCTACGGCTATCAATGATGCAGATTCTGCAAATGTGCTAGGCGTTTATTATTCTGCTGCATCAGTTTATATAAGAGCTAATGGGGTGCCTGCTTATGTTACAGGTCCATTTTTAGATGGCAATCCTTCTATTACAACAAGCCAAAATGCCATCTTTAAAATCACATTGAGCCCAGTTCAAAATACAGGAGTAGCTACTCCTACTTCAGGAGGAAATATTGGTATTTTTACCAATGGTGTTGCCATGTTTGATTATAGAGACGGCGTTTCTTGGCAAAATTCTACCAATTCGCTAAAAGGCGGACCACTTGGTGGTATGGGCGATGGCGTTTGGAACCGCGATGCTATTCTTGCAGAGCGAGGTGGTTTCGATTGTGCCAAAGGTCACCCTGCAATGGGCAACTATCACCATCACCAAAACCCCAGTGCATTTAAATTGGATCAAATCGTAATTTCTACCGTTTGTAATTTGTACGATGCCGATGGTTTATATGTAATTGATTCAACCAAACATTCTCCACTTATTGGATATGCTTATGACGGCTTTCCGGTTTATGGTGCTTATGGATATAAAAATGCCGATGGCACAGGAGGCATAGTAAGGATAAAATCAAGTTTTACTTTGCGTAGTATTACTACTCGCACAACTTTATATACCGGAGCTACAGTAACAGCTGGTCCTCCAGTGAATGCTACTTATCCTTTGGGCTTATTCAGAGAAGATTATCAGTACAACGCTACTTCCGCTGCTACCCCTGATTATTTGGATATTCACAACGGAAGATTTTGTAAAACGCCAGAATATCCTAATGGCATTTATTGTTATTTTGCAACTGTAGATGCTAATTGGAATTCGGCTTATCCTTATTTAATTGGTCCAACTTATTATGGCGTAAAAACTGCAGCAAAGGTAACTTCAATCACCGAAGCCGTTACCCAATATAAACCAAGTACAACAGCATTAAACTTATTTAAAAACCATAGATTACAAATTTCAGTTTTCCCTAATCCTGCGAATGATATAGTTGCTGTGCAAAGCGATGGTTTAACAACAAGTGATTTAAAAGTTGAGCTGTTTGATATGAGTGGTCGCTTAATTCAAACAAGTTCTATTTTTCAAGGAAGTACCATTGCCTATTTTGATACCAGAACTTTATATAGCGGCGAGTATATCATTAAAGTAAGCAGTGATACTGAAATTTCTGTGAAGAAATTAATTTTAACAAAATAGGCTTTAATTAAGGTATTTCGGTTTGAACCCAAAATAAATAGATGAAACAACGAGAGTGGTTGATATTACTATTGTCTTCAATGGTATTAACTTTTGGTTTTAACTCAAGTGAAGATAAGAAGTTGTTGACTGATTTTTCATTATTGAATGTGGATGGCAACTTTGTTTCTTTAAAAGATTATCCAAATGCAAAAGGATTTATGATTGTTTTTACCTGCAATCATTGTCCTTTTGCTAAATTATATCCTGAACGCCTAAATGCCTTAAACACGAAATATAAACCACTTGGAATACCTTTAATTGCTATTAGTTCTACTGATAGTATTTTGTATGAAGAAGACGGGTATATTCAAATGGTAGAGAAGGCAAAATTAGAACAATTTAATTTCCCTTACTTGAGTGATAATTTGCAGGTAGTAGCCAAGCAATACAATGCCCAAAAAACACCGCATGCATTTATCATTTGGAAAGAAAAAAAAGAATGGAAAATTAAATACAGTGGTGCCATTGACGATAATGGTTCAGAACCTGAAAAGGTGGAGAATCCTTATTTATCAATAGCGGCAGATCAACTGTTAGCAGGAAAAAAAGTTAGCACTCCAGAAACAAAATCTATAGGGTGCCAGGTTTATTTTAGAAAATAAATTAATAAATATATATTATGAAGAGAGTTGTTTTTTTATCCTTACTACTTATAGTTAGCTTATTCATAGCTGCTCACACTATTAATTATAACAATGCTATTTTGCGACCATGGCAACTAGAAAAGGGAAATAAAACCATTTATGCCTCTTTTGTGATGTTAAAATTAGGGGATGTTTATTTAGAAAATTTGAATGGAAAGATAACTCATTTTCCATTGTCAAATTTTTCTGCGGCAGATCAAGAATTTGCCATTCAAAGAAATGAGCTTATTAAGGACATCAATTTTGGAAATCATGAAAAGGATCATAGTGAAAAGTTAAATTTCAATTTTGGGCAAACACTTTTTATAATAATGGTATTTTTGATACTTGTCTTTCTCACTTTTTATTTTATTTTGGGAAGAAATATTAATTACCTAAAACCAATATTAATTATGGGTACGGTGATTACACTTTATGGTTTTACTCATAGTGTAATGCGGGTTATGAAAACTTCAACTAGTCCTGCCTTTATTGATTCTGCTTTTGCACCTTTTAAGCCTGATGTAAATACACATTTTGATGGAAATTATTTTTACGTAGAAACAAAAGGAAATCCTAAGCATCCTATGATGAATGGAATTAGCAACTGGCAACAGCAAGTGCCTATACCGCAATGTTATACTGGCACTAATTACTGGAGTATTCCTTTAAACCCTGTTAAAGCAACAACACCTGTACCGGTAAATTCATCGCACTTTTTACGTGGAGCAGTTGCTTTGGCAGCAAATGGAATAGCCATATTTAATCCATATACCAATACTGGAGTAGATGCATATTTAGATGGTCAATTGGATCAGTATGGTGGACATTGCGGTAGAGCTGATGATTACCATTACCATATAGCACCTGTTTTTTTAGACAGTATTTCACCTGAAATTTTACCAATTGCATTTGCCCTCGATGGTTATGCAATTTATGCTAGTCGTGAGCCAAATGGCACTTCAATGGCAAACTTAGATGTAAATCATGGTCATATAGGTGGAAACGGTGTTTATCATTATCACGGAAGCGCTTCAGCCCCTTATATGATTGGCAATATGGTTGGTGTAGTAACAGAAGATTCAACTAAACAAATCATACCTCAGGCTGCTGCAAAGCCAATTAGACCTGCCGGTGCGCCATTGGCTGGGGCACTTATTACAAGTTGTGTGCCCAATGGAACCAATACAGGATATACCCTAAACTATACCAAAGGTGGTCAAAATTATTCTGTGGTATTTAGCTGGACTACTAACGGCGTTTACACTTTTCGTTTTATTTCTCCAACGGCAACAACCAACTCAACTTATAATGGTTTTATTCCATGTGTTTCTTCAACCTCAACTATTTCAGAGATTGCTGAAATGGATAACAGTATTTTGATGTATCCAAATCCCAGTAATGGTAACTTGTATTTTAAGCTAAATAATAAATTATTGGAGAAGGAAATTGAGAAAATTAGCATCTATAATTTAAGTGGTGAATTGGTATATGAAAATGATGCTTACAAACCAATGATTGATTTGAAAAATTTAAGAAAAGGAATATATATGGTGAATATAGGGCTAACTAATTTGCAACTCACAAAAAGGCTGGTGATAGAATAAATTATAATGAAAAGCATGAATAAATCATTTTTACTTCTAATGTTTCTTCCCATTTTTTCAAGGGCACAATATACTGGAACAGCTTCTGTAACGAGGGGTTTGGCAACAACGGTTACTACTAACCTTTATACTTGTGCAGGTGGAAGAATAGCTGGTCTTGGCACAATTAAAGCACAAGATAGCACGGTATGGACGGTTCCTGCAGTTGTAAATTTTAGTAATTTAAGTTTTCCTTTTGCTTCTGATTTACATAATCCATGTAATGGAAATAATTATGCTAATTCCACTGCGGCGCTAGCCGCTTTAAATGGTTCAGATATCGTCACTGTAGATGCAAGTGGAGAAGTTATTACTGCCTATATTTTTGCCGACAATTATTTTGAAATGTATATCAACGGAACTCCGGTTGGTAAGGACAATGTTCCATTTACTCAATTTAATTCTAATATTATTCGGTTCAAGGTTAATAGGCCTTTTACTATTGCAATGTTGCTAGTAGATTGGGAAGAGCATCTAGGTTTGGGTTCAGAAGTAAATGGCCCTAGCCAATATCACAATGGCGATGGAGGAATGGTGGCAGTTTTTAAAGACGCTAAAAATAATACGATAGCAATCACCGGAAATAATTGGAAGGCACAAACATTTTATACTTCACCTATAGCAGATTTAACTTGTCCTAAAGAAACTGGAACTATGCGTTCAACTTCCTTATGTAGCACTGCCGATGTTAGCAATGGAAGTTTGCTTTATGGCTTGCATTGGGAAAGGCCAAATAACTGGACTAAAAGTTCTTTTGATTTCAGCAACTGGCCCGCTGCTAGTGTATACAGCAACGCAACAGTTGGCGTAGATAATAAATCTGCGTACACAAATTTTGTTAATATATTTGATGATTCTGCCAATGATGCGCAGTTTATTTGGAGTACAAATCTTATTCTAGATAATGAAGTTATTGTTAGGTATACAGTTCCAGCTTCGACAGGAATAATTAACAATGGACTTAATCGGAATGAGGTAATAGTATATCCTAACCCAGCTACGAAAGAATTCAAACTCTCTTCTGATGAAAGCACCATAATTGAAAATATAAGTAAAATAATTATAAGCAATCTCTTTGGTGAGGTTGTACTAGAAACTGATAACTACAAGGGAGCTGTTAATACTGAAAATATTTCTCCGGGAATTTATTTTCTAACGATTGAAACAAATAGAAAGCAACTTATAAAGAAGTTAATCATAGAATAAAAAGTTTAAATGGCTGCAAAAATTATTGGAAACCTATTCAAATTTGAATTAATAGTTTTATTGGTTTTTTTGTGCAGCAATTTAACCTTGGGGCAAACTCAATTTACAATGTTGCGCTTACCAGATACAGGACAAAGCAATAGTTATACTGCAACTTTTGGCGAAGACAATGATTATAATATTTATGTTCCTTTTTTTATTGTAAATGGAAATGGTACAGTAACCGATACGATAACCACCTTGCTTTGGCAGCAGAAAGATGGAGGAGAAATGACAATTGAAAATGCATCATTGTATTGTGATACTTTAACGCTCGGAGGTTTCACTGATTGGCGCTTGCCAAATAATCAAGAGGCCTTTAGTATACTAAATCATCAATTTACTAACCCTGCTTTAAATACTAACGTCTTTACTAAAACTGCAGCAGACTATTGGTGGTCAAGTGATAAACAGGTTGGTGATGTTTCAAAGGTATGGTGCACAAATGCTGGAGGTGGAATTGGCAATCATCCAAAATTAGAGACAATTAGTGGTGGTGGCACAAAAAAGTTTCATGTTAGGGCAGTTCGCAATATTGGAGAAAGAATCCTAGATAGTCATTATTCAAATTTTGGAAATGAAACACTTATTGATAATGCTACAAAATTGTTGTGGCAAAAGACGTTATTTCCCACAAAATTAACTTGGGAACAAGCGTTAACCTATGCTGATACTTTAAGTTTTGCAGATTACACTGATTGGCGCGTACCAAATATCAAAGAGCTGCATTCTATAGCTGAAACTTATTGTAGCAATCCAGCGGTAAACAAAGCTTTTTTTGCCATTAGTGGAAAGATAAAAATTTGGTCGTCTACTACCTTACCTAATGAAATTGGAAAGGCGTGGTATTTGGATACACAGTATGGCATTACTACTTATGATGACAAAACGAATAGCAATTACTTGATTTGTGTTCGCGGTCCTTTTTCTCTATCCACGGGACTAAAACTGAATTCAGCAGCAATTAAAGAAATTTCAGTTTTCCCTAATCCTGCGAATGATATAGTTGCTGTGCAAAGCGATGGTTTAACAACAAGTGATTTAAAAG
>Ga0209443_1001285_pt1 | contig 15972 bp, 14 predicted proteins | sample LauGreBMM110DCMD_2_FD_187571 | JGI IMG/M metagenome (GOLD analysis project Ga0209443, IMG submission 187571) | Freshwater lake microbial communities from Lake Michigan, USA - Su13.BD.MM110.DCMD (SPAdes) (version 2) | ecosystem: Environmental > Aquatic > Freshwater > Lake | place: Lake Michigan... | reverse complement strand
GTATGAAAAGGACCTGGATCATAAAGGATTCATGCTGGCGATTGATGATCACTTTGATGAGTCAATGACCCGCGGAGAAGTTATATACAAAAACAATTGTTTAAGTTGCCACGGAACGCCTGTTGATCCCGGCAGCATTCCCTCGGCGAGGAAATTTTGGGCGGAGCCTTTTAAATGGGGCCATGATTCTTTCGCTTTATACCAAACCATTACGAAAGGGTTTGGGTCTATGCCTCCCCAAATGCATTTAACACCCGTCGAAAAATACGATGTCATTCATTATATTCAGCAAAATTTTATTGCTAAAAATTCGGCTGTTTCTCTAACGAAATGGGATGAGAAATATTTGAGTAGTTTGCCAAAAGGGGAGTCAAAAGGGCCATTGCCTAAAGCGTATAAGCCTTGGGCCGAAATGGATTATGGCAATTTTTTAATCAATACGTATGAGTTGGTCGGTTTGGGAGCGGCTCCTAGACCAAGATCGGGAGGCCCGGTTTCACCACTTCCGGATGAAAAATTTGGTAACGCAAACTTTGCCTATAAGGGAATTGCGATACGGTTGGATCCTGGAAAAGGGGGCGTAGCTGCTGGAAAAGCTTGGATGATGTTTGACCATGATGTGCTGAGAGTCGCTGGCGCTTGGACGGGAGATGGATTCATCGATTGGGAAGCCATATTATTTAATGGCAAGCATAATATATCCCCTAGAACCGTAGGCGATCTTCATTTTTCAAATCCGGTGGGACCTGGTTGGGCCAACCCGCTCACAGGATCTTTTGAGGATACTCGCTTTATGGCTCGCGACAAAAGGCGTTTTGGGCCTTTGCCTAAAGAATGGGCACATTACAAGGGAATATATCAAAACGGAGATCAAGAAGTAATTAAATATACGGTTGGCAATTCCATGGTATTGGAGATGTTTGGCATGGAAATGATGCAGAATAATCCTGTATTTACGCGAACCTTACATATGTCTAAGTCGACGAATCCTTTAAAGATGCGCGTGGCTCCTAAAGGTACATCGGTTGCCATACAAGGTACCGGGGCTATTTTAGCCGAAGAGGATGGTTTTATTGTCATGAAAGTATCTACTCAGGTGGAGGTACAAGTAAAATTATTTATGGCTAAAGGCTCGGTCGATGGCCTTATGGCTTGGGCTCAAACTAGCCAAGATCCGATTTCATTGGAAAGCTTAACTCGTGGAGGCAAGACACGATATCCAGAAAAAATCACCACAGATGTTATTGCCGGAACGGATGAGGGGGCATTCCAAGTGGATATTTTGAATCCACCTTTTAATCCCATTTGGCGCAACCAATTAAGATTAAGTGGAATAGATTTCTTTCAAGATAAAAATAAGGGAGTGGTTTGTTCGAGCGATGGTGACATTTGGAAGGTGGAGGGTTTTACCAATAACACGGGTAAACTCGTATGGCAACGCATTGCTTCTGGCTTATTCCAACCTTTAGGAATTAAAGTCATTGACGAAGTAATTTATGTGACTTGCCGGGACCAATTAGTTAGGTTGAACGATTTTAATGGGGATGGGGAAACTGATTTTTATGAGAGTTTCAATAATGATCATCAGGTGACTGATCATTTCCATGAATTTGCGATGGGTCTGCAGGCGGATAAAGAGGGGAACTTCTATTATGCCAAAAGCGCTCGGCATGCTAGGGAAGCATTAGTACCCCAGCATGGGACTTTAATTAAAGTGAGCAAAGATGGCTTGCAAACGGAGATTATCGCGACGGGTTTTAGGGCGGCCAATGGGGTTTGTATAAATCCAGATGGCAGTTTTATCGTCACAGACCAAGAGGGACATTGGAATCCGATGAATCGCATCAATTGGGTTAATAAAGGTGGATTTTATGGGAACATGTTCAGTTATCATGCGCATCCAGATAGTTCAAATGCAAGTATGGAGCAACCGCTCGTCTGGGTGGATCGAGAACTGGATCAGTCTCCATCGGAATTATTATGGGTCGATAGCCCTGCATGGGGACCTTTACATGGTAAGCTTTTGAATTTTTCCTATGGATATGGAAAGGTTTTTTTAGTTCCACATGAGAAAGTAGGTGGCCAGTTGCAAGGGGGTATGGTCGAATTACCGATGCCAAGATTTTCCACTGGAATTATGCGGGGAAGATTTAATTCGCAAGATGGCCAATTGTACCTCTGTGGTTTATCGGCATGGGGCTCCACGCAATCTCAATTGGGTGGATTATATCGAATTAAACCGACGAATAAACCATTGAATGTGCCTTTGGAAATTCATGCGACAAGCAAAGGGGTTCAATTGGTTTTTGCTAGTCCATTAAATGCTTCGAGTGTTTCTAATCTGACTAATTTTCGCATCAAAATTTGGGATCTTAAAAGGTCAAGAAAGTATGGATCCAAACATTACAATGAAAAAACCATCCAGGTGGAAAAAGCAGCATTAGGGCCTGATATGAAATCGATCTTTTTGACCATTCCTGAGATTAAGCCTACTTGGGGAATGGAAATAAAATATCAACTCATGGGCCAGAATGGGAAATCGATTGATGGATTTGTTCAAAATACGATACATCAATTGGCTAATGCTAAATAATACAATTATAAAAACTCAATACCTATGAAACGTACACGCTCTTTTTTTACGTTAATTTATTCCCTAATGACCTTGACTTTATTAGGTCAAGGACCTAAAGTTTTAGTGGTCACAGCGCATCCCGATGATGAAACAGGTTTTTCCGTGACCATGTTTAAGATTACCCATGAAATGAAGGGGACTGTGGATATGGCTGTGATGACCGATGGAGGTGGAGGCTTTGCCGATTCACAATTGGGCGCCCTCTACTACAATTTAAACTTAACGGATTCCATTGTAGCCCGCACACATTTACCGATGCTGAGAAAGCAAGAGATTTTGAATGCGGGTAAAATTATGGGCGTTCGTAATATCTATTTTATGGAGCAACCAGATGATTGGTACACGACGGATCCTAAACCTTATATCTCTGGTAAAAATTGGGATATCTCCTATGTCGAAAGAAGAATGGATCGCTTGTTGGCCGACCGCGACTATGATTTCATTATCACGATGCTTCCACATGCGGGACAGCATGGTCACCATAAAACATCTGTCTTAATGGCCTTGAGAGCGGTTCAAAGATTTAAAGGTCCTCGTAAACCCATTGTCATTGCTGGTTCTCCCATGAATGCCACAAGCAAACCGATGGAATTTAGCATGTTGGAAGGTTATCCTGAGACCAAAATAAAAGCGGATGCGCCAACGTTCACCTTGAATCGTGCATTTCGTTTTAAGGAAAATGATAAGATTAGTTATAAAATTGTCGCAGATTGGGTTATTTCTGAATACAAATCGCAGGGAGCGATTCAGGAAAATGGCATACACAAAACGGATATGGAAGTGTACCGGTATTATGACCTAAATGATGCAAAGGGGATCGCTAAAGTTCAAAAACTTTTTGATGATTTGGCGAAGATCGGATTTGCCGCGCCGGTTAAGTAATTCATTTTTTAATTATCAGTATTCAGTACTAGGCTATTTGTTTGAGACATGAATGGAATGTTTAAAAAACATCTAAATCATTTCCATTGACCACCGCACCTTTGTAATTTTCTTGTACCTCTTTCAACAAGTTTTCGGGGCTGGTTCCGAAAAATAATTGATGCGTCAGAACCAATAATTTGGGTTTGACCTTATTGGCTATTTTTGCCAATTGGGCCGATGAAGTATGGAAAGTGCTGTGGTAATTTTTCCATCGCTGCTCTCTTTTTTCTAAACCTGTCACGGAGAACACTTCATGAACCAAAATGTCACAATCTTTGGCATTTTCAATCAATGATTCACTGTAAGTGCAATCCCCTGAAACCACAATGACCTTATCCGCTGTTTCAAATCTATATCCATACGCATTTTTCCAAGCCCCATGATTTACCTTGAAAGCGATGACTTTGATTAAGGAATCTTGAAAAATGACCCCAGGTTTTATTTCATGTGTGTTAACCTTGTATCCGTTGGCATCCCCAAATTCCAAGCCATGAATTCTGATATCCATATCCTCTTTAAAAGCCTTCATTGAATGGTTTACCATGTTTTTTATGCCTTTGGGTCCATAGATTTCCAAGGGCGTATTTCGATCTAAAACCGCTGGGGTAAAGATGAAATCCGTCAGGCCAGCCGTATGATCTGAATGTAAATGTGTGATAAAAAGACGTTTTAATTGATGCGCGTCCAAACCATTCACTCCTTTGGCAAAAGCTGAACTCGCCCTTCTGACTACTCCGGGGCCGGCGTCTACCACATAGCTTTGTCCATTAACGACGATGGCTAAGGCTGGCCCAGACCGATCAGGATTTGCAAAGGGTGTTCCTGTACCCAGTAAAACCAATTTTGTTTGGGCTAAGGCAAATTGGCCTATAAATAAGAGCAAGATGCTTGCTTTAAACATCATGGGGGTTCACGTTTAATGAATCAAAAGTATTAAAAATCAGAAATAATCAAGCATTTTAAAAGTTTATACAATATTTAAAATGAGGAGTATTTTTTAAATAAATTATTTGCTAATTTTAAAGAATAAGTTTTGCCCCAACAAATGGGCTAATCATTGTCAATCATTTTTAAAAAAATATACTATGGCTACGTACGAATGTAAATCTTGTGGAATGGCAGTAAATGCTTCTTGTGCAAAATGTGATCAACCTTTAGAAAATGATATGTTGACTTTACCCGATGGAAATCAAGTTCAAATTTCTATTTGCCGCTCATGCGAAGGTAAAATTAAATCACCTCAATGCTGTGGAGCTGATATGAGTTGCACGATGTAAGTCGCTAAAACTAATTAATTGCTGGCTCTGATTCATGCAAATTTTTCATTTTCCTGATTTCAGAATACCAATTATGTATATTTGAAAAAAAACTGGATGTTAACAAAGGACAACATATTAAATGCGTTAAGAACGAATAAGCGAAAGCTTAGGAAATTCGGTATTCGTGATGTTGGCTTATTTGGTTCGCATATCAATAATGAGCAATCTAGCGAAAGCGACATTGATTTATTGATTGATTTTGAGCCTGAAAAGGAAAACTTTGACAACTTTATGGCAGTTTATGATTTATTTGAGCACATTTTCAAAAATGAAAAAATTGAGGTTGTTACCAAAAATGGCTTAAGCCCATATATTGGACCTAAAATTTTAGATGAGGTGCAATATGTCTAAGGACTCAAAAGAATACCTTAAGCATATTCAAGACGAATGTTTATACCTGATAAAAGTTAGCGAGAATTTGTTGTTTGACGATTTCATAAAAGACGAAACATTGAAACGGGCTGTGGTTAGAAGTCTAGAGATTATAGGAGAAGCTACCAAAAAAATACCAGCAGATATAAAAGTGAAATGGAACTCTATTCAATGGAAAAACATCGCAGGAATGCGCGATAGGTTGATTCATGATTATATTGGAGTGAATTATAAAATTGTTTGGGACGTTATAAAGAATAAAATCCCAGATATGAACCAACAAATTTCTAGTTTTTTATCCCAACCATAATTTTTCAATCAAAATCAAATTTGTCTAAAACATGAAAAAACTCCTGTTTTTGATGCTTTGTTGCCTTCCTGCCTTAGCTCAAACAAAATTAGATCTTCAAGGGACCGCTCGTGTTTTTGACCTTGAGTTTACGAGCCAAGAGTTAGATACGCTCTATTCTGATGTCCTTGACAATTTGGCCAATTACAAGGCCATGCATAAACTAAGCTTAAATAACAATGTGCCTTTGAGTCTTTGGCAAAATCCTGCGCTGCCAAGAATGAAATTTGACCAAAAACAAAGGCCTATTATTTGGCCAAAATCAATCGCTAAATTACCCGCAAATAAATCTGATTTGGCATTTTATTCGATTGACCAATTAGCTTATTTGATCAAGTCTAAACAAATAACATCGCTCGATTTAACTCGCTTTTTTATTGAACGCATTAAGAAACACGGGGATGCTTTGCAATGTGTCGTTAGTTTGCAAGAAGAGATTGCGATCAAGCAAGCTAGGCAGGCCGACCGTGAAATCGCGACAGGTAAATACCGCGGTTTGCTTCATGGAATTCCGTATGGCTTAAAAGATTTGTTTGCAATTAAAGGAACAAAAACTACTTGGGGCGCGGCGCCTTATAAGGATCAGATAATTGAAGAAGATGCTTATGTATACCAAAGACTTCGTGATGCGGGGGCGGTTTTAGTCGCTAAATTTTCAATGGGGGCTTTGGCGATGGGCGATTATTGGTTCGGAGGAAGAACCAAAAACCCTTGGAATTTAAGGTATGGTTCATCGGGTTCATCGGCAGGTTCTGCATCAGCTACGGTGGCTGGTTTAGTGCCTTTTGCGATAGGCACAGAAACTTGGGGAAGCATGTTCATCGGGTTCATCGGCAGGTTCTGCATCAGCTACGGTGGCTGGTTTAGTGCCTTTTGCGATAGGCACAGAAACTTGGGGAAGTATTGTTTCGCCTTCTACGACTTGTGGGGCTACGGGTTTGAGGCCAACTTTCGGGAGTGTGAGTCGATCAGGTGCCATGGCCCTAAGTTATAGTTTAGATAAAATTGGCCCTATTTGCCGCTCCGCAAATGATGCGGCCATTGTTTTTAGTTTTATTCATGGAACCGATGGCCAAGATTTAGCCGCGGTTAATCGGCCATTTAATTACGATGCCAATCGTTCTTTGAAAGGGATGAAAATCGGATATGCCAAAAACTATTTTGATAAAATTAAGGATACGACAATGAATGAATGGAAGGTTATTTCTTTGCTAAAAAAGCAGGGGGTCCAACTCATTCCCGTCGATTTTCCAGATTCAACGGCTTATCCTTTCAACATCATAGATGTGGTGATTAATGCTGAACGTGGAGCTCAATTTGACGAACTGACTCGGAATAATGTGGATGATTTATTGACCCGACAAAACAAATCAGACTTGCCTAACCGGTTTCGAACTTCTCGATTTATACCTGCTGTGGAATACATCAATGCCCAAAGACATCGGTATCTGTTAATGCAAAAAGTGAATGCCGTGGTGTCTCAATTTGACGCCATCATTTGCCCTTCCCGGGGTGGAGGAAATCAATCGGCCATCACGAATTTAACCGGTCATCCGGTGGTTTGTGTACCCAACGGGTTTGATTCAAAAACAAAACTTCCTACGGGAATATCTTTTGTAGGGAAGCTTTACGACGAAGGAACGATTCTGCGTGTTGCTAAGTTTTACCAAGACCTAACTAATTATGACGAAGCGCATCCAAAACAGTTTATGCTTGATTAATTAAACTTAAAAAAACTCTTTTAAATGAATAACCTATTTAAGATAAAATCCATTGCATTTTTGCTATTATTCAGCTTTTGCAGTCTAAATCCATTGTGGGCCCAATTGCCCTCGCCCAATTTTATTGTCGGCGATGCTTTACCCAATGCCCCTGAATTAGCTCCCCGAGGAAAATATGCAGTAGGTGTTCGCACCATCGAGGTGGTGAATAAAAATCAAGTGGACGTACTGAATTCAAAAGCTGGCGTGGACCCATTATACGACCGATCGCTTACGTTGGAAGTTTGGTACCCCGCTGTGATTCCCGCAGGCCAAAAAGCATTGGAAACGTATAAATCCACCTTAGGCCTTTTTAATGATCCCAAGCGACCTTTAATTCCGTATACGTATTTAGGGCGTGCTTTGAGGGAAGCGCAACCCGATCGTTCAGCAAGCAAATATCCTTTGGTCATTGTCTCTCATGGCTATCCTGGTTCTCGTTTATTGCTTAGTTATTTGACTGAAAATTTAGCTTCCAAAGGCTATGTCGTGGTGGCCATTGGCCATACGGAATCTACGTATACCGACCGGGCAGCTTTTCAAAGCACCTTATTGAATCGATCCAAAGATGTTTTATTTGTATTGAATTCATTAGTTGGTTTTTCTGGCCCAGGGAGCAAGCATTTTTTATCGGGAATTGTGGATGTAGAAAATACAGGAATTGTGGGGTATTCCATGGGTGGATATGGCGTCTTAAATGTGGCAGGTGCTGGATATAGTCAAAAAATGGATTCGACTTTTTCCGTACTTTCGGGCGGTAGTCACGCGATAAGAGTTCGTTTGTCGGGCCAACCGGAATACCTTTCTTCTTTGGATTCTCGAATTAAAGCAGTAGTTGCTTTTGCACCTTGGGGCATGCAAAGAGGCACTTGGGATGCGGAAGGTTTAAAAGGATTGAAAATACCCACGTTTTTTGTGGCCGGTAGTTTGGATGATGTCTCAGGGTATGAGGATGGAATCAAAGCAATTTATGAGGGGGCAATTAATGCAAACAGGTATTTATTGACCTACCAAAACGCACGTCACAATGTCGCGCCCAATCCACCACCTGCGGAAACATTTACTGAAGGAGTTAGTCCGAGTGAGTACAATCATTATTCGGAGCCCAGTTGGAACGAGTACCGTTTAAATAATAATAACCAGCATTTTGTGACGGCCTTCTTGGGGATTCATTTGAAAAAATTGGATTACATGAAATATTTGGATGTTCAGAAAAACTCTAATGATAAGCTTTGGAAAGGTTTTAAACCTCGATATTCAACCGGCATGGAGCTTTTACATGCGATGCCCAAATAGATTTTTTGACAGATAGGCTTAAAAAAAATCCACCCGAATAGGTGGATTTTTATATGTAGAACAATTGAGATTTATTTTGAATAGTCAGAGAATGAATCACTGGCTGTTTTACTTCTCAGTTCAATTTTTGGATTAGTGATAGCAAAATCATCTAAGTTTTCGATGGTTCTATTGCCAATGGTAATTCGAATAACATTTTTTCCATTTAATAGATCTTGAGCAGTTAAGAGAAAACTAAGCTTTGCGCTATCATTGCCGATCGGCGAATTGACAACTAAATCAGTTAGCCCTTTAACCTTAAAGAATGAAAATTTAGTGGATGTTGCTAACGACGGGAAGTATATGTGGGCATGAATCAATTTCCCATTCACATAAATCTCAGGAAGATCAAATGGGTTAATGTGATGAACCTCCATAGATGCTTGGGCAAAAGCGGCTTCCGTTTTTGCATCATAATTAAATGAAAGTACACGAGTCGTCATCGGTTTACGTCCACTATCACCTAAATAAATGGTATCCGCTGCGGCAGTTAATTTAATGGATGTGTATTGAGCTGATAAGTTGATACTGATACCCATTAATAACATGGATAAAATAATGAAAGATTTTTTCATGATGGTTTTTTAAAAGGTGATTATTTAGAAAGCGTAAATATATCTGAATTAATAAAGGATGTTAATTAAATTAAGGTTAAATAATGTTCCAAAAACGGATGGGGGAACATGATTTCATTTAAACTGATTGTATAAAACAAATTACGCCTAATTGGGTTTTGAAAGTTAATATGCTGAAATTGAAAACGTATTTCAGAAAAATTCGTCCTTAAATTAACACTTGCACACCAATAAAACTCATGAAAAACGTTAAAAGACTATTTTGGATCATTTCTTTATTATGTGGCCATTACCTATCCAACGCTCAAACATCAAAAACCCCAGTCAAGGATCCAGTAAAACCAGCGGAAGTTACTGCGGAGAAAAAAGTAGAAAAGAAATCAAAGGATTTTGATCAGGTGATTACGAAAGAGGCAAAATCTCAAAAAGGAGTTTTTCCAACCCATAAAGTAGGGGATAAGTATTATTTTGAAATACCTAAAAAGTATCTCGGAAAGGATATGTTGTTGGTCAGCAGAATTTCAAAAATCCCCAATGGTTTGGGTGGTGGTTATTTTAATGCGGGTACTTCTACGAATGAGCAGTTGATCGTTTGGGAAAAATTCCAAGAGAAAATATTGATTAAAGTTAAATCATATGCGGCGGTGGCTAATGATTCCTTGCCCATCAGTATTTCGGTGAAGGCGAATAATTACGAGCCGACCTTGTATGCCTTTGATATAGAGACGTATAGCAAGGATTCTTTGAATGTGGTGATCGATGTGACGAAATTTTATAGCAGCGACATACCGGCCATGAGTGGTTTAAATGCTTCCTTACGAGAAGCGTATAAAGTGAAAGGCTTAGATCCGAGTCGTAGTTTTATTCATTCGGTGAAGTCATTTGCTTTGAACATTGAAGTGGTTCAGGATTTTACTTACTCGGCGTCTAAACCTTCATCGACAGCCAACACGGAGTCCATTAGTATTCAGATGAATCAATCGATGATTTTATTGCCTGAAAAACCAATGAAACCACGTTTGTTTGACCAGCGGGTTGGTTGGTTTACCCAAAAACAGTACGATTATTCTAGCGAAGAACTTAAGTCGGACCAAAAAACCTTCATCCGTAAATGGCGTTTGGAGCCTAAAGACATGGAGGCATATAAAAGGGGAGAACTCGTTGAACCCATTAAACCAATTGTCTATTACCTAGATCCGGCCACTCCTGAGAAATTAAGAAAGCATATCAAAAAGGGAGTGGAAAATTGGCAAAAATCGTTTGAACAAGCGGGTTTTAAAAATGCGATTATTTGCAAGGATCCACCTACCAAAGAAGAGGATCCCGATTTTTCACCGGAGGATATTCGTTATTCGGTGATTCGGTATGTGGCGAGTACCACGAGAAATGCGATGGGGCCAAGTGTGAGCGATCCACGTACGGGGGAAATTATTGAATCTGATATTATTTGGTACCATAATCACTTAAGGTCATATCGTAATCGTTTTTTAGTGGAGACAGCGGCCTCTAATCCCAAAGCTAGAACGCTGGAAACCAGTGATGAGGATATCGGCGAAATGATGGAAATGGTTATCTCGCATGAGGTAGGCCATGCCTTGGGTTTTCCACATAATATGGGTGCTAGCGGCTCTTATGAGGTGGAAGATTATCGAAATGCAGAGTTCACTAAAACACAGGGTATTTCGGCGACGATCATGGATTATGCGCGTTTTAACTACATCGCTCAGCCGGAAGACAAGGGCGTTCGTTACATTCGAAAAATGGGTCCTTATGATGATTATGCGGTGAATTGGGGTTATCGAATATTGCCAAATTCGGTAAAGCCTGAAGATGAAATACCTACCTTAAACCAATGGATTGAAGCCAAAGCAGGTGATCTACGATTTCGATTTGGAAATCAGGGGACAACTTTTGATCCAAGTTCGCAGACCGAGGATATAGGAAATGATCCGGTTCGAGCAGGAAATTATGCCATGAAAAACTTGAAAGTTGTGGCGAAGAATTTGGCCGATTGGACCAGTAAGAAGACTAATAATTACGATGATTTGATTGAGGTCAATGATGAATTATTGACAGCTTGGTTTCGTTATGTAGGTCATGTAGTCACTAGCGTTGGCGGTTATTATGAACGCTATTCAAAGCCGAACCAACAAGTTGCGTCCTATATCGTAGTACCTAAAGCGAAACAACAAACTGCCACGAAATGGTTGTTGGAACATGCATTTTCAGATGTGGCTTGGTTGATCAACAAGGAAGTAGTTACGCATCAAATGATGGGCTATAATGAAAAAATCAGGGTTTTACAGGTAACTCATTTAAACGATTTATTGAGTTTTGGAACCTTGGCCCGATTGGATAATAGCTCGCATTTAGAGGTTAATTATTATAAATCGGTGGAATTCTGTAAAGATTTACGCCTAGGCTTATGGAGCGAACTTGCGTCAGGTGCTAAGTTGGAAGTGTTTAGAAGGAATTTACAAAAGGCCTATATTGAGCGGATGAAGTATTTATTGACCGAACAAATGGTTCCTTCGCCGGCCAACAGAGAATATTATTCGGTGGCACAATCGGATGTAAGGTCGACTGTACGTGGAGAACTAAAGGCATTGTTGGCCTCCATCAATCTAGCCAAAATCAAATACAAGGACACGGAAACCTTATATCATTTAGAGGATTGCATCGATCGGATTCAAACTATTTTGTATCCTGGAAAGCAGTCTAGATAATCATTATTATCAGTTTTAAAGATGGGGACGAAATTTCGAATAAAATCATTTCGTCCCATTTTTGTTTTCAGGCTCGTGAATTAAAAAAATTTGTATTTCAAATCGGTTTTTGCTCATGCATAGATTATTGATTCTATTCATTTTAGGCGCTTCTTTTTCTTGTCAGACACCCGCGGGTTCGGAGATGTTGGCTAAAGACGATTCCACCTCTATTTCATGGTTGGCCCTAGGAGATTCTTATACGATCGGTCAAGGCGTCAATACCGCGGAACGTTTTCCGGCGCAGACTTTAGAGCTTTTGAAATTGAGGTCGATTAAAACGGCCCAACTAACCTATGTAGCGACTACGGGTTGGACTTCCGGTCAGCTTGATAAATCGATAAGCCAACAAAATTTGGCCTATTATGATTTTGTGACGGTGTTGATTGGCGTAAATGATCAGTTTCAAGGGATTGATACGAGCACATATAGTAAGAATTTCAAATCGATTTTAAATCGGGCCATTCTGGCGACTCGTGGGGAAAGCCAACACGTTTTAGTTTTGTCCATCCCCGATTATAGCTTGACCCCTGAAGGCAAAAAACTAGATACAACTAAAATCAAAAGAGAAATTGATCTCTTCAATCGTTTAAATAAAAATCTAGCCAATAGCTTTAAATGTCAATACTTAGACATCACTGTATTAGGTAGAGAGGCTAAATCAAATCCCACCTGGGTCGCTAAGGATGGTTTGCACCCCTCGGCAGTCGCATACAAAAATTGGGCTGACCGAATTTATCCTTTTATTGTAAGATAGAGCCCTACTCGAAAATTTTGAACTAAAATTTGAATTTAAGTCAAAGTAAATCTTTAAATCTGTTTATGTTTTGAAGGATAGATGGTGCTTGTTATTTTACACGTTTTTGATGAAATTTAGTATTCTTTTGTTACTATAGAGAAAAGGTCATTAACGAAATGGGTAATTGCAATAAAATTTAGTTTTCATTTTGACCCATTCGATGGTTTTGAAATGATTAAGATTAAATTGGTTACATTGGATGTAAAATAATTTGAAATTTGGAAATTTTAGCGCCTGTATTTGGCATATTTACTTCTTTTATTCTGCTGTATTATTTGAGTTCTTTGAACAGATCCAATGTTTTCTTAGCGCTCTTTTTCCTTTGTTGCAACTTGGTTGTTTTAGTCTATTTTGGACTTCATTACAGTAAAATTGAGTTTTGGGAAGGTGTTTGTTTTGTTCATTTCTTGCCGCTCTCCTTTCTCTTAGGTCCCCTATTATTTTTCTATGTCAAATACTCTGTTTCTGAACATAAGGTGTTTCGACAGATAGACACTTTACATCTTCTTCCAGCTGCTTTTGTTGTGATGGTTTGTTGGCCCTTCACGAGTTTGCCCTTTGACGTTAAAACAAAAATGGCTCATGAAATTGTGAACATAACAGAGGATTATCGATTGGATTTCAATTGGGTAACCTTTGAGCAATTGTTATATGGTCGTTCGATTCATTTGATTATATATGCATTTTCAAGCGTCATATACTTCTTTTGGAATAAGCAGATTTTAATTAAAAAATATGGCATGATTCCATCCAATCACTATGTGATTAAGCGTTGGTTTTTCACTTTAGTATTTTTACAGGTATTAATTGCCAGCATGAGTTTAGGGCATATGATTACGCTGTATACAAAGCCATTTGCATTTTTGGGTATTTCATCCATTGAACTCTTTAGTGAAGAACATTTCTTCCGAATTTGTGGAGGAGGCTTTTTTATACAAAACTTCTTTTTGTTTCTTTTTCCCAAAATTCTCTATGGGAATATTTCTTACCGAGAAGGGATGGGGGAGGAAACAAATTTTACCAAAATAAAATTAAATATTCCCAAACCTCTGAAAAGTGTTCAAGGGGATATCGATTTTAATGCAATGATTTTGCCTTATTTAGCTGAATCGCATTTTGTCAAAAAAGATTTTACGCTATCCCAAATGTCATTTGACCTAAAAATTCCAGAACGCGTGCTGTCCAATTATTTCAATAAGGAATTGAATAAAACTTTTGGGGAATGGAAAAATGATTTAAGGATTGAATACGCAAGCCGGTTGATACACGATGGAAACGCAAAAAAACTGACGATAGAAGCTATATCCACCCTCTCCGGTTTTGTGTCGAGGTCTAAATTTATAGATGCTTTTAAAGCTCGAAAAGGAGTTACTCCTTCTAATTATATCAAAGAAAACAATTTTGACTGAGGCGTTTAGCCTCAGTCAAAGGGTTTTATTTAGCGGCAGGCAATAAGCCTAATTGCTGCATAAACACCATGTTATCCATGAAGTCTTGTTCCTCAGCGATCTTGCCATCTTTCATGGTAACGATGGTCGATCCGATTACGTCAACTGATTTTCCAGTAGCCGGAATGCCAAAGAATGTTCCCGTATGTTTTCCTTTAAATTGCCAGTATTTCACTAATTTATCGCCATCAGCAAAGATTTCCTTAATGATAAATTGGCGCTCAGAAAATCCTGTTACATAATTTTCATAATAAGCTTTGGCGTTAGCCTTGCCTTTAGTTTCTGGCACTGTGTGAAGAACCGCATCGTCTGTATAAGCAGAGTCAAGGATATTCGTTCGGCCTTCATTAATCGCTACTTCCCAAACTCGGGAATAGAAGGCAATATTTTCTTTGCCTTTGGCAGCATTTTTGTCATTTTCGCTCGTACAAGCCAAAAGACTTGCCGCTAAAAGAACACTAAGGATGGTTTTTTTGATCATGGTAGTATGTTTTTAGTTTTTCAAATGTATCAAAATGTTACTAATTTATCAAAGTTCACAATCTGTAAAAATGTTCCCAAAAGCATAAAAGGGAACAAGTTCGATTTATATTTTGCTTTAATCCATTGGGATATTTTTAATTTGATGTTTAATCTAAATATTAATCAAAACATCATTCTATGAAAAAATTCATTCTTTTAGGTGCATTCATTGCATCTACAATTTCGCTTTCGGCGCAAACAGCTGGAAAAATCTTTTCTGGTCCTAATGCTGGGAAAGTATACCAATTAGGTTCTGAAAAATCTAGTCAAATTGTATTAGATGCAGTTAAAGCTTATAACTCAAATAGTTCTGCAGCAGAGATGGCTTTATGGACAGAAGAAATGCAGAAAACTGGGGGAGATTTCAACCGTAAATGGCATTCATCTATGAAATCATTAAATGATGTGCCTATATCCATTCTTCCTATTAAAGTGCAGGGTTCTACGGACGAAATTGTTTTGCTACAATCCGTTGAGGATCGAGTTGCCAATGATGGGTCTAAGCAAAAAATGAATTTATTTGAATTATTTACGGTGAATAAAGCTGGAAAAGTCAGTAATTTCCAGCAGTATTCAACTATCCCTTCTACCAATGAATTTGGAAAAACTTCTGGAGGAAAATGGATCACTACAAATCCAGCAGATGAAAATAATGGAAGATCATTCCAATTTTCAAACCGTGGAGAAATTGCTGCCATAGAGAAATTGGCGAAGGCTTTTAACGCGATGGATGTCGCAGGAGTTTCTGAGATGTTTTCCGATGAAATAAATATGGTTGATTTTGACGGAAAGAAATCAGTTATGAAAAAGAGTGATTGGCCTACTTATTTTGCTATGTTCAAATCTTTAGAGTGGAAACCGAATATGATCCTTCCTTTTAAAATCACAAATACGGATCCAGTTTCAGGTATCATGGTTTCAGCAACAGAAAAACGTGTATTAAAAGACGGAACCGTTTGGGAGAAGCGAATCGTCGAATTTTTCCAATTTGATTTACAAGGAAAAATTAGTGGGGCCCAACAATATGGTCGCCCTATAGTTAAATAAATTTCCTGGTCTACATTTTAAGCCTAAGCATTGACTTTCTGAGTTATTGCTTAGGTTTTTTTTATTCTCCTTGTCCAAGTTCAAAATCTTTATACACTCAAATTTTTATTGAATTAGCTTTG
>Ga0209443_1001284_pt1 | contig 15972 bp, 16 predicted proteins | sample LauGreBMM110DCMD_2_FD_187571 | JGI IMG/M metagenome (GOLD analysis project Ga0209443, IMG submission 187571) | Freshwater lake microbial communities from Lake Michigan, USA - Su13.BD.MM110.DCMD (SPAdes) (version 2) | ecosystem: Environmental > Aquatic > Freshwater > Lake | place: Lake Michigan... | reverse complement strand
GCGGGTACGCCACAGTGCTTGCCGTGTTTGGGGTCCACACATAGAAGTGCGAGTAGGGCAGGTCCAGGATCTGCATGCAGCCTTGGATCTGGGCATAGTAGTAGGGAGGGATTGGCCCGTAGAGCTTCTTGCGAAAGGGGCACTTGATTTCCAGCAGGTAATTGTGGGGGAAGGTGGTCGGGGGAGTCCACGCAGGCTCCGAGATGATTCCAACCCCCGGGTCAAAGCGGCTCCGCATTAGGTCGTATTTGGGTAGCGGTGCACAGCGATGGCTGATGGACACGGTGGAGCTTGTGCGGTGCGTGGTGACAATGCCATCCGGAGAAGCACCCAGAAAAGGCCACTGTGGCGCAATGGAGAGCCCCGAGTCCCTCCAGGAGGGCACCGGACCACCGTCCGAGTAAACGGGGTCCTTGGCAATGGCCTGGACATAGGCTGCGCAGGCCACGGGCTCCATCTGGGTTCCCCATTTGGTGGCCGCATTGCCCTCGAAAGACTTGTAGAGCAGCTGGATGAGCAAAAAGTCCGGGGAGCAGTATGGATTGAGGCCCGCAGCCGAGCCAAAATTAGAAGCAGTGATGCGGTTGATGCGGGCGCTGAACCACTCGGGGCTCCGCTGTTCCAGCGACTCCATGACCCTGGCTTCCTCGGGGGTGAGCGTAAATGTGGGTCCAAATATGCGCAGCAAATCGACTTCGGGGTCCCGGGGGGCTTCTGTAGGAACCCGGGGTTCCTGGGGTTCCTCTTGTAGCAGAATAGGAGATTCGTGATCCATAGCGCACACAACCTTTTAAAAAGTAATCTAATACTTTAAATATAGAGATATATTTTTTTTAGAATTAATAAAAACACAAAATGTATAATAAGCCTGCAGATCAACCTTTATTTTGCATTCAAGACAATGTGTGTGTGTCGTGCTCCACATGCGAGTACTTTAAGAATGACCCGGGTAATGTGCAGGGCTACATGAGCATGGCGGATTGTCAGGTTTCCCTGCAGCAGAGCCTGGCCATGGCCAATCAGGGCGGCACGGTTCCCCGGTGCGCCTGTAGCGACTAGAAACAACTCTTCTGGACGATATAGCAGGTGGGCTCCGGCAGACCGGGGTTATTTTCGACCAGGCCACAGTAGGGGTAGAAAGAGCTCTCCGACTCCGGGTCATTCTCCAGGAAAAGGTTAATGTCTATTTCGCTGCCCATGGCCTTGCCCAGGACATGGTACCTGTCAATGATTTCCTGGTCAATGCCAACCTCCGCGGCACAAACATCGAAGCAGGGCATACAGCTGCGTATTGTTTCATTTTCGGGAAACCCATTTAAAAAGTTACTGGCACAGAGCTCACTGGCCGTTGGTCTCTTCTCTGGATTGTACTCCAATAGGGGCATTATGAATTGGGCCATCTCCTGGGAGGACTCCCGCGAAAGCAGCAACAGGTATTTTGCGATTTTGACTCTGCCCTTGTCGTAGCAAGCCTTGGTGCTGCTCGAGAAGATCTCGCCGGCCCGGGGCAACGCCATCCGAAGCATCGTGATGCCCAGTGCAAAGATATCGGCCGACGGGTGCAGCATAATCTTGTCGCGCTGCGTGCAGGCAATCTCGGGTGGCACATGGCCCACCGTGAAGAGGCTTCCCCGCCGCGTCTTGAGGCCAATGTGCGAGGCCAGGCCCATATCGATGATGCGCGACTCCCCATTGTTGAAGAGAATATTATCCAATTTTATGTCACAGTGCATGATGCCAGCGCCGTGCAGGACCGCGAGGCCACGACAAACGGGCAAGAAAATATTGCAAAACAACTCCCGGGGGCACGGAATGCTCCGGCTAAACATTTTGTTATTCAGGGAAAAGAGACTGTTGCCACAGCGCTCCAGCACCAGGGCCAGTCTCGGTTCCCTGCCGTCGGAGAGCGTGGGTTCCACCGCAATGTACTTTACAAAGACGTTGCTGAGCTGCGAAGCTAGCCGGGTCAGATTGATCTCCTCCCGGGACTCCAGGCCCCGCCCGAGCACCTTGATGGCCACCGTGGTCTTCGTGAAGAGGTCCAGGGCCTCGTAGACCGGGGTGTCGCGGTCCAGGGTCTCCGTGAGCAGGTACCGGTCCCCGCAGATGCCCGGCACCGTGGCAAAGAGGATCTTTCGGGCCATGGAGAGCACCATGGAGGGAGCGAGATCCATTCCACCTATGATTACATTGATCTTCGCCAGGAGGTCACACCAGTCCGCGAAGCTGCGCAGCACAATGGTGGGTGGCTTGCCATCGCCGTCTTCGTAGTAGGCCTTGCTCTCCTCGCTGCGCTCCAGACAGGTCATGGCGTCGCGCCTAGCCAGGGCATTCTCCACCAGCAGGGTCAGGCGCTCCAGGACCTCCCGACGGAGCCGGATTATTTTTTTTTGCCGCTTGTCTATATTTTCCTCACAGTGAAACTCAATAAAGCGCAGTCGCTGGATGTGCTTCTCCAGATAATTTGGCATTGTTGCAAAAAAAACCATTTTTTTTTGTTTTATAACTCTATTTTTATTATTATATTGCTATATTTACTACTGGTTCGACACACACCTGCAACACCTGCAATGAAGCCATTAAAAAGCTTTTGCACGATTTTTTTGTTTTATATCGTCTCGCTGGCAACCCTGTTTTCTTCGCTCTCCTTTGTTATCGTGTGCCTCTACTTTGCAGGGGTTCCCTGGGAAACACTCTTTACCATATGCCTCTGGATTTTCATTGTCTTTTCAGCCATCCTGGTGCCCTACCTTCTTTGGGGTGCTTTCTGTGCCACCCGGCCCTACCCGCCTTCCCCAGAGAAGGCCCCTCTTAATGTTTAATTATCTTGTTTATTAAAATGAACTTGTCTGACTTTAAAAATCTATTTGGCGAGCCGGGTAAGGGCCTGCACGCTATCCGGGTCTTTGATATTGCGGTTGTGGACGTGCTCGCAACGCTCTTGGTGGGCTATTTGGTGTCGTTTTTTTGGAACTTAAATTTTCTGCTTGTCTGTGGCTTTCTTTTTCTTCTGGGTATTGTACTGCATCGTGTCTTCCGCGCCAGGACCACCGTGGATAAATCGCTAAACCACTTCTCTGTTTAGAAGAAGGTGGTTACATCCAAATCATTAAAGACATAGGACACTAGCAAAAATAAAATAATAAGATTAATGCCTATATAAGTGATTTGCATAATGTATTTGTTGCTTGTGTGGACAGGAAGATTGCTAATCATTTCGTTTATAAAGGTTGCGATTGTAGTGCAGAGAGAGGTGATTAGTGAAAAAATAATAATAAACCCCAGAAGCTTCTTTGACTTTGCATTCATTTTATAAATGAAAACAAGATCAAAAAAACCAAAAAAAATAATTAAAAAGGAAAAAATTCCTGCTACACTGCGCAATGCCATCTGGGCAACCTACATAAGCCCCGTAAACTCCACGGGCTATTGCTGCTGCTGCTCCATTGAACCCATTACAAAGGCCAATTTCGCCGCAGGCCACATCATTGCCGAGGCCCGGGGTGGAGCCGTGACCCTACAGAACCTGCGCCCCGTATGCACCCTCTGTAACTCAAGCATGGGCAAAACAAATATGAATGAATTTATCGCTAAATTTGGACTAGGTGGAGCCCGGGGCCCAGAACCTTTTGCCCAACCGCTATACCTCCGGGTAAAAAATTGGTTGCTTGAAATGTACAAAAAATTTATTAATTAACAAAAAGTTAAGAGTCGCGCTCTGTTGCTCGAAAAAATAAGGGAAATGAGTCGCGACTTGTTGCAAAGCGTGCCTATCAACAGACTGGCCCTATCAGCAAGCTCGGGTACAGTGCGAAAGTGTTCCAAATGCAGTAGCTGTTTGGCATGAAAGATGGACAGCGTAAGTAAAATGTCGATCGCCGTGCCATTGATCCGGGAGAGACAGCTTTCCCGGGATTCTCCGAGCATCGTGCGGTAGAGTTGCTCAAAATCATCAGGGGTCGCTGGGGTTTGCGCCACATAGGGTCTTGCCAAGATATAGGAAGTTCTGCAAAAAATGCAGCGCTGATTCGTCACGGAACGCATACAGTTGATGTGCAGCAGATTATTGCAGACAACACAGAGGCGACATGGCAGCTCTTGCAAAAAAACATTGTCCAGGCACATGGGGCACTCATCAGCGACATTGTGTGGCACACTGCTGTTCATCTAACCCCCAAAAAATAAAAAAAATAAAAAAAAAGCCTATTTATAGTTGAAATTAAAAGAAAAAAATGACTAGTGATTAATACTATTTAAAGATTTTTTTTGTTTCAAAAACTATTATTTTGGAATGGAGTTAACCAGCGAGTCAATTGAATTTCTGAGGCCTCAACTCTACTTGATTAATCGATTTAAAAATTTTTTTGGGCATATCTTGGAAAGCAACCACAATGCTATGTGCGAGGGACTCTCGAATCACAATTACTTTGAGACCATTCACAATGCCTTGTTTATGCTTGACGAATCTTTGCGAAAGTGCCAGCAGCTAGGACTAACGCTTCCCAATGCGAGCGAATCTCTTGGTAGCCAATTTGAAAGGGCATATGCATCCTTTAATTTTGGAGTTTATTTGCTCTCCTGTAAACCAAAAATTCTCTGGAAATTAATTTACGTGTTTATTGTGCAGGCGAGTATCATTGCCTGCTCGCCCTGTGTTAACCAAGCGCTTCCCCAGAAGCTTCAAGAGCTCTTGGAATGCCAGGCACCTGTAGATGATGTTTTATTTTATTTTTTTTCAGTGGCGCCTTTTATTTTTTTCAATGTGAAAGACGTCTTGGCTTGCCTGGAGTCCCTCGTCAACCACTACCAGGAAAACAACTACGAGATCCAGCATTACAAAGCGGAGCTGCTCTTGTTGTCGCGCTTTGACTCAAGCATCGTTGTGGATGAAGATTCGCTTGCCCATCATATTAACCTTATTTTAGATTCCATAGACATTTTCTGTTAATAAATAATATTTAGTTTTTTGCAAATTTTTAAGAAAATATATAAAATAAGATGCCCAGCAGCAATAAAATACTCAACAAAAAACTGTACGAAAGAGTTAAAAAAGATATATATTCCAAATATAAAAAACCTAGTGCCTATAGGTCAGGAGCGCTTGTTAAGCAGTATAAAAAACTTGGGGGAAAATATTCTGGTAATAAAAAAAAAGGTTCATTGACCAGATGGTTTAGAGAAAAATGGGAAGACGTTGGTGGTAAAAATTATCCAGTATACAGACCAACTAAAAGAATTTCCAAAAAAACACCACTAACAGTTAGGGAAATATCTCCTCGAAATTTAAAAGATCAAATAAAACTCAAACAAAGAATAAAAGGTCTTAGAAATCTTCCAGGATTCAAAAAGCGCCAAAGCAATAAAGCATGAATTTTTCTTTTCGAGAACGCTATACCTTGGAGAAACGGGTGACCGAGTGTGACCGGCTACTCAAGAAACACCCGAACCATATTCCCCTGGTGGCTGAGAAGTTTTCCGGCGACAAGTACCTGCCCTGCTTTAATAAAACAAAATACCTCTTGAAGCCAAACACGACGATTGGCCAGCTGGCCTACATGATAAGAACCTCGGTCTACCTGAAACCTTCAATGGCCCTCTTTCTCTTTATAAATAATTCTATTCCCCCCGTGAGCATGGAGCTCGGCGATATCTACCAGCAGCACAAGGACCCCGACGGCTTTCTCTACATTGTTGTTACCTCCGAGGCTACATTTGGTTCAAAATAAAAAAAAAATTTATTGCGGAAAAATTTTGGTGTAAATGTTCATGGCCTGCAGTTCCTGTGTCAGCAGCTTGTAGCAGTAGGGCAGCGTAATGGGCACCACATTCTCCGAGCTCTCACAGAGCTTACAAAAGGCTTCATGCGCATTGAAGGAATACTTGGCATCGAAGGGCCGCGCGGGCACCGCGAATTGGCCACACTTTTTACAGTACACTGTTTTGAATTCGTCAGAGTTCTTTACATAGCGATCATTCAGGAAAGCCGCGGCCCCATGCGCAATCATAGCATCGCGCTCCATCTCTCCAAGCCGGAAACCTCCATTGCGTCCCCGGCCATGCGGCGGCTGCCGGGTCAAATCGTGCACTGGTCCCGTGGCCCGGGCGTGTAACTTGTCCTTGACCATGTGCTTGAGCCGGTTGTAGTACACGATGCCCATGAAGAGTTCCCCCTGGAGCAGGGCCCCGGTCTTGCCGTCCCGAAACTGTTGCTTCCCAGAGGCCCGAAACCCCTGGGACTCCAGGGAGCGCTTGATTGCGCCAATATCGTGCTGCACAAAGGCAGTGGCATCGGCGATCTTGCCAGTGAGGGCCGCATTCTTGCCCACAATGGACTCCAGAAGCTGGGCAATGGTCATGCGCGAGGGAATGGCGTGCGGGCTAATAATGATATCGGGCACCATGCCATCCACCACCGAGAAGGGCATGTCTTCGGGGTTCGCCAGGATCGAGCAGACGCCTTTCTGGGCATGTCTCGACGCAAATTTATCGCCCACCGACACTGGCCGCAGGGACACCGTGGTCACGTGGGCGAGACGGTTGTTATTGGGTGTGGTGGTAAAGGCACAGGAGTGCACAAAGGCTGTGTCGTGCGGATGCTTGGCAATCGTGGACCGGTCAATGGGCGTTCGGTCCACGGCGCCATTGCCCAGGGCAGGGTCCATGGTCACAACCTTGCCAATCACTGGGTCCCCGTTGAGCACCCGCTCCCCCGGGGAGAGCAGCCCATCCTCGGGGTCCAGCTTGCTGTAGTCGACGGCCCGGATAGCCTGGGTCACAGCCACATTCGGGGCCCCAAAGCGCTGTGCCTCCGCCGTATTATTTGAAATCTCGTCAGAGTAGGTGCGAAAGATGTTGAGGTGGTAGAGGCCCCGCTGCACAGAGGCCTTGTTGAAGACCACCGCGTCCTCCATATTCCAGCCGTCGTAGGTAGCTATCAGGACCACGGCGTTACACCCGCCCGGAATGGACACCGTGCTGGCCACGTGGTCTCCCATTGTCTCCACCAGGGGTCTCTGGGGGTAACACAGCACATAGGAGGTGGGGTCTGCGCGCTCCAAAAAGTCCAGATGCGGAATACCCATGGCCTGCTTGCTCATACAGGTCGAGTAGATGTTTCGCGGGGCCTGGTTCATCTGCGAAAAGGGTATCATGTTTGCCGAAAGACCCAGAAAGGAGCTCGGGTGTATCTCTGCATACTTGTACCCTCCAGAGTCCCCGATCGCCGTAATCACATTGGGCGCCACACGCTTGTAGCTGTCCTCAAATTTGTCCATATAGCATATAATGCCTAGCTTTAGCAGTAAAAACCAGGACCCTGGTGTGGCCAGGCTTGCTTGCGGGTCTTGGACCCACTTGCGCAGCGAGGGCAGGTGAAAGACGGGTCGCGTCAGGGTTCCCGCGTCGCAGTTGATATGCACCCCACAGTCGCTGGGACCTACACTGACAAAGCGGGAAATATAGCCGAATCGCTTGAGCTTGCGGGCCTGGGAGAGCAGCTGCTTCTTGTTGCGCGTAATGCCCACAATGATGCCACTCACAAAAACATAGTGGAAAGAAGTAGTCTGGCTCGGAAAGTCCATGAAGCCTTGGATGGGAATCAGCGTGGGCTCACTAATGTAGTGGAAAAGGTACTTTATAAGGGTGGGCGCCGACACCGAGATCTGGGTCAGAGCAAGCAGAGCCAGCGCCTTGACCAGACCCGAGGACTTGCCCTCCGGCGTCTCACAGGGGCACACGACACCCCACTGGCTCTCGTAGAGCTGTCGCGGCTTCGGTTGCTTGCCATCCCGATTAAGACTGGTGTTGAAGCGCCGCAGCTGCGAGAGGGTTCCGGTGCGCGAGTCCCGGTACAGTGGCTGCGAAACGCCCACCACGCTGCAGCCTGCCTTCAGGATGCCCCAGTTGCCGGTAGCCAGCGAGTAGCGCAACGAGGTGGTGAGCTGTTTTATTTCACAAAAGTTAATAATGTGCTCAAAGTGGATGCGAGCAGCCGATATCTTGCCGAGATGCAGGGCCATCTGATTGAGCATGCGGCGCATGAGCTGGCGGAAGAGCACGGCCAACAAGACCCCGGCGGGCTGGATGCGCTTGTTCTGGTACTGGTCACGGTCATCGGGTTCCTGGGTGCCCTGGAAGACCCGGATAAGCTTGGCAATGCAGACGCCGAGGAAGCGCGCCTTCACAAACGCCGTGCTGCTGTCGAAGCCAATATGTGGAAAAAATTCCACGTCAAAAATGTGGGAGACCTGGCGGTGGGCGGTCTTGAGCTCCACCGAGGACGTGTCCCCGGTGGAGCCTGTGTCCCCGTCGCTCTCATTGTCGCAGTCCACAGCCGGGGACACAATGTCCAGCACATCCTGCTCGGCATTGGGATCGGCCGTCGCAAAATTTATCTTGCCATGCAGATGGGCAATGTAGTCAAAGGCCACCGTTTTGTCAAAGCTTGGGGTATCCCGTGGCAGCAACATCTTGTCACAGAAGGCCTCCCTCTGGGAAACAAGAAGCTTGTGCAAATCAAAGCCAACATCTCCGCCACAGAGCCGCACCATGGTCTCGGGGTCGTCTACCCCAAGCCCAATAAAAACTATGCACAGGTCCACCGGCACCGCCACAAAGGGCACCATAACGGTTAGCGATATTCCTTTGCGTTGGTTTCTGCAGAGATTAATGTTGAGGGTGCTGGTGCTGCGCCATTTGAGGCAGTGCAGAGAGCGCACCTCGCAGCGGGCACTGACCCCGGTCGCCTGTATCGAGACACAGGGCCAGTTGGTGCGCATCGCCTCCTGGCTGATGAGGGCCTTCTCCTGGCCCGAAACGATAAAGTAGCCCGTGGGCAGTCCCACGAGGCGCGAGGGGCTGCAGAAGAGCTCGGGTTGGCGCTGTCGCAGATAGCAGAAGGTGGAGCCAATCATGCAGGGGATCGAGCAGAGCAGGTAGTGGGAGTACTTGCGGTGGAAGATCACGGTAGAGTCTTCGCCGATGAGCTTGTGCACAATGTCCACGTAGAAGCCAATGGCGTAGGTCAGCTTGCGCTGCAGGGCCTCCGTGGGCCACAGGGGGTAGATACGGTGGTCAGAGTTGCGCACCGTGGGGGCATCAAAGACTGGATTTGAAAAGACAATGTGGTGGCGACCCCCGGTCTTGACAGCCACCGAGAAGTCCCCGAGCTCCTCAATAATGTTGGGGATGAGCACATCGATGAAATGGTTAAAAGAGTCAATGTGGTGGCACATCAGGCCATTGGAAGACACATAGTCCTTGACAAGCGACTTGAGGGCTTCGGCAAACTCCATTTATAAATTTAAAAAGTTGCAACAGGTGCGCCTATAAAGAAGCACATTTATAATTTAAAAATAACAAAAAAAACAATGTCGGGTCCAGTAACGAGACAACGGGCCCTGGAAAAGCGCATGGACGAGCTGTCCACCCAGATCGAATACATACAGGAGGTGCTTGATTGCTGGGACCTGTGCGACGACCCCGAGACCAACCAAAATGTTTTACAAACCCTTTTATTGGAAGCTAGATTACTAAAAATAGAATCTTCTATTAAAAAATCAAACAAAAAATAAAATTTACTTTTTATTAACCACAATGCAAGACGCCTCCGTTTTTGATTTCTGCAATACTTGTTACCCAAATGCCTCGGATGACCCCGATGCTGACCCAGTGGAGTCCTGCGCCCACAATGAGAGGCCCCGTGTCTTTTTCAAGACCCTGGAGAAGTTTTTCCCGGGCTACGAGGTCCCTCAGGATTCGGTCTGCTACGCGATCCTCACCAAGTCCCACCTGAATCCCTTGGAGCTCTCGGGACCCCCACGGCAATACAATATCTTTCGCGTCTTCCTTACCATGCCTTGGATGAAAATTCTGGTCACCGTGCCCCTGGCTCCGCCGCGCACCCCCGCCTTTAGCAAGCGTTTGATCGATCGCCAGTCCTCCTTCTACCAGAGTCTCCTGCCGGCCTCGCTCTCCTCAACCAGGAAGGCCGTGCAGGTCTTTTCTGAGGCGCACGGGGTCTCCGTCAGCCTGGGCACCTACGTGCAGAAGCAGCTGCCCACCTACCGCCAGTGGCTGCCCTGTTACGCTCCGGTGCACTACTTTAGCACGGTGCACTTTGAAAACTACAGTGCGGTGCCCGTGAACCCAAAGGTTTCTACGCTGGAGCGGCTGCTGGAGTACCGCTGCGACCCCGCAAAGTACAATGGCCCCCAGAAGCCGGGAATCGACTACAGGTCCTTGGAGCACCGGGCCCTGGCAGAGGCACGTGACTCCCTCTCCGACCAGGAGCTCTCGCGCCGCACCGAGGACCTGGAGAACCTGCTGCGCATCCTGAAGCAGCCCTTGCTGGACTCGGGCGAGGACGATGCCGTTATTTTTATGGAAGATGTGGCCAAGCTAAAGCAGCTCTACGAGGACGAGCTGGTGGCCCGTACCCTGCATGGCACTAGCTTTGTCCTTGCCTCGTACCTCTTTGCCCAGTCGTCCAGCTACGAGACAACCCGGGGAGCTCGGTTCGAGCCGCTCACTTTCGCGGACCAATTCGCTGTGGCCTACTATCGGCTCTTGGAGCAGGGCATTTTGATGAGCTGCGCAGCGCCTACCAAACCCATGGGAAGTTTATTTTTTAGGGATGTTAAAGGAGCTGAAGATAATCTCTTTGGGGAATTAACGCCTGATTTTATTTGGAAAACAATTCCAAATTCCCTGGGATATTCGAATGTAGACATTAAGCAGATGAACTTTCTCACGACTTTTGGTTTAAAGATCTAGGCCTTGTTTTTCATAATCAGGTTGTTGGTGTGTAGGCTCTGCATGTGTTTCTGTAAAAGATTCATCAAATAAATCTAAATCTTCCATACTATAATCGAATGGTGGTGGTGATGTTTGGCGTGGGCTTAGTGCTATGCCAAATCCTCCTTCATTATTTTGTTGGGGAATAGGTTCTATAAACCAATCATTTCCTTGCTTATTATAATTAGTTATTATATCTCTTGCAATTATTGTTATATCAATGGGTGAATTGTTGGTTATTAAGAACCATAAATATCTCTCTAATTTTTCCTTATAATCATTGTCGCCTTGCCTTTTCCAATACTGAATTCTTTTCAAAAACTCATTGTAGTCGCCATTGTTATTATAATTGTTATATAGGTACCGTTCTATTTCTTCTACTGCTTTATTAATCATGAGTGGAGGTGATGGCGGCGATAGTTCTTGTAAATGTATCTTTTGTGGTTTGTTCATTTTCTCTATTATTTCATCTACTGCTTTATTAATCGGGGGTGGAGGTTGTGGCAGTGGCGGTGACGCCTTTGGTGATGTTTTGGGAGAAGATGGCGGCGACGGCGACGGTGATTTTTTAGGAGATGACGGCGGCGGCGGCGGTGGTGCTTGTGCTGGTGGCGGTGGTGCTGATGGCGGCGGCGGTAACGGCGGTGCTGGTGATTTTTTAGGAGATGACGGCGGCGGCGGCGGTGGCGGCGGCGGTTGTGGGGGTAAATTTCTTATTTTATCTATAACATCGTTTAGTTTATTTGTTTCTTCCTCTTGTGTCTTTAGTAGCTCAAAATCATCAATATTTTGATTATTTTTAATTATAAAATTAAAAAGTTTTTTTATATCCAATGGCATGCTTGTGTTTATAAAAATTTTTTTTAATGTTTTTTTTGTTTGTGTGCCTCGGGCTTTGATAAGCTCCTTGATTTTATCCTCATACCTATTAAAATTTTGTTTTAATTCTCTTATTTTTGCATCATATTCCTTTGTTATTTTTTTTAAAAATTTCAAAAAGCCTGGCACGATGGGAACGGGTTTACTAAATTTTTTAATATAAAATTTAATTTCATTATTATTGGGCTCATCCAGTATTCCTTCAATATTTGTAATTAAATCAGAGTTTTGATTTTCCAAATAATTTTTTATTACATTTATTGTTTTTGGGCAAAATATTAAAAATGTAAAATTACTAATAAATTTTTTATTTATATTTTCATTTTTTTGAATTGGAATATTATTGCTTGAATAGTCAAATTTTTCTTGTTTTTTGGTTTTTTTATAATCCTCAATTTTTGTTTTTATTTTATTACGTATATCCGGATTATCAACTACTATTTCAATTGCAAAATCCTTTTTGTTACTTGCATATATATTACTTGTTGTTTCTAAATATATTTGTGTAGGGTTATGTTTAAATATTATTTTTGCATTTACATCTTTTATTTTTTTTCCTTTAACTGTGTTGTAGTCATTAACATAGTCTCCTAAATCTCTAAAACACATATCTTCCATCTCATTATCCGATCTTGAAAATGTTGCTATCACGGTGTTGGCCGGAATATTTGCCACCGCAAAAAGACCAATGATTCTTTCATTATTTTTGGCAATCGAAAGCTTTGGACGTAGCCCAAATAATAGATTAAGGTGCTGGTAGCAAAAAAATTGTCTGCCCTCCATATGCTTTTTGGAGATATACCCGTGCTTGTGATAGGATTCCAATGATTTTTGGGTTGTATTGTTTTCTTGCTTCGTGTAAAAATCCATATTAACCCCCACTATTTTAGTGATGGCTTTGCAGCGTCTTTTTTCCATGGACCGTTTAGGAATTACTTTAAAAACACACTGGTGAGTACCTGCATTGAGCACACATCCTTTGTTATCTTCACCCTCCTTCCAAGATACCACAAGAGGATGAGGAACGCTACTCCAATCCATTGCGTCTTCTATGTCGTTAAAAACCTGCGGAACCCTATATTCTTTTTTTAAAAAATCAAATCCCATTTTATCAAAAATTTCATTTTTTTGGTCTTTATCCATTAATGTCCTGTATTTATTTTAAACCGTAAAAAAAAAATTCACATTAGGCTCTCTAAACTATAGAGTCTTTTTTTGTTCATTTTTTTTAGTTTTTGAGCGTCAGCCTCAAAGTATTGGTTGATGCGGCCGGGATAGGCGGCTAGTTTTGATAGCAAGCTTGTTTTAATAGCTTTGATATTCCTTGTACTGGGATTGCTTACAAAGCCTTGTTCTGGATCAAGAACTTCATGTAATTTTTTTATTTGTATTTCATTACTTACATAATGTTGCCAATAACCTGCCCCAAAATCAAGAAATAACTGCACCTCGTTTTCAATACCCAAGCCTGCATAAATATTTTTTGTTGTTTGTAATTTATAATCAGCAACATCAACACCATCTGTAGTATGTTCTACAATTTCAACATTAATTAATGCTTCTTCCTCTTCTGTTAATTCATACTCGACATCCTCGTATTCTTGACCATAGAATATTCTTTTTTTTCTGGGATCGCTGATATAGTCTGCGAGGTCTCGATAGCATTTATCATTAAAATTATTTATATTATAAATTTGATATAAAGTTTGTCCAGAAATAAGGGGTATTTTTTTATCTTCACCCCCATCTTTTTCCTCATTTTCCTCATTTTCCTCGTCCTCATTCTTGTACTCGTCTTGCTTCATATCGAAATTTGAAAATTTAGCTATAATAGTTCCTTTAGGAATATTTGCAACACTGTACAGATTAAAGTCTTCTTCGTCCCCATGGCCCTTTCGAGGAACCACGCCAAACAAGAGGGCAAGATGATTATGACAAAAAAATTGCCTGCCAGTCATTTGCTCCTCTAAAATAAACTTGTGCTTATTATAGGAATTTAATGCTTTGCCAGTAGTATTATCTAAATTTTTATAAAAATCCATATCAACACCTACAAGAGCATTTTTTTTCTTACATCGCCGCGCTTCTTTTTTTCCCGATGGAACTACCTGAAAAACACATTGATGAATACCGAAATTAAGGGCGCACTTGGTTACCCCATCTATATCTTTATCACTTACAATGTATGGCGTGTGCTGTTCCCAATCTTCTGCGCTCTCTATATCGCTTTTAAATTTTTTGTTATAGTCAGATAAATTGCCTTTAGCTTCTTTTTGAAAGTCTTTAAAATCCGGTTGTAAATCGGACCCAAGCGCCATTTTATTTTTAAAAAGGTAAAAAAACTATTTTTTTCCAAATGCAAACTGTCGCGATATTTTTTGCTTGTAATTATCTTTTACAAAAACTCTGCTTTTGGATGGAACCAGTAAAAATTCTTCACCTATATTAATATCTTTATTCGCCTTTATAAATAATGAATTATCAAAAACTCCTACAGAACAATTACTATTATCATCTCCTAATTTAAAATAATCACCAATATCTTTAAAGCATAAATTGATATTAATTTTATTTTGGTTAATGCTAGATAACTCTGGAAAAAATGTATTTTTTTGGGTATTTTTGTTTGAATGTAATAAACAAATAATATCATTTTTTTTTCTTGCCTTTAAATTTGTAATTTTAAACGAATTGGTTTCAGAGTCTTTTTTCATATCAATTCTTAGAAGTTTTTTAATGTGTTTGTAGCATAAAGCACGTCTATCTTCGTTTGTTTTTTCTAAAAATGCATTATTATAAAATTTTTTTATAATTTTGTTGTTATCTAAATTTAATTGTTTGCCTTCTGCGTTTAAAATATTTTCTAAAGACTCTAAATCTATATTAACATTATAGTTTTTAAAATTACACGGAACAATTTCAGGATTCCCATCCGCATTTTTCCTTGACCAATTATACATACATCTACAATTGCCATCATTTAAAAGACATCTTAGGGTTTGTTTATGGTTTACCAATGGCGGTAATGGTAGCTTAACTATTTCTAATTCTTTACCCTTGTATTCACGACCGTATTTATCCTTATGGGTATTTGGCCTTCTTTGATCTCTTTGTCCTGATGATGGCTTTGATGCCGATGAAGATGATGATGCCGATGAATTTGCTGGCGAAGGTGCTTTTGCTGGCAAAGGTGCTTTTGCTGGCGAAGGTGCTTTTGCTGGCGAAGGTGCTTTTGCTGGCGAAGGTGCTTTTGCTGGCGAAGGTGCTTTTGCTGGCGAAGGTGCTGGCGAATTTGCTGGCGATTTTCCTGGCGATTTTGCGGAAATTGTAGGTTCTCCTGTTGTTGCTTGAGCTGGCGATTTTGCTGGCGAAGGTTCTTTTAATTGATTTTTAAAATCTTGAGTTTTGAATATTTTTTTAAATTCAGTTAAATTTGTTATAAATATTGTATTTATTTTTGAATATTTTGTTTGTCTTTTTTTTTTGTATTTTTTAACCATAAGTGTTATTTCTTTTTCTGATTTTTCTAGTTTCATAACTCTACTATTATTACTACCTATATATCCATATCCTTCGAAAGTATTTATTAATTTTTTCTCTTCTTCATTTTGTGTGGTTATGAATTCTTTTGCTTTCTGTATTTTTTTTTTATTTTTTGTGGTTGTTCCTTCTGTTGTCTTTGTGTTTATTAAATGTTCTGCTTTCTGTGTTTTATTTTTATTTTTGTTTGTTTTTTTTGGTCTAATTAAATAAGAAATAATTTTTTGATTACTATTTATATTTATCTCGTTCATCATATTTTCAATAAAAGTAAAATATAATAAGGATCCTAATCCTTTAAATTTAGTTTCTTTTAATTTTGCATAATTCCCAGTGCAGATTGTGTGTAACAAAAAGGTGTAATTACTTATATTCTTTTTTTCAACCCATTTTGTTTTAGGTTCTTTTCCAAGTTGAATACCAATAGATGCATGATAAATTATTTTGTTGTTATCAATTAAATTACGGCTATAGCATATTCCTACAAAATCAATGGCATTTATTTCATCCTGTAGACCTTCTATATCACAAGATTGTTTAAAAATTTCACTTAATAATATTATTTTATCTTTAAAAAAATGAGTACGAAAAAAGGCAATATTTAAACCGGTATAATCTGGTGCTGGTGCTGGTGCTTGTGCTTTTGCTGGTGCTGGTGCTTTTGCTTTTGGCGGCATTATATTTATTTAATAAAAAAAAATTAAACCGAAGAATTAAGTTTGGGCAAAGCCGCAGCGACCCGCTTTGCAAATTTTAGCG
>Ga0209443_1001283_pt1 | contig 15981 bp, 14 predicted proteins | sample LauGreBMM110DCMD_2_FD_187571 | JGI IMG/M metagenome (GOLD analysis project Ga0209443, IMG submission 187571) | Freshwater lake microbial communities from Lake Michigan, USA - Su13.BD.MM110.DCMD (SPAdes) (version 2) | ecosystem: Environmental > Aquatic > Freshwater > Lake | place: Lake Michigan... | reverse complement strand
GTTCGCGCCACCCAAAAGCTTCCGCGAGATGGCTGACAAGGGCGAGACCTTGTATAAAGCAGCCGCTTAAACTTAGAGTAATAGGCACAAAAAAAGGGCGGCCTCCGGTTTGGAGACCGCCCTTTTTGTGTATAATATCAGTTTAGAACTTAGCGCTGACGCTCAGGCCGTACATGCGTGGCTCTTCCACGAAACCAATCAATGAGCGCGTGCCCTCACCGCCGCGCAGTGACGTATTGGCCCCAATGCTCCGTATGATTTCATTCGTTAGGTTCGTAACCCATTGTTCAAAGGTGTAGCAATAATCCGGCGTGGTAAGCCCGATGCGTGTGTTCATCTTGAAGTAGTTTTCCTGATGTACTAGGCGAACTCAAATCATGAATGTAACCTTCATAAAATAGCGGCAATTCTCTATTACTTGCCCAGTTCGTTTAGCGTGCTGCAGCACCCGAAGCTTGCGCTGCACCTCGCGCTCTTCATTCTTCGTCATCGAAAACACCTCCTTTTATCAATGGAATAACACAAAAGGTGTCTCGCAAATCCCTGCATGTCTGCAGCATGCCATTCTTGCGCAGCATGGACGTATCGAGCGCTAAGCGGTCTTCAGCCGTCGGCTTGTAAATTTTTGCAACTGGCGGGGGAAAGGATGTCATGCCCTGCTTTCTGACCGAAATCTGCTGCAAGGTGGTACACTATGATATGCCTAGGAGGCGGCGTAGTTTTTAAAAGTGCATCGCGGATACAACTGTCTGCCAATTCTAACGTTTGGGTACCCGAGGCACATGGCTCGCTGCTCGCACCCGCCCAGCAGTTCGATCGCCCTGGCGCTCAGTTTTCCGTCGTCAGTTGCGCTTGTCATTGCTTAAACCCTGCCCCAAAGCGTGGAGTGCTTGGAGAAACCGGAACCAAATCCCACGCCACAGCCGTGCGCGCCGATGCGACCTGCGACGGTTACAGGTTCGTCACAATGATCAGCTGCGCTGCCGGTCATGCCTCGGGTCAGGTGTTGTACTTATACAACGGATTCTAGCCATTCTAACCGGTCGCAAAATAGAAGTTGTAAAGCGCAGCGCATCGTGCTTCATTTTTAATCGGATTCATCCAAAATAGGCTGAATCGAACAGGGGGGACATATTATGAAGACAAAGCTAATTTTGCTCGCAGGGGTATGTGCTTGCGCAATAGCATTTCCGGCTTTTGCTCAAACAGCCGAAGGCACTACAGCGGTCGACGAAGACACCATCATCGTTACCGCGCAGCGCACTTCGCAGCGGCTTCAGGATGTGCCGATCGCGATTAGCGCTTTCAGTGGCGAGGCGCTGGAAAAGCAGCAAATCAAGAATGCCAGCGATCTGCAGCTGACGTTGCCCAACGTCACCTTCACCAAGGGTAACTTCACTGGATCGAGCTTCACCATTCGCGGGATCGGCGATCTGTGCGTTGGCGCATCTTGCGACAGCGCGACCGCAATTCACGTCAACGGCACACCGTTGTTGGCAACGCGCCTTTTCGAAACCGAGTATTTCGATCTCGAGCGCGTCGAAGTGCTGCGCGGGCCTCAGGGTACGCTTTTCGGTCGTAACGCCACGTCGGGTGTGGTTAACTTCATCACGACAAGACCCGATTTGAGTGGTTTCCACTTGTCGGCGGAAGGTGAATACGGCAACTATAATAGTGTCAAAACCAAGGGAATGGTCAATATTCCGATCACTGACACGATGGCTGTTCGTGGCGCAGGGTTCTATCTGAAGCGTGATGGCTACACCACCAACATCTTCGACAATTCCAATGTCGACAACCGCGACATGTATGCAATGCGCGGCTCGCTGCGCTGGGAACCGACACCCAGCACGACGATCGACTTAATGGCATACTATTTTCACGAAAAGGACAACCGTCTCCGCAGCCAGAAGCAGCTGTGCCAGCGGGATCCGATCGGCGTGCTGGGTTGCTTGCCTGGAGGCTTGCCGAATGGCGTGACCAACGGCAATTCGACGCTCGCCACCATCATCAGTTCGGCAGAGCTCTTTGGTCTTGCGGCGGGCGGTTTCAATGCCGTAATTCCCGGCTTTACTAACAATATTGCACTTGGCAGCGTTTACGGAACCGACGTCTACGCAAACGCCATCAACCCGGCCGATCCCCGCCAGATCAACACAGCTTATAACCCGACCTACCTGACCAAAGAACAGCAGTACCAAGCTCGGATCGAACAAGATCTTGGCAACATGAAACTCCAAGTCACCGGGTTTTATCATAAGGCGCAGGTGGATTCGTCGCAAGATTACAACAATTCCGTCCAAGACCGCAGGGGTTTTACTCCTGGGCTGACGTACTTGAATGCCCTGGCAAACGCGCCCGGCATTGGGGCATACTTCAAGCCTCTAGCCGCCGCGCTTACGCCTGGTGGCGCAACGGGGCTGCTCTGCACTTCGCTGCCTGAACCCACCGGCACCGGGGTATTCGGAGGTCACTCCCGGTGCGCCGCCAATCCGGGCGCCTTTGACCGTTCAATAACGGCAAGCCGCGATTACTCGATCGAAGGGATCTTTTCGAGCAATTTTGACGGCAAGTTCAACTTCCTGCTCGGCGGGATATACGTCGATGCCAAATCCGACGTGACCGACTATTATGTCGATGCTTTCGGGCTTGACTTTGCTGCGGGTCTACTTGGCACCGCAGCAGCGATTGGCGCAGGCGCACCGCCTTCGTACTTGGCAACGCCAACGTACCGCAATAATGCGGCATACCAAGGCCTCCAGTCATACGGCTTGTTCGGCGAAGCTTACGTCAATTTAACCGACAAGCTCAAGCTTACCGGCGGCCTAAGGTACAACCATGACGAAAAGAATTCGATCGCTCGTACTACGCTGGCTAATTTCTTGGTGCCGTTCGGTACGGCCAATGCATTCACCGCCCCTGGTTTGGCCGCTTTCGATGCAGATGCAGGCATCCCTGGCATCCAGGATTATCAGCGTCGTTCGGTCAAGTTTAATGAGATCACCGGGCGAGCCGTGCTCGATTTCAAGATCGACGACCGGCATTTGATTTACGCTTCCTATTCGCGAGGCTACAAGTCCGGCGGGATTAATCCTCCGCTGTCACTGGCTGGGTTGGTACCTGACTCGTTCAAGCCAGAATTTGTGAATTCGTTCGAAATCGGTTCCAAGAACACGTTCGACAATGGCCGCTTCACGTTGAACGTCACCGGTTTCTATTACCAGTACAAGGGCCTGCAGATCAGCCGGATCGTCCAACGCACTTCGGTCAACGACAATATCGATGCGAACGTTTACGGGGTGGAAGCCGAAGCTTTGATCCGTCCGGTTCGCAACTTTACGGTCAACCTCGGCCTCAGCTATCTGCATACCAAGGTAACAGGTTCGCAGACGTTCGGCGATCTGCGCGATCCTTCGGGCGGGCGCGGCGATGCGGTGATCATCAAGGACTTGGAAAACGCATCAAACTGCGCTGTTGCTCCTACGGTCCAGGGCAGTGGCGCCAATGCCGCGGCTTTCGTTGGAGCAGTTAATAGCAACATTGGACTGCAAGCACCGACCGCCTTCGCAGCGGACAGCGGTTTGGCTGCTGGGACGAAAGGCGCATTCAGCGTCTGCTCGGCTCTGGCCGCCTTTGCACCGTCTTTAGCCGGGGTATTTGGTGCCTTGACCGTTACGCAGGATGCTATCCCAGTCAGCATCAAGGGCAATGAATTGCCGCAGGCGCCAGTCGCCAAATTCTCGGTTGGTGCGCAGTATACTGCTGAGTTGGGTAATGGCATCACGGTCGTTCCACGTATCGACTTGGCCATGACTGGCAAGAGCTACTCGAATATATTCAATACGAGGAACGACCGCATCCAGGGATATGAGCAGGTAAATGCCCAGATCCAAGTCAATGGCATGGACGACAAGTGGTTTGTTCGGGGTTACATCCAGAACATGTTCGATAACGCCGCGGAGACTGGTCATTACAGCACTGATCAGTCGTCGGGTCTTTTTACTAACATCTTTACGCTTGAGCCTCGCCGTTATGGCATCTCGGCTGGGGTAAAGTTCTAAGCACTCCTGGGAGTGCTGCTTGATTTGGGGTCTCGGGAGCAATCCCGGGCCCCTTTTCGTTGGAGTGTCCCACGTCAACATTCACTGTAACATCGCATGACTGGCGAGACATTCATGGCCTGCGATTTTAATCTTTCTCTGAGGGCTTCATGGGGTATTTTCCTTTGAAGGCTCCGTGTGGTGTTTGGAAGTTGTAGAAGTGCTCCCACTGATTGAGTTTGGCTTCGAGATCGACGTCGCCTTTATAGCTCAGCAGCTGATAAAATTCCTGGCCGTCGGAGCGGTGTGATCGTCCCACTTTTCCGTTGAGTTAGGGCGTGCCGCGCTTGATATATGCATGGCGGATACCGAGGTCTTCGACATGCCAATGGAACTTAGCCTGGAACTCATGACCATTATCGGTTCTGATTTCTCGTATTCGGTATGGGAACTTGTCGCTGATGTGATCGACAAAGTCTTGTCCGTTAGCTTGGGTATGCTTTTGATAGATCTTGAGCACGCGAACGCGGGTGAGGTCATCAATGGCGGTATATTGAGCGCCTGATCTTCTCTCCCTACTTTCCGACGAAAGTCAGAAACTTAACGTCCATTTGGATGTGATGGCCCGGGACCTGTTTGTTATAGCGTTTGGTATGGACTTTGCGCCGGCGCATTCCGCGCGACAGCCTATTCAGACCATTGCGTTTGAGTATCCGATAGATGGTAGCGTCGGATAATTTGATGCCGTGATGGCGCGCCAAATAACACATGACCCGTTTTGGCTCGAGATGGTATTTGCTCCGCAGTTGCAACACCTGCTCAGCCAATTCGGGTGGTGTCTGGTTGGGCGAGTTTTTTGGAATGGTTTTGGCATTGACCAGCCGAGCTACACCGTCTTGCTCATAGGCCCGCCTCCACCTGTAGAAGTTGGTCCGGCCAATGCCAAAATAGCCGCAAGTCTTTGCTACTTGCCCAGTTCGTTCAGTGTGCTGCAGCACCAGAAGCTTGCGCTGCACCTCGCGCCCGTCGTTCTTCGTCATTGAAAACACCTCCTTCCATCACTGGAACAATCCAAAAGGTGTCCCGCAAGTCACTACATGTCTACAAATCCAGAAATTTAATCGCGCGATTGAAAATATCACTTTGCTGTGGCTTTTATGCACTTAGGCGTTCATCAACTGACGCTATGTTTGATCGCCCCACGATACTGGACGAGGCTTTCTCCCGCCGCGTCGCTGCCCATGATTTTCCAGCTTCGCGCAACAACGCGGTATCCCAATCATTTGCCCCGCATGTGCTTCTCGATTTGTTTGATAGCCAGATTATGAGCCGCCACCTTGATCTTTGGGCGCGGCGGTCAAAGGGTAAGACATTTTATTCTATTGGCAGTTCGGGCCATGAGGGGACGGCTGCCATGGCGGCAGCAACACTTACGACCGATATGGCGTTTCTACATTATCGCGATGCCGCATTTCTGATCCAGCGCAAAAAGCAAGCGGGCGGGCTTACGCCACTGCACGACATGGCTTTGTCCTTTGCAGCATCGGCAGATGACCCAATATCGGGCGGGCGGCATAAGGTATTGGGATGCGCACACACTTTTGTGCCGCCGCAGACGAGCACTATTGCTTCGCATCTACCCAAGGCAGTTGGTGCGGCGCATTCTTTGGGAATGGCACAGCGGTTGCAACTCGCCGATGCGGTCCTGCCGCATGGCTCTATCATCCTATGTTCATTCGGCGATGCGTCTGCCAATCATTCTACATCGCAAGGCGCATTCAACGCGGCATGCTGGGCGGCGTATCAGCATTTGCCCATGCCGATCGTCTTTCTGTGCGAAGATAACGGCATCGGGATCTCTGTGCGCACTCCGGGCGGTTGGATTGCTGCCAATTTCGCCAATCGTCCTGCCCTGCATTATGTCAGATGCGACGGCGCTGACCTAAATGATGCGTTGCGCGGGTGCGAAGAGGCGGTCACGTTCGCCCGTATGCGGCGTAAACCCGTTTTCCTGCATATGCAGGCCATCCGTTTAATGGGGCATGCAGGCGCCGACGTTGAATTAAGCTATGCACCCATCGCGCAGATTGAAGCCGCCGAGGCGCAGGACCCGTTGCTGCACAGCGCGCGCATTTTGCATGAACAGGCAGGCATGTCGGGCGTTGAGATGGTCGCCCGCTATGAAGATATGCGCGCACGTGTGGGCCGTGTGGCGCTTGATGCATTAGCCAAGCCGCGTTTGGCGACTGTTGCTGAGGTGATGGCTTCGATTGAACCAGAGAAAGGTGCCAAGCCCTCGCCGCCCTTGCCAGATGCCGCTAGGCGCGATGTTATGTTTGCCAACGACGCGCGTAATTTGGCCAAGCCTGTCACATTGGCAAAAAGCATTAATTTTGCGCTCGCCGACATCATGCTGCAATATCCCAACGCAGCCGTTTTTGGTGAGGATGTCGCGCGCAAGGGCGGCGTCTATGGCGTGACGCAAGGGTTGCAGGAGAAGTTCGGCGCGGCCCGCGTTTTCGACACATTGTTGGATGAACAAACGATTTTGGGGCTTGCGATCGGCATGGCGCATAATGCTTTTGTGCCGATACCCGAAATCCAGTTTCTGGCCTATCTGCACAATGCGGAGGACCAGATCCGCGGCGAAGCGGCGACATTGTCTTTCTTTTCAAACCGGCAATATCGTAACCCGATGGTCATACGCATTGCAGGTCTACCCTATCAAAAGGGTTTTGGCGGGCATTTCCATAACGACAATAGCCTTGCTGTTCTCACCGATATTCCTGGCATCATCGTCGCCTGTCCGTCAAACGCATCGGATGCACCTGCCATGCTGCGTGAGTGCGTTCGCTTGGCGCATGAAGATGGGCGCGTGGTGGTCTTTATCGAGCCGATTGCATTATATCATACGAGCGACTTGCATGCGCCAGACGATGGCGGATGGACCGCGCCCTATGTGTCGCCGGATGCGGATGCCCCGATAGCTTTAGGTGCGCTGGGTAAATTCGGCAATGGAACTGAACTTGCTATTATAACATACGGAAATAGTTATTTTCTTTCGCGTCAAGCCATGTCCGAATTGGAGGCGGAGGGCATCGATTTAAGGATCATTGATCTGCGCTGGTTGCATCCCCTTGAACCCGAGGCAATTGCGGCTGCTGTTGCCGATTGTCGGAATATCCTCATTGTCGATGAATGCCGTCGGTCGGGTAGTCTGAGCGAGAAGCTGATGACCATATTGACCGAGGCGGGTCGCGGGGATGTTACGAACCGGATTACCGCCGAAGATTGCTTCATTCCATTGGGGCCAGCCGCCGAATTGGTCTTGCCGAGCAAGGCCTCCATAATCGAAGCGGCACGGGCGGCGGTCGCATGAAAAAGCGGGCCTTGGTCGTTTGTCCCGGACGCGGGACCTATAATGCGGCCGAACTCGGGTATCTGCAAACGCATCACGCGGCGCGTTCGGATGCGATAGCAACAGTGGATGCGGTCCGCGTGGCCAAGAGGCAAGTCCCCATCTCGCAACTGGATAGTGCACCCAAATACACGCCATCGGTGCATATGACTGGTGAGAATGCATCTCCGTTGATTTACGCCTGCGCGATGGCTGACTTCGCCGCGATTGACCGTGACCGTTTTGATATCGTGGCGGTTACAGGTAACTCAATGGGATGGTATCTGGCGCTGGCATGCGCCGGCATTCTTGACCTCGCAGGCGGAGCGCGGCTGGTCAACAATATGGGTGGGTTAATGCACCAGCAGGGAGCCGGGGGTCAGATTGTCTGGCCCATTGTTGATGATGATTGGCAAATACAGGAAAATAAAATATTATTTATCAGAAATTTGTTAACCGAAGCGAAAGCATTTTCTGAAATAAAAATTTATGTTTCTATCCGGCTTGGCGGCATGATTGTTTTTGCAGCAGACGAGGCCGGACTGAAATGGCTTATGGAGCGCCTCCCCAAAGACGACCGCTTTCCTCTACGCCTCATGCACCATGCGGCTTTTCACAGCCCATTGTTGAACCACATCGTGCCGATGGCGCGCGCCGAAAACGAAGCGAGCGACTTTGGCATAGGCGATATTCCTGCAATCGACGGGCAGGGGCGTATTTGGTCGCCCAGCGCGTTCAGTCGCGAAGCGATTTACGACTATACGCTTGGCGCGCAATTGACCGATAGCTATGATTTCACCCGTGCGGTTCAAGTCGCGGCGGCTGAATTTGCGCCTGATACGATAATAGTATTAGGGCCCGGCACGTCATTAGCTGCGCCAACCATTCAGGCCCTGATTGCCTCTGGCTGGCGCGGATTGTCTGGTAAAGCCGACTTCCAAGCGCGGCAACAGGATGCCCCTATATTGATATCCATGGGCATGACTGATCAGCGTATTTTGGCCGAGAGCGAAATGGTGCATACGAATAAGCGCTAGACGCTCGGTCGCTTCAAGATAAAGGGAAAAGCGATTTTGCAAGGCGAACGCCTACTGCCTTGCCAGGAGACCGACGGAATGCGTGACCATAGTTCCAATTTGCTGCTGTTTGGGGCGACGGGAGATCTCTCTCGCCGCATGCTTTTGCCGTCCTTATATGCTTTGCACGCCGATGGCTTGATTGAACCAAACCTGCGCATTTTTGGTACCGCCCGCAGCGCGCTTACCGACGACGCCTTCCGCGACATGGCCCGCGCGGCCTTGTGTGAATTCCTACCAGACGACCGTAAGGCAGAAGGATTGATCGACGCTTTCCTACAACGCCTGCATTATGTTCCGCTTGATGCATCAGACCCTGATGGCTTTGCGACCCTTGCCGCGCGGATTGGAGACATATCGGGCGGGTTGTCCATCTTCCTTTCGACCGCGCCGTCACTTTTTGAAGCAACGATTAAGGGCCTGCACAGCGCAGGGTTGTCGGGCGACAATGTCCGCATTGGCCTTGAAAAGCCGTTGGGCAATGATCGCGCCTCCTCCTGTCATATCAATGACGCCGTCAACGCGGTATTCCCCGAAAAGCGGACCTTCCGTATCGACCATTATCTGGGCAAGGAAACCGTCCAGAACCTAATGGCGCTGCGCTTTGCCAATATGCTGTTCGAGCCGCTGTGGAACGCCAATGCTATCGCGCATGTGCAAATTACTATCAGCGAGACTGTCGGGCTCGAGGGACGCGCTGGATTTTATGACGATACCGGCGCGTTGCGTGACATGGTCCAGAACCACATGCTACAACTGCTTGCGTTAATCGCGATGGAACCGCCGGCAAGCTTGGATGCGACGGCCATTCGCGATGAAAAGGTTAAAGTCCTTCGTGCGCTGCGTCCTGTGATTGAGGGTGATGTTGTGACCGGCCAATATTTCGGCGGCGCAGTGAATGGCGATGCGGTAAAAAGCTATGAAAGTGATCTTGGTAAACCGTCGGACACCGAGACCTTTGTCGCTATCAAGGCCTATGTCGACAATTGGCGCTGGCAGGGCGTGCCTTTCTTCCTGCGCACGGGAAAGCGGCTCCCCGAAAGACGCAGCGAGATTGTCATCCAGTTCAAACCTGTCCCCCACAATGTGTTTAGGGATCGCGGCGGCAAGCTTGAGGCGAATACCCTCATCATCCGTTTACAGCCTGAGGAATATGTAAGGCTATTGGTTATGGCGAAAAAGCCCGGTCTGGATCGTGGTGGTGTTACGTTACGCGAAGTGCCGTTGGACCTGTCGCTCACGGCAGCCTTTGCCGGATCGCGACGGCGCATTGCCTATGAAAGATTGCTTCTGGACCTCATAGAAGGCGACCAGTCGCTATTTGTGCGCCGGGATGAGGTTGAAGCCCAGTGGGGCTGGGTTGATGCTATACGAGCCTTATGGAGCGTTACAGGACTTAAGCCAAAAGCCTATGGCGCAGGCAATTGGGGTCCCAATGCGGCGATTGCACTTACCGAACGTGATGGAGTGAGCTGGCATGAGTGAAATGCACGCAACAGTTGAAGCCGTCACTGCGCGCATTGTCGAACGGTCTAAGCGCGGACGTCAGGCCTATCTCGACCTGATAGCCAAGCAACGCGACGCTGGCGTCAACCGCCCTGTCTTAAGCTGCGGCAACCTTGCCCATGGCTTTGCTGCGAGCGGCGAGGACAAGGCATCTATCCGTGATGGTAAGGCGATGAACATCGGCATCATCAGTGCCTATAATGACATGCTGTCCGCGCATCAGCCTTATGGCCGCTATCCCGAGCAAATAAAGATCTTCGCGCGCGAGGTTGGCGCCACTGCGCAAGTCGCAGGTTCAACCCCCGCGATGTGCGATGGCGTGACGCAGGGGCAGGATTCGATGGAACTGTCTTTGTTCAGCCGCGATGTCATCGCCATGGCAACGGCAGTTGGCTTAAGCCATGGTATGTTTGAAAGCGTCGCGATGTTGGGCATCTGCGACAAGATTGTCCCCGGCCTGTTGATGGGCGCATTGCGCTTTGGCCATTTGCCGACCATCCTTATCCCTGCTGGCCCAATGCCATCGGGGCTTGCCAACAAAGAAAAGCAACGCGTTCGCCAGCTTTATGCGGAGGGCAAGGTGGGCCGCGCCGAATTGCTCGAGGCGGAGGCCGCCTCTTACCATAGCGCGGGCACCTGCACATTTTACGGAACGGCAAATTCCAACCAAATGATGATGGAAGTCATGGGGCTGCATATTCCCGGATCTGCTTTCATCAACCCCGGCACGAAATTACGCACCGAACTGACACGCGCCGCCGTGCATCGTTTGAGCGAGATTGGCTGGGATGGGGATGATTATCGGCCCTTGGGGCTTTGTGTTGATGAGAAAGCGATTGTGAACGCATGTGTGGGCTTGCTTGCGACGGGGGGCTCAACCAACCATGCGTTACATATTCCCGCCATCGCACGTGCGGCTGGGATAATAATCGACTGGGAAGATTTGGACCAATTGTCTTCGGCCGTGCCGCTCATTGCGCGGGTCTATCCAAATGGATCGGGTGATGTGAACCATTTCCACGCGGCGGGCGGCATGGGTTATGTCATTCGGGAGTTGATACATGCCGGCCTGCTACACCGCGATATCATGACCGTCGCAGGCGATGATTTGGCCGATTATGGGCGTGAGCCGATGTTAAAAGATGACACGCTTGTGTGGCGTAACCCCCCAGCGGTCTCCGCCGATGACACTATGTTGCGTCCGCCATCTGCCCCTTTCAGCCCCGATGGAGGGATGCGTCTGGTAACCGGCAATCTGGGCCGTGCAACGTTTAAGACGAGCGCCGTCGACCCTGTACGCTGGACGATAGAAGCGCCGGTGCGGGTTTTTGACGACCAGAATGAAGCCCTCGCCGCATTCAAGGCTGGCGAATTGGAGTGCGACGTCATCGTGGTCATCCGTTTTCAGGGGCCAGCGGCGAATGGCATGCCTGAATTGCACAAATTGACCCCACCCTTGGGCGTGTTGCAGGACAAGGGCTTTAACGTGGCGCTTATCACCGATGGACGGATGTCCGGCGCGTCGGGCAAAGTACCTGCCGCCATTCACTTGAGTCCAGAGGGTGCGCGGGGCGGGGCTATCGCCAAGCTTCAGGATGGTGACATCGTTCGCTTGTGCGCGAACACCGGCACGCTGTCGGTCTTGGTGGATGCCTACATTTGGTCTGCACGCGCAGCGGCGCCAACACCAGCGCAGCATGTCGGCACGGGGCGCGAGCTGTTTGCATTAATGCGGGCGGGTGCGGACGAAGCGGAGAAGGGCGGTTCGGCTATGTTGGCGGCGGCTGGACTATGACTGCTATTGTCGCTGTCGATATCGGTGGAACCCACGCCCGTTTCGCAATTGCCGAAGTTCAAAAGGGGCGCGTAATTGACTTAAGTGAGGCTGTTACGCTCAAAACCGCCGAACATGGGAGTTTTCAGACCGCGTGGCAGGAGTTTAAGCGTTTGAACGGCGCTTCGCTTCCCCGTGCGGTGGCGATTGCCATTGCCGGGCCAGTAGACGCCGATGTTATAGAGCTTACCAACAATCCTTGGATTATCCACCGGTCGATGGTGTGCGAAAAATTGGACGTCGACAATTTTGTTATTGTGAATGATTTCGGCGCGGTCGGGCACTCAGTTGCGCACGCTGGAGCAGAGCATTTCCAATATCTGGCCGGGCCGGAGCAGGATTTTGCGCAGGAAGGCACTATAAGCATCATTGGGCCGGGGACTGGGCTTGGTGTTGCGCACCTATGGCGCAAGGGCAGTAGCTATCAAGTGCAGGCCACCCAAGGCGGACATATTGATTTTGCGCCGCTGGATGCAATTGAAGACGCCGTTCTTGCGCGTTTACGCAAACGGTATGGCAGGGTGTCGATTGAACGCGTCGTGTCTGGTCCAGGGCTAATTAATCTCTACGAAACGCTTGCTGCCATTGAGGGGCGTGCTGCCCAGCAATATGATGACAAGACATTGTGGCAAATGGGCATGTCCGGCCAAGACAGCCTTGCCGCCGCAGCAGTAGACCGTTTCTGCCTGTCGCTTGGCAGCGTGGCAGGGGACATCACGCTCGCGCAAGGCGGGTTTGCAGGCGTGGTGATTGCCGGAGGCCTTGGCTTGCGCATAAAGGATAGCCTTATCCGTTCAGGCTTTGCCGAACGATTTAGGGCGAAGGGACGGTTTGAAAACCTAATGTCCGCTATCCCCGTAAAACTGATCACGCACCCGCAGCCGGGCCTATTTGGCGCAGCGGCGGCTTATGCCCAGCAACATGTTTAAGGATGCAACCAGATGAGCCCCGTTGAGACAATTATGCGAACCGCGCCCGTTATTCCGGTGCTGGTAATTGAGGATGCGGTTCACGCGCGGGCCATCGCCGAGGCGCTTGTTGCAGGCGGGTTGCCAGTGCTTGAGGTTACGTTGCGCACCGTTGCTGCCTTGGATGCGATTGCAGAGATGAAGAAAGTCCCAGGTGCAATTGTAGGCGCAGGCACAGTCGTAGACGTGCCGGGACTGGATAGCGCGATAGCTGCCGGCGCGGAATTCATTGTCTCGCCAGGACTGACCGACAATTTGGGTAAGGCGGCTATTGCAAAAAATATTCCATTCTTGCCAGGCGTTGCGAGCGCGGGTGATATCATGCGTGGTCTTGACCTCGGCCTTACCCATTTCAAATTCTTCCCGGCGGAGGCCAATGGCGGTCTTCCTGCGCTCAAGTCGCTCATTGGGCCCTTTGGCCAATGCAAATTTTGCCCCACAGGCGGCATAAAACAGGACACGGCAGCGGATTGGTTAACAGTTCCGGAAATTTTATGTGTTGGCGGTAGCTGGCTTGTTGGTAAAGGCGTTCCGGATGTTGCCGCGATTGAATCGGCAGCGCGTGCCGCATCGGCATTACGAAACTAACGGAGACGAGAGCACATGGCCGAAGAAATCGAATGGTGGGATTTTGACGCTGCGGAAGATCTAATCGACGCCGTGGTCGGCGATGTCAGCTTTATCATTGAAAGCGCACTTGACGCCCGTGGACAGGCACTTGTTGCATTCCCCGGCGGCTCAACGCCAAAACCGATTTTGGAAAAGCTTGCCCAAGCCAATATACGTTGGAAGAGTGTCACGATTATTCCGACCGATGACCGCCTTGTTCCGGTCGATAATCCGTTGTCCAACGTTGCTATGATTGCCAAAATCTTTATTCCAAAGGGCGCACGGGTTTTGCCAATCGCAAGCGATGCGGCCGACCACAAACTGGCCGGTAGCGCTGCAAATGCAAGATTGGCTGATTTGCATTGGCCGCCTGATTTGGTTTGGCTTGGCATGGGTACCGATGGTCATACTGCATCGATTTTCCCTGGACCTGATTTGGAATCGGCAATGGATGGAGGCAAAGATGTGCGCGCTGTCGGGGTTGCACCTGATCCGCTACCGCCAGAGGCGCCCGTTAACCGCGTAACGCTAACTGGTACCGCCATCGGTGCGGCGCGGACTGCCATATTGGTAATCAACGGCGCACAGAAGCGCGAAGTGCTTGAAGCGGCAATTGAGCAGGGAAGTAAGTCGGCTTATCCAGTTGGCCGCGTGCTCGACAAAATCGTCGTGCCGGTCGACATTTACTGTCTCGACGATTGAGTTAAACGCGGCGTAGCTTGCCGGGTGCCGTTTTTTCGTTAAGTTTTTTCAGGTAAGGCGGGACGTCCAACTCGGAAACGCGAACTGGTATACGCGCGTCTTTTGGATTTATGACTTTATCAAAAGCAACGCCGATTCGCCCGTCGATCGCCCATGCCACATGACCACCAACCCAACCAATGTTCTGGATCTTAACATCTATGCGCTCACCACGCGAAAGGCGGTTCGGCACTTCAGCCATCAACCCGCCTGCGGACAGATTGCGGATTCGCACTTCATGTTCTTCTTGTGCATTTCAAAAACGTAATACGGCCTTAAGTAACAAACTGTCGCGATTCATTTTTCGCTTTGCAGGGGAGAATGTGTCGTCGCGAATTGAGTCATCCATGTTGCAAAACCCAGCACAAAGTTAGTTTTAGAGCTATGCTGATCCGTGGCATGGAAAAATTGCCGATAGGTTAATGGCTGCAGATTTATGACTATTTTCTAGCTTGTTATTAAAGGTATAGGATGATTTAGTCGTCGCGTGAAACCCGTTCCTGCCTCTCGTGACGCTCCTGGGCTTCAAGCGTCATCGTAGCAATCGGCCGGGCACGCAGGCGGGCCAAAGAAATACGCTCTCCTGTAACTTGGCAATACCCATATTCGCCTTCGGTGATGCGGCGTAACGCAGCCTCAATCTTTGCGATAAGTTTGCGCTGGCGATCACGAGTACGAAGCTCAATACCCCAATCGGTCTCACTGGATGCACGATCGTTGAGATCTGGTTCACGCATCGGACCGTCCTGCAATTGATTCAGCGTACCCTGCACCTCAACCAATATGCTGTTTTTCCAATCGACAAGCTGCTTTTCAAAGAAGCGCAGCTGCCGTTCGTTCATAAATGGTTCGTCGACGGTCGGGACGTACGATTCATCCAAATCAACGTCAGAAATTCTCATTTCGCTGGTCGCATCTTGAGGCTTGGCACTTGGGCCCATAGTAATTTCCCCACCTCTGGCCGGTCCTCCAAAATGAAGTAACCTGCGTCTAAATCTCTCTCGCCGGCGCTATAGACTTGGGCCAAAAGCGGCACAAGGGCCAAATGTTGCGGGTTATCTTCAATTTTGCAAAAGCTGTAGAAACGATTACATGCGACCAGTAGATATCTCTCACACAGTTCCCACGCATGGGTTTTTATGATTTAGTGTTTGAAAAATTGAGATATTTTTCGAATTAAGTTAATGATAGCACTTGATATCATTGCGTTTCGGTTACCGGTCTGCACTGTTGTCAGCATATGTTAGGTCAGTAAATGTTGGTCAGAACATATGTTTCGTTGCGGGAGAAGGACAAGGCAAGAGGTCCGGCGTAAGCGTTGTCCAAACAAGGCGTGCGCGTTCGCCCTTTTTCATTGCGAAACGGCGGCTTGCGCGGCATAGCGTGGCGCCATGCATGACCTGAAATATATCCGCGAAAATCCACAAGACTTTGACGCTGCTTTGATCCGTAGGGGCGCTGCCCCCGTTGCTGCATCCATTCTGGCTTTGGATGAAAGCCGACGCGCGATCCTGACAGAAATGCAGAATGCGCAGGCCCGCAGAAACGAAGCGTCTAAAGCCATTGGCGTAGCCATGGGCAAAGGCGACACCGCTACTGCCGAGGCGTTGAAGGCAGAAGTCGCGCGGTTGAAAGATACATTGCCTTCGTTGGAAGAGCACGAACGCGCGGCTGGTGCGGAGCTTGACTCATTGCTTGCTGGGCTTCCGAATTTGCCCGCTGCAGACACGCCCGATGGCGCCGATGAAACAGACAATGTCGAAATCGCACGCTGGGGTTCGCCGCGTAACTTTGACTTTGAACCACGCGA
>Ga0209443_1001282_pt1 | contig 16001 bp, 13 predicted proteins | sample LauGreBMM110DCMD_2_FD_187571 | JGI IMG/M metagenome (GOLD analysis project Ga0209443, IMG submission 187571) | Freshwater lake microbial communities from Lake Michigan, USA - Su13.BD.MM110.DCMD (SPAdes) (version 2) | ecosystem: Environmental > Aquatic > Freshwater > Lake | place: Lake Michigan... | reverse complement strand
TCACAAGCGCCGATAACTATATAATAAACATTGTAGATGTAGCGGAAGATAATGCAATTCGCTCTTTGCTAATTGCAGCCGTTATGTGTATTGATATGGTTTTTAAAGAATAAAAAAATACCCAATTTTCATTGGGTATTTTTTTATTTAACAAAAGCTGCTTTGTCTTTCATTTTTAAAGTTTCATAACAAAGTCTTAAAGTTGTTTTTGTATCTTCATTTGCTACATCTAATTGATGGGCACGCTCAAAATAAGGCAAAGCTTTTAAAAACATGGCTTTTCTTTTAGCGATTAATTCATCATATTTTTTTGTATTTTTCAAATTAGCATTAATTTCTTCTACAATTTTAGTATCATCATTTAATAATAAAAATCCAACATTATATTGTAATTGCGCATTATTAGGGTCTTTTTCTAAAATACCTTCAATTATTTTTTGATAGGTTACAATATCATTATTTCTATAATAAATTGCGGCATAATCCATTTGAATCTGAAGATCTTCAGGATTTAATTTTATTGCTTCTATAAAATCAATTTTAGCTTGTTCATCATTTTTATTAAAAAAAGAAAGAGCAAAAATATTTTTAGCAACGTTTTCAGGTTTTGCAGCAAATTTCTGCAATCCAACACCATTGAAACCAATAGATTTAATTTCTCTGTAATATTTTTCAGCATTTATATAATCCTCGCCTTGCATAGCTGTAATGGCAGCATTTTCTAAATTAGCTACATCAGCAGGATCAAGTTGAAATGTATTATAAAACGCTTTTGATGCCTCTTTGTACTTTTTTAAACCATTAAAATCAAATGCCATTTGTTTAAAAATTGGTTTTAAAATATCATTTGTGAAATTAATATCTTCCGTAAATACCTTTTTCTCTTGTTTTGATTCAAAATCAAGGGTTTTACGCATCCCTTCTACCATAATTGTAAATATTTCTGGTGTAAATAGTTTCTGAATCATCATTGGATTAGGCTTTCCGCCCATAGTTGAAAGTTCTGCTAAGGGTTGCATGGATTTATAAAAACCTGCTGCTATTTTATCATTTTCTGTAGTTGCAACGGATTCTAATTTTAAAACGGTTTCTTTGTATTTAGAAAAATCATCAGCTGACAATTGCTCTTTATCATACAGTTTTTTTAGTGTTTTTAATTCGTCTTTTTGTGCGTATGTAGTTGAAGTCACTACTAATAAAACGCCTAATACAATTTTTTTCATTTCGTTAGTTTTTAAGTTTAAAAAAAAGCCCAACGAATTGGGCTTAAAAATTATTCCAATTCTTCGTTGTTATCTGGTTCAACATCTGAATCATTATTTTCTGATGTTTCTTCTTCTGAAGTTTCAGCTTCTATAACCTCTATCGGATTTCCATCTTCATCTAATTCAACTACTTCTTCATCTTCACGTAACACTTTTGTTACTGCTGCGATGGAGTCAGTTCCTTTGATGTTAATTAATCGTACACCTTGAGTAGCTCTACCCATTACGCGTAGGTCAGAAACCATCATACGAATAGTTAAACCTGATTTGTTGATAATCATTAAATCATCATCATCGGTAACGTTATTAATTGCAATTAAAGAACCCGTTTTTTCGGTAATATTTAAAGTTTTTACACCTTTACCACCACGATTTGTAATTCGGTAAACATCTTCACCATCGTCGTCAACTAATTTAGTACGTTTTCCGTATCCATTTTCGGTTACAACTAAAATTTGAGTGTCATTGATATCGTCTTTGTTTACAGTTACAATTCCAATTACTTCGTCAGCATCATCTTTTAAAGTAATTCCTCTAACTCCTGAAGCCGTTCTTCCCATTGGACGGGTTTTAGCTTCTTCAAAACGAACCATTTTACCAGATTTTCCAGCAATTAAAACTTGACTTTCACCATTTGTTAGTTTAGCACCTAATAATGCATCACCTTCTTTAATAGTAATTGCAGCAACACCGTTTACACGAGGTTTTGAGTACTTCTCTAAAGACGTTTTCTTCACCTGACCTTGTTTGGTTACCATAATTAAATTATGACTCTTAATATAGTCTTGGTCTTTTAAATCTTGTGTACAAATATAAGCGGCAACTTTATCGTCTGGTTCTATATTTATGATATTCTGAATAGCTCTTCCTTTACTTGCTTTTGTTCCTTCTGGAATTTCGTATACACGCATCCAGAAACATTTTCCTTTTTGTGTAAAGAATAATAAATATTGGTGATTTGTGGCCACAAATAAATGCTCTAAGAAATCTTGATCTCTTGTTCCTGCAGATTTTTGACCTACTCCACCTCTATTTTGAGTTTTATATTCTGATAATGAAGTACGTTTAATATACCCTGCATGTGAAATGGTTACAACCACATTTTCATCCGCAATTAAATCTTCAATACTTACATCACCTCCAGAATACTCAATTAATGAGCGACGCGCATCTCCGTATTTTTCTTTAATTTCGGCTAACTCATCTTTAATCACTTGCATTCTTAATTCTTTACTAGCTAATAATTCTTTCAAGCTAGTAATTAATTTCATGATTTCATCGTATTCTCCTCTTAACTTATCTTGTTCTAAACCAGTAAGTTGACGTAGTCTCATTTCAACAATTGCTCGAGATTGTAATTCCGATAAATTAAATCGTTCAATTAATTTTGCTCTAGCTTCTTCTCCGTCTTTTGAACCTCTAATAATTTTAATTACCTCATCAATATTGTCTGATGCAATAATTAAACCTTCTAAAATATGGGCTCTTTCTTCTGCTTTTCTTAAATCATATTGTGCACGTCTTACTACAACTTCATGGCGGTGTTCCACGAAATAATGAATTAAATCTTTTAGATTTAACATTTGTGGTCTTCCCTTAACCAATGCAATATTGTTAACACTGAAAGACGATTGCAATTGCGTGAATTTATAAAGCGTATTTAAAACTACGTTTGGAACAGCATCTCTTCTTAATTCGTAAACAATTCGCATTCCTGTTCTATCGGATTCATCACGAATAGTAGAAATACCTTCAATTTTTTTATCGTTAACCAAATCAGCCGTTTTCTTAATCATATCGGCTTTGTTGACTTGGTATGGTATTTCAGTTACAATAATCGATTCCTTACCATTTACTTCTTCAAACATGGTTTTCGCTCGAATAACAATACGACCTCTACCTGTTTTGAAAGCTTCTTTTACTCCTTCGTAACCATAAATTGTTCCTCCAGTAGGAAAATCTGGTGCTTTTATGTATTTGATTAATTCGTCTATTTCAATTTCGTTATTATCGATGTAAGCTAAAGTTCCATCAATTACTTCTGATAAATTGTGTGGTGCCATATTCGTAGCCATTCCTACTGCAATTCCTGAAGCACCATTTATTAACAAAGTAGGTACTTTTGTAGGCAATACTTTAGGTTCTTCTAAAGTATCATCAAAATTCAATTGAAAATCAACGGTTTCTTTGTCAATATCTGCTAACATTTCTTCAGATATTTTTCGCATTCTGGCTTCGGTGTAACGCATTGCTGCAGGACTATCACCATCTACCGAACCAAAGTTACCTTGACCGTCAACCATCAAATAACGTAAACTCCATTCTTGCGCCATTCTTACCATAGCGTCATATACAGATGTATCGCCGTGTGGGTGGTATTTACCCAAAACTTCTCCAACAATTCTTGCGGATTTTTTATGGGCTCTATTAGAAAAAACTCCTAATTCATACATACCAAATAATACTCTTCTGTGAACTGGTTTTAGGCCGTCTCTAACATCTGGTAATGCTCTTGATACAATAACCGACATCGAATAATCGATGTAGGCTGACTTCATTTCATCTTCAATATTAATAGGTATTAACTTTTCTCCGTCAGTCATAGGTTTTTATTTAATTTTTACTCCTTTTTTTAACGTGCCAATATACGATTTTTTACCTTTTTTAAAAAAATAATTTCCAATAAAATCAAAATACTTATCAACAATAATTGGGAAAAATTTTAATAAATAAATAGGTAATTTACTTTTATTTCTCGTTTTTTTTTTGTCAATTAGCACTATGCATAGTACCTTTGAAAAATTCATAGTATTTGCTCACGTTTTTAAACAGTTTAAAGATTTTATGGAAGATAATTTTTCACCAAGAGTTAAAGATGTAATTCAGTTCAGCAAAGAAGAAGCCTTACGTTTAGGCCATGATTTTATTGGTACTGAGCACCTAATTTTAGGTATATTAAGAGATGGGAATGGCAGCGCAATTGATATTTTAAATTTTTTAAATATTAACTTTGACTTACTTAGAAAAAAAGTAGAAATTTTAAGTCCTGCAAACCCAAATGGGCTTTCTAATAACGATAAGAAAAACTTGCACCTCACGCGTCAAGCAGAAAGAGCATTAAAATACACGTTTTTAGAAGCAAAAGTTTTCAATACTACTTCAATAAGTACAGCTTTATTGCTACTTTGTATGTTAAAAAATGAAAACGACCCAACAACTAAGTTATTAAACAAGTTGAAAATTAATTATGACAATGTAAAGGATATATATATGAGCCTGAATTCGAACGAAAATGATGATATTTTTAAAAATACACCTACAGCTGAAAATTTTGATTCTGGAGAAGACAATTATAAAGAAGATATGCCAAATCCAATAAGTAATACTGGAAATAAAACCACAAAAAAATCGAAAACACCTGTTTTAGATAATTTCGGTAGAGACTTAACTGAGATGGCTGAAGAAGGAAAATTAGACCCCGTTGTAGGCCGAGAAAAAGAAATTGAACGCGTATCGCAAATTTTAAGCCGAAGAAAGAAAAACAACCCACTTTTAATTGGGGAACCAGGTGTTGGAAAATCTGCCATCGCCGAAGGTTTAGCAATAATGATTGTTAAGAAAAAAGTATCGCGGATTTTATTTAACAAAAGAGTCGTAACTTTAGATTTGGCTTCTTTGGTTGCAGGCACAAAATACCGTGGACAGTTTGAAGAACGCATGAAAGCGGTAATGAATGAATTAGAGAAAAACGATGATATTATTTTATTTATAGATGAAATTCATACCATTGTTGGAGCTGGAGGCGCTACAGGTTCACTTGATGCTAGCAACATGTTTAAACCAGCTTTAGCTAGAGGAGAAATTCAGTGTGTTGGTGCTACCACTTTAGACGAATACCGACAATATATTGAAAAAGACGGCGCACTAGAAAGACGTTTTCAAAAAGTAATTATAGAGCCTACAACAGTTGATGAAACCATCATAATTTTGAATAATATTAAAGGAAAATACGAAGACCACCATAATGTTAGCTACACCCCTGAAGCAATTGAAGCGTGTGTAAAACTGACTAGTCGTTACATGACCGAACGATTTTTACCAGACAAAGCTATCGATGCTTTAGATGAGGCGGGTTCTCGCGTACACATCACCAATATTGAAGTGCCAAAACAAATTTTAGTACTTGAAAAACAATTAGAAGAAGTTCGGGAATTGAAAAACACAGTGGTGAAAAAGCAAAAATTTGAAGAAGCTGCCAAATTACGCGATGATGAAAAGAAAATTGAAAAAGATTTAGCCATTGCACAAGAAAAATGGGAAGAAGATTCGAAATTGAATCGCGTAGAAGTTACGGAAGACAATGTAGCAGACGTGGTTTCGATGATGACAGGCATACCTGTAAACAGAATTGCACAAACAGAAAGTAATAAATTAGCTAAATTACCCGAATTAATAAAAGGAAAAGTAATTGGACAAGATGAAGCAGTTCAAAAAATTGCAAAATCTATTCAAAGGAACAGAGCTGGATTAAAAGATCCGAATAAGCCAATTGGTTCATTTATCTTTTTAGGTTCAACAGGCGTGGGAAAAACACAATTGGCAAAAGTGTTAGCCAAAGAATTATTTGACTCAGAAGACGCGCTAATTCGTATCGACATGAGTGAATATATGGAAAAATTCGCAATTTCACGCTTAGTTGGTGCACCTCCAGGCTATGTTGGCTACGAAGAAGGCGGCCAATTAACTGAAAAAATTAGAAGAAAACCCTACGCAGTTGTATTATTAGACGAAATAGAAAAAGCACATCCAGATGTTTTTAACATGATGTTACAAGTTTTAGATGATGGTTTTTTAACTGATAGCTTAGGTAGAAAAATCGATTTTAGAAATACCATAATTATCATGACTTCCAATATTGGGGCGCGTCAATTGAAAGATTTTGGACAAGGTGTTGGTTTTGGAACAGCTGCAAAAACAGCTCAAGCAGATGATTACAACAAATCGATAATTGAAAATGCCTTGAAAAAAGCATTTGCACCAGAATTTTTAAACAGAATTGATGATGTAATTGTATTCAATAGTTTAGAAAAACATGATATTGATAAAATTATCGATATCGAAATGGAAAAACTAATTTTACGAATTAAAGATTTAGGATATACGTTTACCATTTCTGAAAAAGCAAAAGATTTCATAGCTGAAAAAGGATTTGACAAACAATTTGGAGCTCGCCCTTTAAAAAGAGCCATCCAGAAACATGTTGAAGATGCGCTTGCCGAAGAAATAATAACTTCAAAAATTCATGAAGGCGATGAAATTTTTATGGATTTAGTAGACGCTTCACAAGAACTAATTGTAACTGTAAAGAAAACAAAAAAACCTGCTAATTAGCAGGTTTTTCTTTAAACTTTAATGTAATAAACAATAAAATTATTTATTAGCATAAGATAATCTTCCTATAATACCAGGCATTTTTTTGCCTTGAATGTCATAAATTGATTTAACCCACATTGGTACTAACATTGGAACAACTATAAATGAAAGTTTATTAAACCCCCAGGCGCCCACAAAATCAAAATGAATGAAATGCATTACTGCTTTTGTCATACCACAAGCATAACATTGTATATTAGCCAGTTGTACGGATAAACATACACTTTCTCCTTTATCGAAAAAAGTAGCTGGTAAAAACAATAACACTATTGGAGCTACAATTATTACTACATTAGATGTGTAAAAAAATAATTTACGAAACATTTTTATTATAGTGTTTTAGAATAACCACCATTTTTAGGTTGTAAATCACCTGTAATGATTCTAACTAGGTCAATTAATGCCCATACACCACAACCACCAGCTGTAAGTAATTGAACAACACCTTGCCAAGTGTATCCTAAATAAAATCTGTGGATCCCTAATCCACCTACTAAAGCAACAAGTACTAAAGCAATAATTTGACTTTTACCGTCACCAGCAATTGCAGGAGAAGATAATTCGTCTTCTTGGTTTTCAACAACTACAGTTGTGTTTGTGTTGTTAGAAGTAGTTCTTTGAACTGGGAACGACGCATAAGTAGCTGTTAACGTTCCAACCATCAGCATTAAAGCTGATAAAAATAATTTGATTTTCATAAAAAATAGATTTAGATTTACACAAAAATAATAATTTAACCCAAACTGCAATGAAAAACCTAATATATTTTTCAATTTTTTTTCCACTATTTTGCTTAACTAGTTATGCTCAAGTAAATTATGAATTTTATGGTGCATTAAAATTGAACGGAAATGATAAAACCATCATCACTTATCGATTGGTTTTTACGGAAGTCAAAGGAAAAATTATCGGCTATTCGGTTACAGATTTAGATGGAGCGCACGAAACTAAGAACGTAATTAGTGGCTCTTATGACAAATCTAAAAAGCAATTTTCATTTCAAGAAAGGGAAATATTATACACAAAATCAAAATTTGATGAAAATTCGTTTTGCTTTGTGAATTTTTCTGGAAAAGTAAAATTAGTTGAAAATACCAGTAAATTAGAAGGTGCTTTCAAAGGTTTATTTAATAACAAAACCAAATGTATTGATGGCACAATGTCTTTAATTGGTAGTAATAAAATTTATAATTTAGTAAATAAAGTAAATAAGAAATTACAAAGTTCTAAAAAAATAGATGCTAAAACCAAAAGCGAATCCAACCCAATTAAACTTATCGACAGTTTAAAAATTAACAAATTAAGCAAAGATCAAAACTTAAATGTGTTTTGGGAATCTAGTATTTTAAAATTAGATATTTGGGACAACGGTCAAGAAGATGGCGATATTATAAACGTATATCATAACAATAAATTGATTTTATCTGAATACACCGTTACCAATAAAAAGAAAACAATTAATATCACTTTAATCGGTAAAAACGATATTTTTAAAATTGTAGCTGTAAATGAAGGAAAAATAAAACCAAATACCGCAAAACTAGAACTTCACGACAAAAACAGAAGCTTTGAATTATTAGCCACTTTGAATAAAGATGAAGAAGCGTCTATAACAATCGTAAAAAAACCTGCTAATTAGCAGGTTTTTTTTACGATTGTTAATTCATCTATTTCTTCAAAAATGGCAATTTAACCACTATTGCTTTAATATCTTTATTTCTAATTCTAATATAAATTTCTGAATCTGGTGTTGCTAATGAAGTTGGAACATATCCCATTCCTATTGCAATGCCAAATGTTGGCGATTGCGTTCCAGAAGTTACTATCCCAACAACGTTGCCATTTGCATCTGCAATTTCATAATCGTGACGAGGAATGCCTCTGTCTATCATTTCAAAACCAACTAATTTTTTAGAAACACCCGCTTCTTTTTGTTTTTTCAAGTTTTCTGAATTGGTAAACTCTTTTTCAAATTTAGTAATCCAACCCAAACCAGCTTCTAACGGAGAAGTAGTATCATTAATATCATTTCCGTATAAACAGAATCCCATTTCTAATCGTAAAGTATCACGAGCTGCTAAACCAATTGGTTTAATTCCGAAAGGGGCACCCGCTTCAAAAACTTTTGCCCAAATTGTAGTGGCATCTTCGTTTTTAAAATAAATTTCAAAACCACCTGAACCCGTATAACCAGTTGCAGAAACAATTACATCTTGTTTTCCAGCAAATTCACCAATTTGGAACGTGTAATAACCCATATTTGGCAAATCAATTGAAGTTAAACTTTGCATCGCTTCAGCAGCTTTTGGACCTTGAATGGCTAATAAAGAATAATTATCTGATAAGTTTTGCATCTCCACACCTAAATCATTATGTGATGAAATCCAATTCCAATCTTTTTCAATATTAGACGCATTTACAACTAACATATAATGATTGTCTGCAATTTTATAAACAATTAAATCATCAACAATTCCACCTTCATTATTTGGTAAACAAGAATATTGCGCTTTTCCATCCACTAATTTAGAAGCATCGTTAGAAGTAACTTTCTGAATTAAAGCCAATGCATTTTCACCTTTTAAGAAAAATTCTCCCATGTGTGAAACATCAAATACGCCAACTCCAGTTCTTACTATTTCATGTTCTGCGTTTACTCCTTCATATTGCACAGGCATGTTGTAACCTGCAAAAGGAACCATTTTTGCTCCTAAACTTTCGTGAATAGCTGTTAATGCTGTATTTTTCATTGTACGATTTTATAAAATTTAAAGTTGCTAATGTATTGAAAATTCTTAAAAAAATAAAGCCAAAAACCCATAAATAGTAAGAAATTCACAAAATATTGTTTTAATACTGAAAATAGTTGCATTTTAGAATTTGTTTGTAGAATTTTGACAGCTAAAACAAAATCAAATGCATTACATCGATTCATCCGTACTTACTATAGAAAAAGTTAGAGAAATTATTTTTGAAGGGAAAAAATTAGCCCTTTCAGTAGAAGCTATCTCAAAAATTGAAAGATGCAGAACGTATTTAGATGAAAAAATGGCTGCTAACGATACAGCTATTTACGGAATTAATACTGGTTTTGGTTCGTTATATAATATTAAAATTTCGACAGAAAACTTAACCAAACTTCAAGAAAACTTAATGAAATCTCACGCTTGTGGTACCGGTGACGAAGTACCACACGAGATTGTAAAAATAATGTTGTTATTAAAAATTCAGTCTTTGAGTTACGGACATTCAGGTGTTCAATTAGAAACTGTTAATCGATTAATTGATTTTTATAATCATGATATTTTACCAGTTGTTTACACACAAGGCTCATTAGGTGCAAGCGGAGATTTATCGCCTTTAGCACATTTGTGTTTGCCTTTAATAAATGAAGGTGAAGTATATTATGATGGATTCCGTCAACCAGCGCATAAAGTATTAGAAAAATTAAACTTATCCCCAATTACATTAAAATCAAAAGAAGGTTTGGCTTTATTAAACGGAACGCAATTTATGAGTGCTTATGGTGTGTACAACTTAATTCAAGCCGATAAATTAGCCCATTTAGCAAACATTGTATCAGCCGTTTCTTTAGAAGGATTTGATGGAAGAAAAGAACCTTTTAACGAATTAATTCATTTGGTGCGACCACATAACGGGCAACTAGCAACTGCAGCGCATATGTTAGAATTATTAGATAATAGCGAAATTATCGCACAACCAAAAAAGCACGTGCAAGACCCGTATTCATTTAGATGTATTCCGCAAGTTCATGGTGCTTCTAAAGATGTAATTGACCATGTAAAAAAAATATTTACTACCGAAATTAATTCAGTTACAGACAATCCGAATATTTTTGTAGGTGAAGATGAAATTATTTCTGGAGGCAATTTTCACGGGCAACCATTAGCGATGGCATTAGATTATTTAGGAATTGCTTTGGCAGAATTAGGAAGCATTTCAGAAAGAAGAACTTATCAATTAATTTCTGGTTTAAGAGAATTACCTGCGTTTTTAGTCAGTAATCCGGGATTAAATTCAGGATTTATGATTCCACAGTATACAGCGGCTAGTATTGTTAGTCAGAACAAACAATTAGCAACTCCTGCAAGTATTGATAGTATTGTATCAAGCAACGGACAAGAAGACCATGTAAGCATGGGAGCAAATGCCGCTACAAAAACATTAAAAATTGTGGAGAATTTAGAGCGTATTTTAGCCATCGAATTATTTAACGCTTCGCAAGCTATCGAATTTAGAAGACCTTTAAAATCAAGTGATTTTATTGAAATGTTTATAAAAACCTATCGAGAAGAAGTACCTTTAGTAACAGAAGATAGAATTTTACATTACGATATTGAAAAATCAATTCAGTTTTTGAAGAGTTTTCAAGTGGAAATAAATTAATCCTTATTTCGTTTCGGTCTTTTTACTAATTCTCCTTGACAATTTGGACAAACATTTGCCATTTCTGTAGCGCATGTTTCACAAAATGTACATTCATAACTGCAAATACAAGCTTCTGATTGCAAATTTAAAGAAATAGTGCATTTCTCGCAAGAGGATTTGTATTCCAACGCCATTATTTATTTTTAAGCAAATAAATTAATATCATAGCACCAAAAATAACTTCTAAAACCAATCCAAAACTTATAATTAAAGTGGCGCCTGGCCAATGCATAATTTTGAATAAGGCACCAATGGCTACCACAAAACTGCAGCCAATAATTATAAGTAGTAATTTTTTAAAATTGATTTGCATTTTACTTAAAGTTTTTTTCAATTGCTTTTATCATTTCTCCAGCGATATCCTTTTGAGTGGCGCCTTCAATTCCTTCTAATCCAGGAGAAGAATTTACTTCTAACAACAAAGGTCCTTTTGACGAACGAATAATATCTACACCTGCAACTTTTAGATTCATCGCTTTGGTAGCTTTTATCGCAATTCTTTTTTCATCTGCCGTAACTTTAACTATTGAAGCTGTGCCGCCTAAATGAATGTTGGCGCGAAATTCTCCAGGTGCCGCTTCTCGTTGCATGGCAGCCACCACTTTTCCGTCTACTACAAATAAACGTAAATCTTTTCCGTTGGCTTCTTTAATGAATTCTTGAACTAAAATATTAGCATTCAAACTTTTAAAGGCATTAATAACAGATTCCGCTGCTTTTTTTGTTTCGGCTAAGACTACTCCTTTTCCTTGTGTACCTTCAAGTAATTTAACAATTAGTGGTGAACCACCAACCATTTTTATTAAATCGTCTGTATCTAAAGGCGAATTGGCAAATCCTGTAGTTGGAATATCTACTTCGTTGTTTAATAACAATTGAAGTGAAAACAATTTATCTCTAGATTGTGTAATAGCAGCGGCATTGTTTAAAGCATATACTTTTAGTGCCTCAAATTGTCTGGTTAACGCACATCCGTAATAAGTCATACTTGGACGAATACGAGGAATTATGGCATCAAAATCTTTTAAAACCAAACCACCACGATAATGAATTTCAGGATTTGATGCACTCAATTTCATATAACAATACTTGATGTTTAAAAAATGCATTTCGTGTCCACGCATTTCTCCGGCTTCAATAATGCGTCGGTTGCTATATAATTCTGGATTACTGGCTAATAAGCCTATTTTTAAACCTTTTTTTTCAGGTTCATTGTAATAATATTCTTTTAAATTTTCTGTTGTTGGTTGTCCTAATTCAAACTTTTTTTCAGGATCAACAATCAATCTTCCTACCATGGCTTCTCTTCCAAGCAGCATTCTGAAACCCATTGAATCTCGATTGGTTAGCGTAACCTCAACTTGCCAATTGTGACTGCCTAATCCTACTTCTGTTCGAATTACATATCTTTTTTCTCGAGTTCCATTAGAGCTTTTTACAATTCTTTGGTCAATTAATTGTGCTTCGCAATGAATAATAGATTTTGAATTATTTTGGATAGGATTGATATCAAATTTCAACCATTCTTCTCCATTTTTATCAAATAATTTAATATTAATAGCGTGTAGCGCAGATGTTTTGGCGCCAGAATCGACACGAGCTTTTATAGCAGGAATTCCTAATTGAGGAAACGAGCACCATTCTTCACTACCAATTAATGTTTTATCTTGCATTTGAGAATAATTTAAAATCTAATGTACTATTATTTTTAATTCAACACGATAATTTATCGTTATTTTTTTGGAAAGATATTGTCATCCTTCTTAACATCTGCCATTAGATCACTTGGATCGATAACTACTGATTTTATTGCGCCATTTTCAGTATTAGTTTCGAAGGTATATCTTGGCATAGCCCAATCCCAACCTAATAAAACGTTTCTTTTTAATTTATATGGATTTGCCTTTTCCCATCGCATTAAAGTATTTGGAATATAAAAATATTCTTTAGTTCCGTTTTCAAATTCAACAATTACATCAATTGGCATAGGCATTCTTCCTTTTCTTTCTAAAACAATGGTATTTTTTTCTACCGATTTAATAGCATAATCAATCGTATTTATTGTTTGTGTCCATTCGTTTAAATACCAATCTAAATTAGCTCCCGAAATTTTTTCAGCAGTTCGCTTGATATCATTTGGCGTTGGATGTGTAAATTTATAATCCGAATAATATTTTTTGATGGTTTTATCCAAATTTTCTTTTCCAATAATATAACCCAATTGAGCTAAAAATATTTCGCCTTTACTATAAGCTCCAATTCCGTATGATTGATTATAATCATATCTGTCTGCATGCGTTGTTAATGATTGTTCTTTTCCTGAATTGGCTAAAAAAATATAGTTTTTATACGAATCCGCAAACGGACTTTCTGGTTCTTTTGGAGGCAATATTTCATTCATAGCTAAATCAGATATGTAAGAAGTAAAGCCTTCATCCATCCAACAATGTTTGGATTCATTTGTGGCTAAAATATGTTGGAACCAACTATGTGCAAATTCGTGAGCTGTTACACCAACTAAACTTTCATAGCTTCTATTTCCAGTAATTAAGGTACACATCGCATATTCCATACCGCCATCTCCACCTTGAATAATAGAATATTGTTTGTACGGATATTGTCCTACGTTTTTATTGAAATAAGTTAATAATTCACCTGTTTTAGGTTGCAATTTTTTCCAATTCTCTAAATTTTCCTTCTTGTTTTTATAGAAAAAGTGTAATTCCGTTTCGTTTTCACCCATAATTTTATCGTGAATGTATTCTGGATCTGCTCCCCATGCAAAATCATGCACATTTGGTGCAATGAAATGCCAAGTTAACATTTTAGTTTTCTTCGGATAAGCAATAACAACTCCTAAGTCTTCATACCCTTTTCCAATTTCATTTTTATTTTGAAGATAACCCGAGCTTCCGATGGTATAGTCTTTATCAATAGTAATTTTTACGTCGAAATTTCCCCATACACCATGAAATTCTCTAGAAATATAAGTATCTGCATGCCATCCTTCAAAATCATATTCTGCCATTTTAGGATACCATTGTGTCATAGAAAGCGCCACATTTTCTTCAGAATTTCTACCGGAACGACGAATTTGTAAAGGTACTTGCCCATCAAAATCTAAAGTGAAAGTTGAACTTGATTTAGGTAAAATTACTTGAGGCAAAGTAACTTCTAACACAGTTCCTACTACTCTACTTTGTGCAGCAATTCCATTTTGTTTACAATTTGAAACAAACAAATATCCAATTTCGTTTGGTTTTAATGTGCTAATTTTACTTTCTTTAATTTCTTTATTATCCTTTATGAATTTTCGAACCATGCGTTTGTCTGGGTCTGTAATTGTTTGCAACCTAATATCCATTGCACTACCTGGCTGAAAAGCGTTCGGATACAAATGAAAGAAGACTTTCTTTAACGTATCAGATGAATTATTTGTATATACTAATTCTTGATTTCCTTTATATTGGTAATTCTTAACATCCATATTCACATTCATTTTATAATCAACATGTTGTTGCCAATACCCTGAATTTGGATTGTTTTGTGCGAAGGAAAGCACAGTAAATAGTATAAAAAATAGGTTAAATATATTTTTCATATGAGTATAAATTTATTTTTGTTATTGTATTTTTTTCAAAAGGTTTGTTACATATATAATGTACTAAAATATATCTTCACAAGTGAACACTTCTTTTAATCTTACTCCTTTTTCTGTTTTTTCTACGGTAATAATTTGATTTTGAGCATCGTGTTCTAAAAATAAATAATAATTATTTTCTGCAGCTGCATTCATAAATTTTGCTTTTTCATCCAAAGTTAAAAGCGGTCTTGTATCATATCCCATAACATACGGAACAGGAATATGTCCGGCTGTTGCTAATAAATCGGCACAAAAAACAATTGTTTTTCCTTTGTAATTAATATGTGGAAGCATTTGCTTTTCGGTATGCCCATCTGCAAAAAAGATGCCAAAATCTAATTCTGAAGTTGCTAAAAAATCACTTTCTGTGCGATTTATAAATTTCAACTGACCACTTTCTTGCATTGGAAAAATATTTTCATGCAAAAAAGAAGCTTTTTCACGAGAATTTGGTTGAGTTGCCCATTCCCAATGATTTTTATTGGTCCAAAAATTAGCATTTTTAAAAGCCACTTCATAACCCGTTTTGGCTGCATTCCAATTTACAGAACCACCACAATGATCAAAATGTAAGTGCGTCATAAAAACATCAGTAATATCATCTTTATGAAATCCGAGTTTCGATAAAGAATTATCCAAACTCTCCTCACCCCAAAGAGAATAATAGCCAAAAAACTTATCGGATTGTTTGTTTCCCATTCCGGTATCTATTAATGTAAGCTTATTTCCATCTTCAATTAGCAAACATCTGGCAGCAATATCAATCAAATTATTGGCATCTGCAGGATTGGTTTTGTTCCAAATAGTTTTAGGAACCACGCCAAACATAGCACCACCATCTAACTTAAAATTCCCTGCTTCAATTGGGTATAATTTCATAAATAATATTTTTTGCCAAATTACAAAATTTTCAATAAAGGAAAACTATGAAAATATAAGTTATAAAAATGTTATCAAACCTTGTAAAAAGTTTTTTATGGTTTATCTTTGCAGTGTTAATTTAGACAAAATCAAAATAAGGAATACGAAACAAATATAATTAATAACTAAGTTATGATAAAAGTATCTGAATCTGCGAGTAAAAAAATAATCAATATGATGGAAGAAGAAGGTTTTGATGCTGCTACTGATTACGTTCGTGTGGGCGTAAAAAGCGGTGGTTGTTCTGGGCTTTCTTATGAGTTAAAATTTGATAAGGAATTAGGTGAAAA
>Ga0209443_1001280_pt1 | contig 16007 bp, 24 predicted proteins | sample LauGreBMM110DCMD_2_FD_187571 | JGI IMG/M metagenome (GOLD analysis project Ga0209443, IMG submission 187571) | Freshwater lake microbial communities from Lake Michigan, USA - Su13.BD.MM110.DCMD (SPAdes) (version 2) | ecosystem: Environmental > Aquatic > Freshwater > Lake | place: Lake Michigan... | reverse complement strand
GCTTGCGCCCCCGTCGACCGTCATTGAAGGCACCGCTGATATTTTTTCAGAGACTTGCATTATACTGTGTCGATCGGCTCCGTCCCAGGAAATGATTGCGGCCGAGGGTCGCTTCTTTGCCCGGTTATCCAAATGCCGCGGTTCCACAAGAACCCAACAGAAGCCCCGGGTGACTTGGGCCGCCGAGAGTCCGCTCAGCGGCGTCCTCGGGGGTAATGAGCTCTGGCAACTGTGCGATGAAAAAAAGCGGCGCGAAATCCTAGCGATTCGGGCGATGTGCATCTCCGAGTCGCAGGCGTTTGGAAACATCCAGGAGTTAGTTAATGGGGCCCCGCCAAGACTTTATGGACAGTCTAGCGCGACGTTGATGGCAGTCGAGAACCGGCTCCGAACTTCCGGGATCCCATCGTCGCTACTGAGGCCCGCAGTTGGCGAGGATGAAATCAAACGGGCAATGGTAAATGCTCAGGGGGATTTTGTTGTCTACCGATAAAATTGATTAAAAAAAATAAATTAATATTATTAATATTAAAAAAAAAATGGACAATGTCAAGGTAATTTTAGTTGTTGTAATTTCCGTTGTTTTTGTAATTGCCATAGTTGCAGGAATCTCCTACTATATAGGTAACCAGAATTGTAAAGACCACAAGCTAACCCTAGATATTTCCGGAATACCGGCCGGAAAACCACCGTCCATGACTCCCCAGGCCATGCATATGGGAGCTAGCGGCGGGTCCAAGGAAATAGTTAACCCCGATGAGGCCAAGGAAATGGCAAGTGGAAAGGGAAAATTTAGCAAAAAAGCAGTTCTCATGATTTATTCACCGGGCTGCGGCCACTGTACCACCACAACCCCAGCACTGAATGCCGCGGCCACTGGGTGCTCCGTGCCTTTCTACACTATAGACATCACAAAACACCGGGACGTTCTAAACAAATTCAAGGTTACCGGGGTTCCCCACATTATTATGGTTGAGGGAGGCGCCGAGGTTGCCAAGTACAGTGGCGATCGCTCCCCGGCAAGTTTCAAGGCGTTTGCCGAACGCCAGGTTATGCCTGCTCAGGCCTACCAGTAATTGCGTTCACGCAGCTAGTGAATTAAAAATTGAAAGCTATTTATGAAATTTTATTAAAAATAAACTTCGATGAACGCCGAAGACAGAAACAACCACTTCATGTACTACATGCGTTCCCTGCTGAAACAGCTTCAGACAATGTTTCCCGAGTGCATCCCTACTGCCATTCTTTCCGAGAAGCTGGCCAATGATAATAGCGCGGCCGGGAGCAAGGACCTGGTCGAGAAGTGGCAGCAGTACATGGGCAACAGCGAGACGGACGTTGCCATCCGGACCAAGGACGTGGCCAAAGTCTTGGACAACGATAACCCGATAATGACGATGCTGTCGATCAAGGCCAAGTACGGGGATCCAAGGCTCTCGGAAAATTCTCGTCGAGTTCTCTGGCAATTCATTGAAAAGCTACATACTCTGGCAGTAACGGACACCCGATCGAGCACTCAACTCGACATTAGTCTTCCGCCGCCGCCTTCCACCGAATTTTCTATCCCGCCCGAAATGAGTCCCCTGATTGACCTGGCAAAGAGCTTCATGCAAAAGATTCCGGAAGACGACCTGGAGCAGATGTACGGCAGTATCGCGGCCATTAGCCAGAATGTGTTGAAGAATTACGAGGGCCAGTTGCCGCCGGAATTTGGCGGAGACTACTTTTCTAAAGTTTTGCGGGAAACCTTTAGGCAATAAAATTAACAACTAATTAATTTCTCGCGTAGTGCGTTGAGTGGTTCGCTTGTAATGGTAATGTCGGTTGCAGGGAGACACCCGTCGACCCTGGCAAAGACTCCAAAAATGTACCGCTTTTTGCTTTTTTCTGACATTAGCGTGCTCTGGTTAAAGGCAGTGGTGAAAATTTTATTGTCATTTTTTTCGCCAACTTTCCTCAGCAGATTTTTCCGGCCGTTGTTACTCATTACCATAGGAACTCGCTTGTTCAGCAAGTCTTTGTTTATCACCAAAATGAGTGCATAGAAGTACCCGACAATGGGAGTTTGTTTCAACATAAATGCATTTTTATCCGTGTTCAGTAGAGGGTCTTGCTGGGCATTGTCCAGCATCCCAAAAATATTATTCATTTGCGGATACTTGCTAAGCCCCTTCTCTAACTCTTGCGCCAAAATCTTTATATCATTCAGTCCGACGTTACTATTAGACATCCAGGTGTCATCTCCTGCTGGCATTTTAGAGCTACTGCGCACGGCATCTGCTTGCATAGCGCTACTGCGCATAGTATCTACCCGCATTGCGCTGCTTGAATTACAAGAGACGTTAGACATGGCTTTTGGCGCTTGTTGTTGCATTGGCTTTGCGTCAACGGCGGTCGTCGCACACCCACAGGCAAAATTAGAGGCATCGACTTTTAAAACACTAGTTGATTTTGCTTTAGCACACGGAGGGTCAACATTTTTAATGCAAGATTCCCAAAGCTGCATTACATTGCCTTGTGATGTATCCTCTTTAAATTGCGACGGAACCGTGTATTTAGTAGTGGTGCATGCGAGCTTTCTTGACGACATTATTTTTTTTATTTTAGCTAAAAAAAAGTGTTTATTTTTTTAAAGTTTTATATTTTTTTTTTATTTATTTGCGCACTATGGACGACGATCTTGAAACCCTTTCCGCAAACTTCCTCGGCTGGGCCAAAGCAAAATTCAACTGCGACGACACCCAAGCTAGTCTTATTGTTGCCAGAACCCGCGAAATCTTTGACCATGGTTCCCGGGCCATTCCCTCGTCGCTTGCCCAGCACAGCGCCCCATTTGCTTTCTGCTTAGCTTACCAGCGACAAAATCGCCGTGCCGGAGGAACAATTGTCGATGACCAGCTCATCGTCAATCTCAACCAAATTGTGCTGAGCCTCGGCGTCATGCTTCCCAGCCACAAGACCGATTGCGTCGCCATCGCCCAGCTTCCGACAATGGCTACTTTTTTGGAAAGCCAGAACTTTAACCAGAAATTTCAGTCGTCATTTCTTTCCCTGTGCACAATCCAGCTGGATCGCTGCTTTGAGTTGCTTGATATTTACCCGACGCGCCGCGAGGAAATATTCCCCGTGTCGTCCGATATTGTTTCGCTACTCTCCTCGGTGCTTTCGGGACTCAGGGCAATGCACTTCACCGCTGCGCTTTCCCCGTAGCCGTACATGGGCCGCGTTATCTTTTCCGTCGTTGCACACCATTCCTTAATTTTAGCCGTGTCCAGTGACACGTCCCGCTTCACTAGCTTTGTTTCTAATAAATGTACTAATTTATTTACCGAAAACCCATTGCCATTAAGAGTAAAGTAGTGTCGTCGCGTCATGTATGTTTTTAATGAAATGTTTGGCTTTAGCAGCCGGAAATTAATTTGCCGCTTTACTGGGTATAGGAACTCCTTGCCAATGTCTTGGCACCTGGTCAGGTCGGTTCCACAGGTTCTTAGGTAGATTCTGTAGTGCTCCCGACAAGTCTCACAGGGCAAAACAAACTGGGTGAGGTTAAAAAATTTAGCAACATCAGCCTGGTCACCCGAATTATCCATATCCTTGTAAAAATGTGCGACGTCAAACAACAAGTCCCAAAACATTGGCCCCCAGATTTGTGCATCCATTTTTTTTATTAATAATCGTTTTAATTGATGCTTACAATCCATTTGGCCGAAGATAATTTCTGTTTCCGCGAATTCTCCAGCGCATCAAAACACCCGTCTCGCACATGCGACAGAAAGTTACCGGCACACAGCATGCGAGCCGTCGTTAGCTCAACGGTCATCTGCTTCTTGTACAGTGCCTTGTGCTGGGTCTCCAAAGCCGTGGCAATTATTTTTTGCGCGTCGTCGACCGAGACAGTGGCCTCGGGCACCGGCATCTGGGACACCGAAGACGGTTTGCTGATTCGGTGGGTTGACGTCACAAAAACATTGTTGCCCCCGGATTTCTTCGCGCTCTCTGACAGTTGGTCGTGCTGTTGCTTGAGCTCGATTGAAATTTTAGCCGCGTCGCTGCGCAACTCTTTAGATTCAATATTGCACCGGTCCATAAAGGCCCGCATCTCTTCCAGCTCCTTGATGACTGGCGCCGACTCAATGACTTCGGCGCGCAACGGTACATTAGCCACATTACTGAGAAAGATCTTTTCCACCTGGTAAACGATGAGCTTTGAGAGCAGCACCGAAGCAAGACAGCCAGGCAGCTCGCACAGCTGGGGCACTAGCTTTGACGCCTGCCGCAGATACTTTTCCGCCTTTTCGGATTTTGATAGTTTTTGCAGCGCGCCCGATATTGCCTCCCAGGACAGTTGGTCCCGGCTATAGATGTCTTCCCGGCGCAAAAGCACCCAAACCGGAAGTTGCTGAGCTCCTCCGGGTCCCTCACAGAAGGCCACCTGTTGTCTTTTGCCGAGCAATTCGCATTTGCGCACCCGCACCTTCGCCGTTTTTTCCTGGATGACCGTAAGTTTTTCGTAAATTTTTTTTAAGTTGTCATGGTTTTCCGCGATTGACTTTAATAGAGCCCCGAGACTGCTCCGAGCATTGCCCACATAAAGACTCCGAAGCGCTGTTCCCGGCCCAACACCTTCTTCTGGCGAAATGTCGCGTTCCACGATGCTTAGGCCGTCAAAAGACAGCGAGCGCTCGTTTAACTCGGGCTGCTGGGGCTGCTTTGCGGGGTACTGTGCTGGACGGGGCTTTGGTTTTGGCACCGCGAATTCGTGGGAATTCGTAGGGCCACTGGCTTTATTGAGGATTATGGTTAGCGAGTCGTCGTTGCTGTTTCCTTGCATTGCGAATTAATTTTTAAAAAGAATTTTTATAAATCTTGTAATAAAAAAAAGTCTCAATGCCCGGTGTTGGTCTTGACATCTGGAACGAACAGCCCGGCGGCGGAATGGTGGCACTGGATTCGGCGCCGCCGGCGCGTCGAGTTAACGAGGACATGTACACCGTCGCCGTCCCCGCCAGACCGGCCTCGGTGGCTATGCAGCCCCGGCAGATGGCACCCCTGCAGCAGCAGATGGCTCCTCAGCAACAACAGATGGCGCCACAGCAGCAGATGGCGCCCGTGCGGCAGGTCTATGGACTGGCACAGCAGCCCGCCAAAGCCGTGATGGAGCTTGGCACCGAGCGCCAGCACGTTGGCACTGACATTTGGCAGCGGCATCATTTCTGGATTTACGTTGGGCTTTTTTCAATTGTTTTTTTGCTGCTCATTATTGTTTTGCAACTGTACTATCTCCGAAAAGCATTTTCCAAGAAATAAAAAATTTAATTTTTTTAATTTTTTTTCTTTTAAAAAAAAACATTCCTATGGCCAACTACAATTCTAATTTTGCAGCCCAGCTAGCTCCCCGCCAGCCCCCTAGCTATGTCGCCAATTACGACACCAACGTCAAGCAGTCAGTGTTTGCCGGAACCCCTATTCCCGCCACTGAGAACGACGTCCGCATTCTTGCCGGCCAAGTCGCTGCTCTTTCGGCAATGATGGCCCCTCCTAAAAACCCAGGCACCCAGACCCAAAAGGTAATTTACAGTGCCAAGGACAAGCAGTGCCACATGGTGGACGCCACACACATGCCTATGCCCGGCCAACCCTCCTACGAAAACATGGCCCAGTGCAATGCTTTTAACCATCAATGAAATAAATATTTATAATTAAAATGATATAATAAATAAAATGAGTTTTTTCAGTGCTAATGCAAAAAACATTAATAACTATTCTGTCTTCTCCGCCAACGGCCTAAAACAATGGCCTAATGATCCAGAGGAAACCGAAGGCTACATTTTTCTCAAAGATGGCCTTGTTCCCATCATTTCTTTTTTTCCAGAACACATTACCCTTTTTAATATCCCTGAAAATGTAAAACGCCATCTCCTCGACAATTCTTCCTTGAAACTAATTGGGTCATTTCACAGTCACCCCCATGGCTGCACAAAAAACAAGTGCTTCTACCAACCCCCGTCAGTTACCGACTTTAACTCGGTACATACTATTTGCGACACTCTAGGATACTGCGAACACGTTGTAATTACAAAAGATTATTTATTCGTTATAAAATTTACTCGGCATCCAAACATTGTCCGCTTCACACAACTAATGGACTTGCTGGAAACCTTGCGCTTGAAAAATATTGATCCGCCGGCTCATGAGGTCGAGTGGAACAGTATCGTTAAACTGTACACCGACATCGTCCAAATCGAAAGAATTCCTACGCCCTCCCAGACAGCAGCTGCAGCAGTTTAGCCGCTTCGGTCAATTCCTGGTCTGGCGTTGACACCGACAAAAAGTCAGTAAGCAATAAAATATCGTCAAAATTTGGGCCAAAATCTTTAGACAAATTCCAAGACTTTTTAGCATAGCCCCGCCACTTTGTCAGATACTCGTGAGTATTGAGCGCTGAGTTCCAGCGGACATCCACAATCTCCTGGACAGTGTAAAGCCGTGACCTTGGCGTCTTCATCGCTATTAAAAAATATTAAATATTTAAGTAATATTTATTTTTAATATTTTTTAAATTATTAATAACACAAATAAAAAAAACAAAATTATGCCACGACGCCGTTTAGTTTGTTCCCTGAAAACGGGCAAGTGTGTTGTTAAAAGCCGCTCGCGCTGCAAATCCAAATCCCTTAAAAAGTGCCTCAAGAAGTGCATCCGCAAGCGAAGCCGTAGCTGCGATCCCTGCTTCGGGGACACTAGCTCGGTCATCTACACGAAGCCGGTCGTCTGCTGCATCAAGAAACGAAGCTGCCGCAAGCGAAGCCGACGGTGCTAAGAAGTCTAAAGGCTTAGACTTCCTAAGTCTTTTGCAGGTGCTCAAACAACTGCAGTGTTTCGTCGCGCTCCTCGATGAGCATCTGCTGGGCCCGCTGAAGCTCCCGGAGTATTACTTCCTCGACCCGACTATTCATCAGCGGCAGTATCTCTTGCTCGCAAATTTTCCTAGCAGAGCTCTCAAACTCCTCCAGAACCCTGCTAGAGATCTCCCGGGCCCGGTCCAAATCCCGAGCAAGATCCCGCGCCTGTTCCTGCTGTCTTGCCTGGGTCATTGCCTCTGCGATGCTGGCCGTGACACTGTCGACAGCCTCTTTCACTGCCCCCTCAACTGATTCTTTCGCGGCTATGCGCATCGTATCACGCAACTGGCCCATGATTTCCTCCAGGTAACCGTCAAGCTGCCGACACCCTTGGCGCACCGCTTCCGCGACACTTTCTGCTGCACTACGACTTGTCAACATTTTTTTTAATAAAAATATATATATTTTTAATATCTTTTTCAACTTTTTTAATTAAATATGTACGATCATACTGGTCGAATTAACAACCAAACTTTTTATAATCATTGTCTTGTAAACCGCTTGATCGACCGCCTTACCAAGGCTTCGATGCCTCAAAACCTCATGGCATCCCCACAATCCTGGATTTTGGAACCGTTGCAGCCCAAAGAAGAACCTATCAACGACTCGGACTCGGTCATCAGTTTTTACACTAACGTTTCCACCGCCTCGGAAAACAGTGTCTTAAGTGCTGGATTTGCCAGCCTACGCACATCCTTGGAATCGCTGAGCCATAAAACTTTATCCGAAATGACCCTGCTCCGCGAAGACATTGGCCGCGAGTCTTCCGCCATCTTTGGTCTTATTGAGCGCCTCCAAATAAACCTGGAAGAAAATACCTCTTTACTCGTGGACCGCAAGAGCGTCCGCAACAGGCCATCGGTCGCCCCGGAGCTGCTTTCGGCGATCCCGCTGGACCCAAATCTTCCGCTCAGCACCATTCAGAAATTTAATTTCAGAATCTCGGTCGACTCATCGTCTCTTCTACAGCTCCGATGCAGCGGAGACATGGTCATCGAACTGGAACTAGCCCCAGAAAACTACTTTATCGAGGGCCATGTCCTGCACTCATTCATCGGCATTGAGGTCATTATCACCACTAATCCATTCACTTCGTCAAAGCGAATTCCACAGTCAAGAACCTCGAGTGGCTTGACTTTTGAAATTTACGCCCAGAGCCCCTTGGACGGCGCCATTACTCTGCTTGAGACAATGCTCTACCCCGTTAAACAAATCCGCTGGGCCTAGTAGGGGCTTTGGTTATTCACCGTCGTTTGGCTACAGGGACAGTTCTGGGCCCGGAATGGGGCAAGTCCCGAGGCCGATACCGTGTTATGGTTACCGGCCTGGCGCGGTAGCACGGCACCTGCACTTAGTACTGGCATAAAACAGTTTAGCGAAAAGCTATTGTCTGGAATGTTTATGTACGGGTGCTCAGTGAAATTCCCCGGGACGCCCGTCTCGTTCATCCAGAACCAGTTTGAAGCTCGGGAGTGCATTTATTTACACCATTAACTAAATTTGGCAGTTTGTAAATCGTATTGTCCAGAAAATAAAATATATTGGTTTTTAAGTTGCCGTAGATCCGCTCAATGAAGTCAATGTGCCTATCCATTTTCTGCGACGACTCCCGCAATTCATTGATTTCCTTCCGCATCTCTCTTATCTCATTCACTAATTCTTCCATTCCTCTAAATTTTATTAATTATTTAAATATTCTTTAAAATTATAAATGTCGCTCAAACAAGCCACATTAAACGTCTAATGCCCTTTGCAATTTTTATTAATAAAGTGCCCTTTTTTTTTCATTTGTTTAAATTATAAAAGCGCCCTTTTTTTTTACAAAAACGACTTCAAAGTCGTTTCTGTTTGCCCATTTTTTTGTCACTTTTTAAATATTTCTTATCTCATCATTAATTCTTTAATTCCTTAAAATTTATTAAATATTCAATAAAATTATAAATGTCGCTCACACTAGCCACATTTAACGTCACCCAGCTGCGTCGCTACAATGCCCTCCGAGACATCGCCACTCTTTTTAGAAAAATTCCTAACATCATCCTTGTGCAAGACTCGGTGCCACCCGAGCGCTTAGACCCCGATCTTTTTTCCGGCTACCGGCTCTCTTCAGGCCACTACCAAAAAAAAAATAAATTTAAGTTGAGCTACGCTACGCTGCACCTGCCGGGCAGCCATCACGACTCTGCGCTCATCCTCGCACCCGATTCCTACCAAACCATGTTTACTAAAAAACTAGCACTCCTCGAGGCCGCCGTTGCTATACACCCGGCAATTATCGCCGGCGATTTTAATTCAGTTTTTTTACCGGATGACATCATAAAAAATTTAAAGTATTTTGCAACGGTTGTTAAAAAGGCGCCCCTTGATGATTATGAAAAAGCCCAGATTCTCAGCTGGAACCTTTTGCCCTTTGAGTTCTTGCAAAGCTACGGTTACCGAATGGCCCTCGGACATCCAGCCTCTAATGCAACCAGCAACCGCTCCAAAACAACCGTTGATTTTATTTTTTATAATCCTGATGTTGTGGAGCTAAAGGAGTGCATTGTCCTTGATGTAGCTGATTTACGGCATATGGCCCGCAATTGCCACAATCCCGTTATTGCCTCTTTCAAACTAAAAAAAAAAATAAAAAGCCCTAATTAAAATTTAATGGGCGCTTTTCTCGTCATTGGTACGCTTGTGCTCGTTGTTGTTGTTGTTGTTGCAGTGCCATTAATTTTCTATAATAATAATAATAAAACCCCAAATAATAATTCCAATTACCAACCTCCTTCTGGCACTTGCAAAAGAAAATTAGATTGCCCTGATGCAAAAGGCAACAGAAATAGCACCAGTTCCTTATATTGCGACAACACGGGCAGTGTTCAAAGCATTACATTTAATGGCGGCATTAACGAATATATTGCTAATGGTTATTTTGAGTTGATATCAGGGGCTAATGGAATAGGATGCAATGGAATATTTAATGTTCCTACAGAACAGGGCGAAATAACTTTTACCATTTCAACCCCTGGTAACAACTATAATACCTACAATAATACTCTCAATCTTTACACAGACCAAAAAAGGACAAGAAAAGTTGACTTCACACTAGAGAACCTAGATGTATCTTTGAATGATGCCACGAGTACTCAAGGCAAGTGCATTGATACTAAATAATTTTGGCTCTGCAATTTGGACACTGTGTTGATCTAGCTTGCCCGCCCGCCAACCAGCCCTCAATGCATTGCACATGAAACTGGTGATGGCAGCGTATCAGGTAGACTGGGTCATTAAGGCCAATGCTCTCCTGGCATATTGTACAAATTTCAATTTGCTCCTCTCCAGAAAACCGCAAGTATTTGCTTGAAATAACTGGCCAGATTGTCTCGCAGCGAACCAGCCGGAACTGCTCGGCTTGCATAACGAGCCGCTCAAACGGAAGACAGTGTCGCAGCTTGGAAACTATTTTGCGCAGTGGTACGTTCGTAACAGGCCAGTTGTTCAGACAGTACGCCAGGCCCGGAGCATCGCTACATAGCTGTGGCCAGCGAGCTCCCGTGGTTCTCCGGGGAACCAGTGTTTTCTGGTAGTTGCCGTAGTTGTTGCGCCGCAGATAGCGGTTCACGGACTTTTCCAGGGAGCCGCATAGCTGACTCACGATGCTTGCGATTGAGGCAAACTGGCAGTTGCACGCCAGTTTAATTTTAGAGTAGTCGAACCAGGGAAATATGTTTGCAATTGTCGAAAATAAATCTTCCATTTGTTCTTTTTTTTTTCATAAATATATAAATATATCAATTTAAAATAATTTTTAATGTTTGCAGTGGCTTTCTTCTCTGAAAATAAAAGCCGTATCGCCGGAACTGTTCACTTCTCCCAGGAATACAGAAACTCTACAGTTACAGTAACCTTTCGCATAACAGGCCTCGTGCCGAACAGTGTCCACGCGTGCCATATCCACAAGTACGGCGACCTCCGGGACTGCGGAAACTGCTGCGACCACTACAATCCCCACGGGACCAAGCACGGCAGTCGGCTCTTGCATGGAAAAAACCGGCACGCCGGCGACCTGTCAAATAACCTGATGACGGACGCCGCCGGGTTCTGTAACTTTAGCTACGAGGACGACCTGATCAGTCTCTACGGCGAGCACTCGATTGTGGGAAGGTCCGTCGTCATCCACAGCGGCTACGACGACCACGGCGTCTACCGGGACGAGCCGTCTGAACGCGGTAAAATCTCCGGGGAAACCGGAAACGCTGGGAGCCGTCTGGCCTGCGCCGTCATCGGTCTATGCAGTACCGAGCCGGGGGCTTTTTAATTAGCCCAGGTACGAAAAGAAGGCCATGCACACCGAAATAAACATTATTAATGCCAGTGAAACAAATTGCAAAGAAAATCCCCACCAGAACGCTTTCGTGCGCTTGGGCGTACCGCTGTCGCTTTGGCATGTTTTTGCCGCCATTATTATCATACTGATGACCGCAACGAGGCAGGCAACCGATAGAGTCATGCCCAAGTAGCGGGGCTTAAATGGCCCAAAACTAAAAAAGGAATTTAAGAAGGACATTTTTTATTATAAAATTAAAAATTATAAATTTCATTTTTTTTTAAAAGTACGGCGTTTCAACTGGACTGCAATCGTGATGGCACTGCGCCAGCGCCTTGTTCGCTGCCTCGACGCACTTCGGCGTTAGCTTGTAGCCCAGTGGATGCACCATCCCATTCTCCAGCCCTATATTGTACTGGAAGCACTCCTGGCGCTCCAGGCACTGGTCGTACTGCTCCTTCGAGAGGAACCCCGAGAGCATATTACAGGACTCCAGTTTCTGTACACAGTCCATGCAGTTGCGCTCCTTTACGTGCCCCGGAAACACCGGACAGACTATCCCTGCCTGACTGTCCGGCGTTGCCTTTGTGTAGAATACCCCGGGGGTTCCTGGACAGGTCTTGGCCAGAAACTTCTGGGCCTCCTTTAGGTTTGTATTGTAAGGAGCCGGGAGGACCTGCAGTATCCTTGGGTCATTGTATGTGAAGGAGTCGATTGCCCTTGCATTCTGTGCCGGAATTGAGTTACTGTTGCCCACCGCGTAGCTCCCGTAGCTACCGCCGCTTGAGCCAGCCGCCGTCCGGCGAATTGGCACACACTCGGCATCCTTGCACCGGGTCCCGGTGGGACACTCTGCATCGTAAACACAGCCCGGCTCGGTGGCAATGGTGTCGATACAGTTGACGCTCTCATTGCACCCCGTTGTGAACGGCGGACTAAAGCAGATCCGCTGGAACGGATTGTCCCCGACCGCCCAGAGCGTGCCGGTGCCAATGGGCCCGCCCCGGCCAAACACTTCTCGCGGTGAATTGCACATTTTACATCCCCCGCCGACACACCCGTTAGCGTTGCTGCATGCCATTTTTTATTAATATTTTTAAAATTTTTTTTATTATTCCCTAAATTCGGACGTAACAAAACAGAAGCTTCCCAGAAACAATAAAACTATTAGAAATAGCAAGAACGCATTCATTTTTTATTTATAAATTATGTTTTTTATTTTTCGCCTCACGATTCATTGTCCTGGTCGTGCTGCACCCACTCGAGCCCGGAAAACCCAATGTTTTGCACCGAGCCCTGGCTCATCACGAGCACCTGCGTCGCCTGCACCGTCACCCCGAAACCGCCCGTCGAACTCAGCCAGATACCCTGAAACTCCAGAATTGGAATCACGGTACAATTTTTCATCAGAATCGAGCTGTCCGCTCCCACAACCCGATTGTTCTCGTACCGCAGAAAAGACGTCGCCATATCACTGTTCCCCACATTAACTTTGATTCGCGCCGTCGCTGGGTACTCTGGCTTCTTCGAGAGCTTCACAAGCCCACAGTATTGGCGCCGCAGCATCGATATCGGAAGGGGCTCGTCATTGTCACCGAAGTCCCCAAAGATCCGTCGCTGATTCACCTGAATGAGACTCAGCACTGCATTGTCAAACTGTTGGGCAAACGCCAGCGTCTCCGGGTGCTTCAGCTCCAGTGGCATCGTCTTCACGCTCACGGGTCCTGTATTGGTTGCTGCCGGCCCGTCATTGGCATTGTTATACGGCTCACTGATCCCGTACGGAGCCCGCAGATACGGATCCCCGGCCTTCCACAGCTGGAACATCGGCTTTGTCCCATCCTCATTTTGGATCTCCAGCTTTTTCAGGCCTTTTGGTGTCGTGAATATATTGTTTGCCAATTTCCAGCAGCTTGGGTTGGTGGCATTGTAGGTGATGGCTTGCATTTCTTGCGATTTGTTTAAAGCTTTTTTTTTATTATTACTCCTAAAATTAAAAAAAATAACTGCTTGAGGTCTTAGGAAAACGCTAGTTTTAAACGCAGTGTTTTATTTTTTTTTTAATACTTTTTAAAATAATTTACCCAATAAATTTTCAGTCTTTTACCAACGCTATGGCAGAACAAGTCGACCTTTTTGATTGCTGCTCTGATTTCATGGATCTCATTCTTTCGGTTTCTACAACTGCTGAAATTAACCATTTCCGGAAGACCTTGGATAGCCAATTGTGCAACCGCTCGCAGTCGCCACCCGTGAATTCAAATTTTCGCATTATTTCGGCTTCGCGTCCAATTAACATCCAACAAGAGTCAAGCAAGCTCATTGCGGCGGCCAAGCGACAGCGTCAAGCAAACCTCAAGCTCAAACGCCGCCAAGCTTTTTCTGCCATTACTTGGGATTAAAAAATTTTTTTTTTAATTGTTTTTTTATTTATAAAAAAATATGATACAAATTTTTATAAAAACTTTAACTGGTAAAACTATTACTCTAGACGTAGAAGCTAGTGACACTATTGAAAATATAAAACAAAAAATTCAGGACAAAGAGGGAATTCCCCCAGACCAGCAGCGTCTGATTTTTGCTGGCAAACAGCTTGAGGACGGCCGGACCCTAAGCGACTACAACATCCAAAAAGAATCAACACTTCATTTGGTTCTTTAAAAAAGTTTTTATTTTTTTGATACTTTTTGAAAAAAATGTTAAAAAATTGTTTTTGCCAATTCCCGCAGTTTTTGTATACTGCTCCTAAGCTACACTTTCAATAGTGTGGTGGGCTATGTGCCAATTGACTTTGCTTACTTTTTATTAAAATCCATTACCAGCAAAATTACTATTATAATCACACACAGCCCCAGTAACCAATCCTTATAGTCAAATCCCGTGTCCGCTCCGGAAATATTGTACAGGCCGCTATCCGTCGTCACGGAACTATCGGACTTTAACATTCGGTAAAAATCAGGCATTCCTGTCGTCCTATCCAGCGAATAAAAAAATAGCGGTTCGTCCGGCGCCGCTCTTTCGTGCACTATCGCATGGGCACTGTACGCAATGCTCCGTGAATTTTTTGATCGCGCAACCGACGGCTGCTGCAATCCGGAAATTATTTTATTAATCAGGGCTGCTGCTTCTGTATAATCTTTGTTTTTCAATAATCCCAGAATTGTTGGCAGATCTTGAAGCGACGCTTCTAATAAATTTATCTTTTTTACAAAATTGAGTAATGCTGGGTCTTTTTTGTCCGTTATTTTAACCGGAGCTACCTTACAGTTAACCACAACTTTCAGTATTGGAAAATCATTTTGCAGCACTATGCCCATTTTGTTTTTCGCATATTCGAAAATCTGGTACGGCAGACTGTCGCACGTGAAATCGTCAGTGTACACTGTGGCACTGCTACTCACCACAGCATCCGAACTGCTGTTCACATAGACTGGGGGAGTTTGCAGTTGAAAAAATGTGTAGCTCTTTATTGCCGCTACAAAGTCACCAAGAATATAATCAACCAGTTGTTGGTACTGGGCCCCGGTGATGCTGCAAATTACCTTTGAGCGATACTCGGGGTTCCAGTAGGTTTGCCACCACTGGTCAGAAGACGGATAGTATCCCAGGGAAACGCGGCCATCCATCGTGGCTTGGCCATCTGAGTCTATCTTTGGTATAACAGCATTCTCTAATGAGCCGAGCGCGCAAATGTCAATTACCCAGGTCTTTTCTTCGGCGCTAAATGCTAGACCCGTGTGATACAAACCTCCATACTGCCCCACGCCCTGAATTCCCAATAGATCGGCCCGGTACACGTACAAGTTTACTTGTGAGGACTGCGACTGTACACAATTTTTTAGTGTCATTTTGGAGTCGCTCGCGGTGTCTATTGGCCATAATATAATTTCAGTCATCTTTTTTATTTAAAAAAAAAACTTTTGTTCTCATTAATAACCAAAAAAAAGTGTTACAAAAAAAATGGCCATAAAAAAGTTACTACAGACCACGTTTTTATTTCATTTGCAAATATTGTTCAAATGTAATTTTACACTCCATCAGTAATTCTATTCTTTTTAACTCAATGCTAGTTTCCGCATCAATTCGCCGCAGCACTACATCGGTGTTATCATTTGCGGGTTTAGTAGCGGGTTGACGCTTTTGCATCATTTTGATTAGGCGTTGCATCTTGTCGACATTATCCAGTAAAATTATTTCGCGCTGAGTGCCATAGTCAACGCCAATTTGCCAAAGTGGCCAAACAAAACAAATAGAAAATATTTTTTGTTTTGTTGGCGTTAAAAATGGCGACGTTTCACGTCGGGTTTTTAGTGCCGGAGTGGCCAAACAAAACAAATAGAAAATATTTTTGGTTTTGTTGGCGTTAAAAATGGCGACGTTTCACGTCGGTTTTTTAGTGCCGAATTGGCCAAACAAAACAAATAGAAAATATTTTTGGTTTTTTTGGCGTTAAAAATGGCGACGTTTCACGTCGGGTTTTTAGTGCCGGAGTGGCCAAATAAAACAAATAGAAAATATTTTTGGTTTTTTTGGCGTTAAAAATGGCGACGTTTCACGTCGGGTTTTTAGTGCCAGAGTGGCCAAACAAAATAAATAGAAAATATTTTTTGTTTTTTTGGCGTTAAAAATGGCGACGTTTCACGTCGGTTTTTTAGTGCCGGAGTGGCCAAACAAAACAAATAGAAAATATTTTTGGTTTTTTTGGCGTTAAAAATGGCGACGTTTCACGTCGGGTTTTTAGTGCCGGAGTGGCCAAATAAAACAAATAGAAAATATTTTTGGTTTTTTTG
>Ga0209443_1001278_pt1 | contig 16014 bp, 15 predicted proteins | sample LauGreBMM110DCMD_2_FD_187571 | JGI IMG/M metagenome (GOLD analysis project Ga0209443, IMG submission 187571) | Freshwater lake microbial communities from Lake Michigan, USA - Su13.BD.MM110.DCMD (SPAdes) (version 2) | ecosystem: Environmental > Aquatic > Freshwater > Lake | place: Lake Michigan... | reverse complement strand
GTGGGTCGTGGGTTCGATCCCCACCCTCGGAGCGCAAGGTTAAACGGGCCAGTAGCTCAGTGGTCAGAGCAGGGGACTCATAATCCCTTGGTCGTAGGTTCGATCCCTACCTGGCCCACAGGCAATTTTCGATTGAAGGGTGATCTAGGTGCCAAGCAGCAATCAGCCAGCCGAGTTTGACGACATCTTCGCCGCCAATCAGGCTTTCGCGAATTCGTTTGAGCACTCGCATCTCACCGGCACCGCAACTCGTGGCTTGGCCATTGTGACATGCATGGACTCGCGCATTAGCCCGCTCGCTGTTGTGGGTATGCAGGCTGGTGATGCCAAGATTTTGCGAAACGCTGGTGCGCGCGTAACTGATGACGTTTTGCGCACGCTTGTGCTTGCCACATACCTTCTCGGTGTCAAGCGAGTGTTGGTGATGCCGCATACCGATTGCCGTATGGCAAACAACAACGAAGCTGAGATTCACGCAATGATCGACAAGCAGCATGGGGTCGACACCCGAAGCATTGAGTTTCGTACGGTAGACGACCAACAGTCAGCATTGATTAGCGACGTCACGCGCATTCGCACATTCCCGCTCTTGCCAAAGGGTCTCGTGGTGGTTGGCGCTATCTACGACGTGGCTACGGGCCTGCTCAATTCGGTCGATTGCAACGCCTGATTTATTGCTAAAAAAGGCTTTTGCGAGCCATCGGGTAAACATCACCCCATAAATATGGACTATTATCTCCCTACCAACAAACACACGTATCTACATGGATGCGTGAGAGGGAGAAAATGAATATGAGAAAGCAGACACTAAAAGGTCTTGCTGTTGGTTTGGTAGCAGTGTTCGCACTTGCCGCATGCGGCGGTAGTGACACAGCATCAGACACAGTTCCAGCAGACACAACCCCAGCCGAACCAACAGGTCTTGCCTGTGAAGTCACCGACACCGGTGGCGTGGACGACAAGGGTTTCAACCAGATCGCATACGACGGTCTTCTCCAAGCAGAAGCTTCGTTGGGCGTTGCAATAGAAGTGCTCGAATCAACATCAGACGCTGACTACGCACCAAACTTGCAGTCATTCATCGACAAGGGTTGCAACATCATTGTCACAGTGGGCTTCTTGCTCGCAGATGCAACCAAAGTTGCTGCAGAAGCAAACCCAACCGTTCAGTTCGCAATTGTTGACTCCAACAGTTCGGCTGCAAACGTTCAGGGTCTGACCTTCGCAACCGATCAGCCATCATTCTTGGCTGGTTACATGGCAGCAGCAACAACCCAGACTGGCATCGTTGGAACATTCGGCGGAATCAACATTCCACCAGTGTCCATCTTCATGCAAGGTTTCGCTTTGGGTGTTGAGTATCACAACGCACAAAAGGGAACTTCAGTCAAGGTTCTTGGTTGGGACATCGCCAAGCAAGACGGAACGTTCGCTGGAAACTTCGACAGCCTCGACGATGGTCGCAACATTGCCAAGAGTCAGTCTGACGAAGGCGCCGACATCATCTTCCCAGTGGCTGGTCCAGTGGGTCTTGGTGCTTCAGCATTCGCAATGGAATCAGGTGGCAAAGTCAAGATCATTGGTGTTGACGTTGACATGAGCGTTTCTAACGCAACTCAAGCAGAAGTGTATGTCGGTTCGGTCTTGAAGAAGATTGACGCAGCAGTTCTTGCAGCAGTGGGCAACGCGCTCAATGGCGAAGGTGGCGGCACTGACTACCTCGGCACCATGGAGAACGGTGGAGTAGGCGTAGCAATTACGTCAACCATCACTCCTGAGTTGCAGGCTGAGTTGGATGCAATCACAGCAGGCATCATCGACGGTTCAATCGTCACCAAGTAATTTTTCGCTCAACCGAGCGAAGTAAGTAGTGAAGAACGGGGGTCGCGAAAGCGGCCCCCGTTTTATTTTGTATTAGTGTTTGCTAAATGGGGATGGGCGCCACATGCAACTAGAACTTCGTGGAATCACCAAACGTTTTCCGGGAGTCGTTGCCAACGACAATATAAATCTCACACTGAAGACTGGCGAAGTTCTTTGTCTGATCGGCGAAAACGGCGCGGGTAAATCAACACTGATGAATGTGTTGTACGGCATGTACAAGGCCGATGAGGGCCAAATCGTTCTCGATGGTGCGCCTGTTGTGTTTATGTCGCCTGCTGATGCAATTGCTGCTGGTATTGGAATGGTGCATCAGCACTTCATGCTTGTACCCGTATTCACTGTTGCTGAAAACGTGGTTCTGGGTGTTGAACCAACAGGTCGGTTGGGCAGTTTGGATATTGATAAGGCTCGCGAGATGGTGCGCGAAGTTTCGGACCGCTACAACCTCAACCTTGACCCAGACGCGATCATCGAAGATTTGCCAGTCGGTGTGCAACAGCGCGTCGAGATCGTCAAAGTGTTGTTGCGCGATGCCAAGGTTGTGGTATTCGACGAACCGACCGCAGTGCTGACACCAAAAGAGATCATTGAGTTCTTCGAGATTGTCAAGACACTGATCGCTGCTGGCCGCGGCGTTGTGTTCATTACTCACAAGCTCAAAGAAGCCTTAAATGTTGCCGATCGAATTGCAGTCTTGCGTCGTGGGCAAGTAGTAGGTGAGGTCGATCCGAAGACTGCAACCGAGTCACAGATTGCCGAAATGATGGTTGGTCGTCCGGTGCAACTGATTGTCGATAAAAAACCTCATACGCCGGGTGAAGTAGTTCTTGAAGTGAGGGATCTGTCAGTGCTGGACGCTGACGGACGGACGATGGTGGATTCGGTCTCGTTCTCGGTGCGTGCTGGTGAAGTGGTGGGTATCGCAGGTGTGCAGGGCAACGGTCAGACAGAGCTTGTTGATGCACTTACTGGATTGCGCAATTCGACTCGGGGCAGGGTTGCATTAGACGGACAAGACATTACGTCTGCCTCGCCACGTGTTCGACACGCCAAAGGTATTGCGCACATTCCAGAGGATCGACAGCGACAGGGATTGGTCGGTGGGTTGAGCATCGCAGAGAACTTGGTATTGACCAGATATCACGACGAAGAGTTCAGTCATGGAATCGTGATGGATTGGCCTGTGGCGCACAGCGTGGCAGAAAACCTCATTGCCGAGTACGACGTGCGAACGCCTAGCGCAGACATTGAATCAAGCACTTTGTCGGGCGGAAATCAACAAAAAGTAATTGTTGCCCGAGAACTCAGTCGTCCTTTGCGCTTGTCGATAGCGGCGCAACCTACTCGTGGTGTTGACGTCGGTTCAATCGAATACATTCACTCACGCATTATTAAGGAGCGTGACACGGGTACGGCAGTGTTAATTGTGAGCACTGAACTTGATGAGGTGATGGCGCTCTCTGACAGACTGCTGGTGATGTATCGAGGGAAGATTGTTGCTGATCTCGACCCTCGAGTGACATCAGCGATGGACGTTGGTCTGTACATGGCCGGTTCACGACCTGCAAACGTGGTGAACGCATGAAAATTGTTGCAATACTGCGCAAAGTCGCAGACCGAATTGCGCGAACGAGTTCATTTCGAATCACGCTGCTTGCCGTGTTATCGGCGATGGTTGTTGGTGCTTTCATCATCATCTTGTCCGATATCAACAAACTGCAAAACGGTGACATTCTCGGTGCTACAAAAACTGTTGGAAGTGCGTATTGGGCGCTCGTTGTCGGCTCGGTCGGTTCGCTGCGCGCAATTTCAGCCACAATCAACAGCGCTACGCCACTGATTTTGTGTGGAGTATCGGTGGCAGTTGCTTTTAAGGCTGGTCTCTTTAATATCGGCGCTACCGGCCAGATGCTTGCTGGCGGAATGTCGGCACTTTGGGTTGGCTTTGCAATGGACGGCCCGGGTTACATACAGGTGCCACTTGCAGTGTTGGCTGGTGCCGTAGGTGGTGCAGCCTTTGGTGCAATACCTGGAATCCTGAAGGCCCGCACTGGTGCGCATGAAGTGATCACCACGATCATGCTCAATAACATGGCGGGATTCTTGGTGTTGTGGTTACTGAAAACCAATCTCTATCAGCGCGAAGATCGTACTGATCCAATTTCCAAATTTGTTACTCCAACTGGACGCCTTCCTCGTTTGTTCGGATTTTTAAGCGACCGTCCCGATCTTGTTGCCCATACCGGATTTGTTGTTGCAATTTTGGCCGTCATTGTCTATTGGTGGTTTCTCAATCGAAGCACAACAGGTTTTGAGTTTCGGGCTTTTGGAATGAATGCGGACGCTGCGCAATACGCGGGCATGCACACCAAGCGACTCACGGTGATGGCAATGATGTTTGCGGGTGCATTCGCAGGTTTGGCAGGCTCGGCAGAAGTACTGGGCACATACGGATATGGTTCACAAAACTTTGCAGGCGACATTGGATATGACGCAATTGCAATCGCGCTGCTTGGTCGGTCAACCCCGTTTGGCACACTCTTTGCCGCACTGTTGTTTGGAGCGCTGCAAGCGGGCGGACGACAGATGCAAGCAAACACCGACGTGCCAATTGATTTGATCGTCGTGTTGCGCGCACTCATCGTCATGTTTATTGCGGCACCGCTGTTGATCAAGGCGATTTGGCGCATCAAGGTTGAGCCGACATCACTTGGCCAGGTATTTAGAGGGCAGGGATCATGAGTGCAGTCGACGTAGTTGTGGCTCCGCTGATTTCTGCCGAGCAGCGCAAGCAGGCGCGAAGCGTTGGCTTCACACTCATAGTCCTCGGAATTGTCGCTGCATTTGTGCTCGGCAATCGACCAGGCAATGCTGGCTTCAAACTTGTTGACTCATATATCTTCGTCATTCCTGCTCAGCCCTTTGCGCGCATACTTGCATTGATGCTCATTGCGCTTGGTGCAGCACAGTTGCTGAAGGGGTTTGGCAAGTGGACAAATGTTGTTTTGAGTATTGCAGCAGCAACTTTCGTCATCTCGTTTTTAGCTTGGGCTGCATCTGGTGGCTCATTCAGTTTCACTGGCATGTTGCAAGACACGGTGACTCGCAGCGTGCCAATCATTCTTGGCGCTATTGCCGGAATCCTGTGCGAACGAAGTGGCATTATCAATATTGCAATTGAAGGCCAACTCCTGGGCTCTGCATTTGCGGGTGCGGTTGTTGGATCACTGTTCGGTCCGTGGGTAGGAATTCTTGGTGCAATTGCAATGGGAGTAGGGCTTTCAGCAATTTTGGCGGTTTTTTCAATTCGTTACCGCGTTGATCAAGTGATTGTTGGGTTTGCGATCAACTTCTTCGCGCTTGGTCTTACAAGTTTTCTTGCGGCACGCGTGTTAACTGAGAATCCCGAATACAACATTTTGGCACCAATACGACCAATTGCAGTGCCTCTGCTCAGCGATATTCCTGTTATTGGCGTTGTGGTCTTTACACAAACATTGTTTGTCTACTTCGCATATTTGGCAGTGGCCGTTGCGACTTGGAGTTTGTATCACACCAAGTGGGGCTTGCGCACGAGAGCAATCGGAGAGTATCCGAAGGCGGCCGGAACCCTTGGCGTCGACGTCATCAAATTGCGTTATCGCAACTTACTCATCGCTGGCGCGGTCGCCGGAGTTGGTGGAGCATGGTGGCCGATCGGCATGGTCGGTAGGTTCGACCAAAACATTACGAATGGTCGTGGTTTTATTGCGCTTGCAGCAGTGATCTTTGGTCGTTGGCATCCGGTTGGTGCATTGAGCGCCGCACTTGTCTTTGGCCTTGCAGAAGCAATCCAACTAAAGATGTCAAACCTTGATACGGGTATCCCATCTGAGTTTTTGCTAATGGCGCCGTATTTGGTGACACTCGTAGTTGTTGCTGGTTTCGTTGGTCGTAGCCGCGGACCTAAAGCAGCCGGACAGCCGTACGACGCACAATAAGTAAGTTTTGCTTATTTTTGTTTTGGTCTAAAGGCTGTTAGCCCGCCACCGACTTCTAAGTGTGCTCCGCCAATGAGATCGACACAATAGGGAATCGCTGGTATTACTGCAACCAAGCATTCGGCAATCGAGCTTGGTTTTCCGGGCAGATTGACAATCAGTGAAGAGCCTCGGATGCCTGCTGTTTGTCGTGACAAGATTGCCGTTGGAACAACCTGCAAACTCACCTGACGCATCAGTTCTCCAAATCCCGGCATCATTTTGGTGCACACGGCTTCTGTTGCTTCTGGCGTGATGTCGCGCAGCGCAGGGCCAGTGCCACCTGTGGTCACAATGAGACAACAGTTCTCGGTGTCAGCAAGTTCGATCAGTGCGCCCGACACTGCAGCAACTTCGTCGGGCACCACACGACTCACTGCAACCCATTCGTTGGTGAGGTGAAGGGTCAGGAAATCTTTGATTGCCGGACCACCCAAGTCTTCATAAACACCGGCAGATGCGCGATCCGAAACGGTGACGATGCCAATTTTGGCAATGTGGTTATTCATTATGGGTGAACCTACCACTGCAACAAACGAGTGTCGCCCTTGCCTTTTGGATTCGTGATGCGTATCCACAGCGACTTGCGCATTTGTGAGAGTCCGTAACGGAAACCGACACGGTGAAAGGCAGCGCGAGAAACGATTGTCAGTCGCTCGGTGGTCTCACGCAAGTTGTTGAGTAACGCTTGTTGAATTGGGTTGAGCACCAATGAAGTGGATGGTGCTGTGAAGTTGTGGCGCTCGAAACCAAACCATTCGTAGTCTTCGTGATACGTGTTGGCAATGAGATCGGCTGTTTCTTTGTCAAATATCTGGTCGGCCTTGATGCCGAGTCCGCTATTGAGGCGTTGCAACTTGACGCTTGTGCCCGCGCGAGCATTAATGGCGTCAGCGAGTGTTTGCATTTCGCCTGGGCGGTCAATGTAAATGCGGTGGTGGTACTCGAGTTGATTGGCGTACAACGTATTGAATTGTGGTCGAAAGTGATCGTCAATTGCGAAAGCGACACGGTCACTGTGAATAGCGCGAGCAAACTTCTTGAATGTTGCTGCTACGTCAACATGTCCGTCGACCATCACATCGCTGCACATATCGAGGATCGATTGCGGGGTGCCTGGTGCGTGCAAGAAAACACGATTTTCCCATGACGAGTATGCACGCTTGATTGGGTCACGAAGGGCAGCAACTCGCATCCATTCGGACGACTCAATGACCTCCCATTGCTTCTTGCGTGGCAAGTCAAACAGTCGGGTTAGGCCATGCACACGATAATTATGAATGGTTTGCTCTTGAGAGATGTTTGGCGTAATGATTTCTTGTGCGGCCTGCGCGTTATACGAACCTTCGGCTTGTGAGATGAGCAACTTGAGTGTGCTGCAAGCCACCTTGGTGGTGGGCACATACAAGACTTTGATGCGCGGTGCAACCAACGAGTAATTGATCAAATCGGGAAGATTTGGTTGCGCCAAGAAATCCATTGAGTAATTTTACTTGTTTTCTACTCGTTTGTCTGAGTCATCAAGCGTTTAGTGCGCGCTATTGATGCGGTCAATCACCAATCGGTGTACAGCATTGACGGCTTCATCAATTGACTCGCCAGTAATGCCGACAGTCAGATCAGGAGACTGTGGTGCTTCATAAGGTGCATCTACGCCAGTAAGGCCGCTCATTTCGCCTGCACGCACCTTGGCATACAAGCCTTTCGGGTCACGGCGCTCGCATTCTTCGACTGCGGTTGCTACATGCACCTCGAGAAATGTGAGGTGATCTACTTCATGAATTCGTCGGGCTCGCGAGCGACTGTCGCGAAATGGGCTGATGATCGGAACAAGAGTGACTGCACCGGCATCTGCAAACAGACGGGCAACTTCGGCAATACGGCGCACATTTTCCCAGCGCTCATGATCGCTAAATCCCAAATCGCTATTGAGCCCATGGCGCACATTGTCGGCATCGAGCACATAGTTATACACGCCACCACTAGTAAGCCTGTCGGCAAGAGCATGCGCAATTGTTGATTTACCCGACCCGGACAGCCCAGTCAGCCATACGGTCATGCCGTGCAGATGATGTGCTGCCCATCTTTCGTTACGTCCGACTGTTGGTTCGTGCCAAATTGCCTGGTTCATAACGACTCCTATCTAGTGGTTCGTATTATTGACCTTGACCTGTGCAACCTTATGTTCGTGGCGACAGCAACATGCCTGCGCCCGCTGTTTGTCCTGTCGCTTCGTCAACAATGATGAAACATCCTGTCGAACGGTTTTGATGGTAGTCGTCAAACATCAGTGGCGCAGTGGTGTGCAACGTAACACGACCGATTTCGTTCATTTGCAACTCAGAAACCCCAGTTTCGCGACTCAGGGTTGAAATATTGAGGCGATACAGCACATTGGTGATCTTGGCGCGTGCCGAATTGGTGGTGTGCTTGATTGAGTAAATCTTGTCCTGCTGCAGAGGCGATGCATCGTCCATCCAGCAAAGCATTGCTTCGAGTTCTTGCGACACGCGTGGACGGTTGTTTGGCCTGCAAATCATGTCGCCGCGGGTGATCGATAAATCATCAGCAAGCAACAGAGTGACTGCATCGCCGGGCTCTGCTTTTTCTACTGGTCCGAGAGGCGAGTCGATTCCCGTGATCGTGGTTGTAAGGCCAGATGGCAGAACCATCACATCGTCTCCTACGCGCAAGACTCCGCCTGCAACACGGCCAGCAAACCCGCGATAATCGGGGAAGTCGCTGCGCTGAGGACGAATCACAAACTGCACAGGGAAGCGGGTGTCGATGCGGTTATCGTCGCTCGCTGTGTACACGTTTTCGAGGTGATGCAACAATGTTGAGCCTTCAAACCACGGCATGTTGGCAGAGCGTGTCACGACATTGTCGCCGGCGAGTGCGCTGATTGGCAAAAAGGTGACGTCTTGCAAATCAAGACGTGATGCGAACTCTTCAAACTCTTGGCGAATGCGGTCAAACACTGCTTGGTCATATTTGACAAGATCCATCTTGTTTACACAGATCACCAAGTGCGGCACACCAAGGAGCGACACGAGCAAACTGTGGCGTCGCGTCTGCTCGATCACGCCTGTGCGGGCATCAATCAGCACAATTGCCAAGTCAACATTGGACGCACCGGTGATCATGTTGCGTGTGTACTGAATGTGGCCTGGGCAGTCGGCGATAATAAACGAACGCTTCGGTGTTGCAAAGTATCGGTATGCGACGTCGATAGTGATGCCTTGCTCACGCTCGGCACGCAAACCATCAGTCAGCAACGACAAGTCGACATAATCATCACCACGTCGCTTGCTCACTGCCTCGATGTGTTCGAGTTGGTCTTCAAAGATGCTCTTCGAGTCGTACAACAACCGACCAATCAATGTTGACTTGCCGTCGTCTACCGAACCGACAGTTGCAAAGCGCAGACGTTCCACTAGAAGTAGCCCGTTCGTTTGCGGTCTTCCATGCCAGCTTCCGACATGCGGTCATCTGCTCGCGTTGCACCGCGCTCGGTAACTCGCGCTACTGAAGTTTCGGCGATGATGTCTTCAACGGTCGTTGCAACCGACTCGATGGCGGCAGTGCATGTGGCGTCGCCAACAGTGCGAAAGCGCACCATTTCTTCGACCACGGTTTCGTTTGCTTCTGCTTGCAAAAATGGAGTGACTGCCATCCACATGTTGTCGCGGCGAAAGACTGGTCGGCGATGTGCGTAGTAGATGCTCGGCAGGTCAATGTTGTATTCGGCAATGAACGACCAAATGTCGAGCTCTGTCCAGTTGGAGATAGGGAAGATACGGAAGTGTTCACCTTGGCGATGACGACCGTTGTAGATACCCCACAACTCTGGGCGCTGATTTTTTGGATCCCATTGACCAAAAGAATCGCGATGCGAATACACGCGCTCTTTTGCGCGGGCTCGTTCTTCGTCGCGGCGGGCGCCACCAAACACTGCGTCAAATTTGTGCTCAGCAATCGAGTCGAGCAGTGTCACGGTCTGTAAAGGGTTGCGACTTGCGCGAGGCCCCGTTACGTCGGCAATTCGCCCAGAATCGATTGACGCCTGCACTGAACCAACGATGAGTTGCACACCCATGTCGGCAACACAGCGATCGCGAAACTCGATCACTTCTGCAAAGTTGTGGCCGGTATCAATATGCATGACAGGGAAAGGAATGCGGGCGGGGGCAAATGCGCGCACAGCCAAATGCAGCATCACGACCGAGTCTTTGCCACCCGAAAACAGCAGAACTGGGCGCTCAAACTCGGCAGCCACTTCGCGGATGATGGTGACCGACTCATCGATCAGGCCATTGAGAGACGATTTCATCAGTTTTCAGACTAGTTGAACACCCCATGTTTCAGACTGGTAAACCCGTGTAAACCATGATGAAATACCAAATTTGGCTTTACATACTGTCAAGAGCCAAGTATCGGGCGTGTTATTGTCTGCTCTGTGCCATTTGGCGCGGAGCAACAAAACTGACATATGCATCATGCATAAGGGGAGAGCACAACAGATGAGGAAAAATCACATTAAGGGTTTTGCCCTTGCTACAGCAGCAGTCTTCGGACTTCTTGCTTGTGGTGGGAGCGATGCGGCCACCGAAGAAACAGCAGCACCAGTTTCAACTGACGCTGCAGCCGACTACAGCATGCTCAAAGTTGCTGTTGTCTACATCGGTGTTCCAGACGACAAAGGTTGGACATACCAACACGAACAAGGCATCCTTTCTCTCGAAGCTGAACTCGGCATTGAGGTCAAGCGTGTAGAGAATGTTCCAGAAGGCGATGAAGCCGAAGCAATCATGGAAGGCCTCGCAGCCGAGGGTTACAATTTGATTTTCGCAACTTCATTTGGTTACGGAACTCCAATGGCACGCGTTGCTGCGAAGAACCCAGCCGGTTGCTTCCAGTGGGCAACAGGCGCAAAGTTCCTCCTCACCGCAGAGATGGGTGGAGAGTACGCAACGTTTGGTGACATTCCTGCAAACTTGGGCACATACTTCGGTGCTGCTGAAGAGGCTCGTTACTTGAGTGGTATCGCAGCAGGCGCAGCAAGCCCAACCGGCAAGCTCGGTTATGTTGCAGCGTTCCCAATTCCAGAAGTTATTCGCGGAATCAATGCATTTACACTTGGCGCGCAGTCTGTTAATCCAGATGCAACCGTTCAAGTTTCTTGGACAAAGACATGGTTCGGACCAGATACTGAAAAAGAAGCTGCCGAATCACTTCTTGCAGCAGGCGCTGACGTGCTTGCAATGCACCAAGACACCACAGCAACCGGCCTTGCAGCCGATGCAGTCGGTGCGAAGTGGGTTGGTTACAACAGCGATGTTGCTGAAGCAGCACCAAACGCATGGCTCACTGCTCCAACATGGAACTGGGGTCCTTACTATGTTCAGACCGCAAAGGCCGTTGCTGGTGGCACATGTCCATCAGACGAGTACTACGGTTCGATGGCTGACGGAATGGTCACGCTTGGTTCATTCGGTTCATCAGTAGATGCCGATACACAAGCATTGATCGCCGAGAAGGCAGCAGCAATCATCGATGGTTCATTTGCACCGTTCCAAGGCCCAGTGATGGACCAAGACGGTAAGGAAGTTGTTGCAGCTGACACAAGGCCAGAATTGCTCGACTTGCTCGGAATGAGCTACTTCGTTAAGGGAGTTATCGGTTCTCCAAAGGGCTGATTTGTAAATGAGTAACACCTCTCACGAGGTTGCACAGGGGCCGCACCACACCAGTGGTGCGGCCTCTACTGCACTCTCAGCACATTCAATCGACAAGAAGTTTCCTGGTGTACTTGCCAACGACTCAGTCGACTTCGATGTGCGTGCAGGTGAAGTGCACACGCTGTTGGGCGAAAACGGTGCTGGCAAAAGCACGCTCGCTGCAGTGCTGTGTGGTCTGTATCAACCCGATGCCGGGTATCTCATGCGCAATGGCAAGCGCATCAATTTGTCGTCGCCGCGCGCAGGTTTGCAGCACGGCATTGCGATGGTGCATCAACACTTTCGCTTGGTTGAAAGATTTACTGTTTCAGAAAATGTGATTTTGGGTAGCCGCGATTTGCCGTTCAGGTTGAACCGTCGCGACATTAACGAGAAGGTTGCAGCAGTTGCCGAATCGTACGGATTGCCAATTGATCCAGATGCAACTGTTGGCGACTTGTCGGTTGGACAACGTCAGCGAGTCGAGATTGTAAAAGCGCTGTATCAAGGCGCAGAGATTTTGTTGTTAGATGAGCCAACTGCAGTGTTGGTGCCATCTGAAGTAGAAAAGTTGTTTGAAAACGTGCATGCAATGACTGCAGCCGGAAAATCAATCGTGTTTATTAGCCACAAACTTGGCGAAGTTGTCGAGATCTCCGATCGCGTGACGGTTTTGCGCAATGGGCGAGTGACGGGCCACGTTTCGGGTAGGGGCACTGCAGATACGAAAGAACTCGCTCGCCTCATGGTTGGTCGCGACATTGAACTCAACGCGCAGCGGGCAACTCATGCAACCGGCCACGAGGTTTTACAAATACGCAATTTGTCTCTCAGCGTCAACGATGTTTCGGTGCTCAGTGATGTTTCGTTCAGCGTGCACGCAGGCGAGATGGTGGGCATTGCAGGTGTTGCTGGTAATGGACAGCGCGAACTCGCCGACACCATTGCTGGTCTCATTTCGCCAACCACTGGTTCAGTCACTATCTCTGGCTCAATGACAACTGATCGTGGGCCAATTCAGGCTCGCGAAGTTGGTTTGGCCTATGTTCCTGAAGATCGTCTCGGTATGGGTCTTGTTCCGTCAATGTCGATTCTCGACAACTTGTTGCTGACTCGCGACCGACAGGTGGTCGTTGATCGAGTGTCGGTGCGACCTGAAGCCGCACGACTGATCGAACAATTTGAGATCAAGGCAAATGGTCCAGATCATCTGGCTCGCAAACTTTCTGGTGGAAATGCGCAAAAGGTGTTGCTGGCTCGCGAACTTTCTGGTGGTCGGGGTGCAACCAAATTATTGGTCGTCTGTTCTCCAACACGCGGCCTCGACGTAGGTGCCATTGAGACTGTGCGCCGACTGCTCAATGATGCTCGCAGTGCGGGTCAGGCAATTTTGTTGATCTCTGAAGACCTTGACGAAGTGTTGTCATTGTCAGATCGCGTGCTTGTGCTGTATCGCGGGGCAGTGGTGCACGAGACGCCAGGCGAAACGGCACAACTGTCACAGGTTGGTGCTGCGATGGCAGGACTGTCGTGATGCAGATTCCATTTCGTGTTGTATTCGAGCAACGAGGCGAGACCCCGCGGCGGTTGTCATTGCTAGTTCCGCTTGCATCAGTTTTTGCCGCATTGTTTTTTGGTGCGCTTTTTTTGATCGCTACGGGCCACTCACCAATTGACACATACTCAAATATGTTTCAAGATGGTTTTGCCTCGTTCAACGGCATTACCGACACGTTGGCTTTGTCAACGGTCCTCATTTGTACCGGTATCTCGGCAGCATTCGCTTTTCAGATGAATCTCTACAACATCGGTGGCGAAGGTCAGTTGTATCTCGGTCTCATCGGTGGTGCTTGGGCAGGCATTGCGCTCGGCGACCACTTGCCAACCTTGCTGATGGTGCCAGTCGTGTTGTTGTGCGGCGCACTTGCAGGTGCAGCGTGGATATTTGTGCCCGCATTTGTGCGATCAAGGTTGGGCACTAGTGAAATAGTTTCCACATTGCTGCTCACGTATGTCGGTGCGAGTCTTATCAAGCACGTGATTTATACGCCTGGGAGTTTCTTTCGCAACCCGAATACTTCATTTCCTCAAGGTCGATTGGTCGCAGACTCCGCATCTCTTGACAGTTTTGGTAGCTCACGGCTCTACCCAACGTTTTTTGTCGCACTAGTTATTGCTGGTGCGTTGTATTGGGTTGTCAAGCGCACCGAGTTTGGCTACCGCATCAACGTCATCGCCGACTCTCCGAGAGCCGCTCATTACGCCGGCATTCATGCAAACCGCACAACCATGTGGGTGATGCTGATCTCTGGCGCTTTGTCGGGTTTGGCTGGCGCAATGCTCATCGTTGGTCCATACGGAAAAATTGAGCCAAGCATCATCACGCTCGGTTATGGCTATGCGGGCATCGTGGTGGCAGCGCTCGCGCGCAACAATCTTGGGCTCATCATTGTGAGCGGAATTTTGTTCTCTGGTCTCAGAGTCGGCGGCAACAACCTGCAAGTGACAACTGATACTCCTATTCATATAGGCGTGATGTTGCAGGGTGCCATTTTGTTATTTGCACTCGGTGGCGAGGCTTTCCGCCGATATCACATTCATGTTGTGCGCGTTCAGGATGTATCGACCAAGAAGGTTGCAGCATGAACGAAAACATCTGGGTCTTGATGTCCGGTGATGCAATTGCCATCGCAACGACATTGATTTTGGCCGCTCTGGGAGCATTGTTCACCGAGCGTTCTGGTGTGCTCAACCTCGGTATCGAGGGCATCTTGCTCACGTCGGCGATCAGTTCGTTTCTCGCAGCCGATGCTTCTGGAAGCGTGTGGCTTGGTCTCATCGTTGGCTCGTTGATCGGTGCCTTGCTCGCTTCGATTCATGCAGTGCTTTCGGTGGTGTTTCGCGCAAATCAAATTGTTGCTGGTTTGGCGCTTGTCATCTTTGGCACCGGTCTGGCCAACTTTTTGGGCAAACCTGCAGAGGGCAAGACGGTCTCAACGGTGATTAAACCAATTTCGTTCGGACCATTATCCGACATTCCGGTCATCGGCCCAATCGTGTTTGGTCAAGACATCATCACCTATCTTGCAATTGCATTAGCCATCGTTGCATCGCGCTACTTGTTCAACACTCGTTCGGGCCTTGAGTTGCGCGCAACTGGTGATGACCCAGCAACGGTTGATGCCCAGGGTCTCTCTGTTGCGCGAATTCGCATTCGCTACACCATGATCGGCGGCGCGCTTGTCGGTCTTGGTGGTTCATGGTTGATGCTGGCGCAAAGCGCTGGGTGGCATCAGGCCGCTACGACAAATGGTTTGGGCTGGATCGCGCTTGCGCTCGTGGTATTTGCCGGATGGCGCCCGATGCGGATCATCTTTGGAGCAGTTTTGTTTGGGTTCACGCTGCAGTTGCCGTTCACGCTACAAGCGGAGCAGATCACGTTCATTCCTTCGGCGTTTCTTGAGATGCTGCCGTACCTGGCCACGCTGATCGCGCTGATTGCGTTGAGCCGACCAGGAAGTCGCAACCTTCTTGGTGCTCCACGCGCCTTGGGTACGCCGTTTGTGCGCGACGAACGATAATGAAATGAGACTGTCCAAGGGTTCGACCAACGAAGAGATACTTGAAGTACTCGAAGAGACCGCAGCTGCAATTACGACAGTGCTTGCAAATAACACCAACTGGGGTCTGTCTGGTTTGCGACACACCCAATATTCGGTAGATGTCGACTGCGACAATGTTGCACTCGCAATCCTGCATGGCGCAGGCTGTGCAGTGTTGTCGGAAGAAAGTCAGCGAACAGGCGAGTGGGGCGACAACGACATCTTGGTCGTAATGGATCCGCTCGACGGATCAACCAATGCAAGCCGAGGTGTGCAGTGGTATGCAACTGCGTTGTGCGCGCTCGACAATACGGGCATGCGAGCGTCACTTGTGGTCAACCAAGCTTCGGGCAAAGATCGATATTGGGCGACACGGGGTGGAGGAGCGTTTCATAACGGCAATCCAATTCGACCGTCTGCGTGCACCGACATCAAGGATGCGGTGGTCGGGATTTCTGGCCTGCCAAATTTCAAGCCAGGATGGGCGCAGTTTCGAGCGCTTGGTGCTGCCGCACTAGATATTTGTTTGGTTGCCGACGGCACATTGGATGGTTGGGTCGACATGAATAGTCACGGTGTGTGGGACTATCTGGCAAGCATTTTGATCTGTCAAGAGGCAGGTGTGGTTGCCGCAGACCATCTCGATCGTGAACTCTTGGTGACAACGTACGATGACAAGCGGACACCGATTGTGGCCGCTTCACCTCAACTGCTCGCACAATTACGTCAAGTACGATTACAGCATGCTGGTTGACGAAGCGACATATCTAGATGGCGCGAGAGTCGCCG
>Ga0209443_1001277_pt1 | contig 16035 bp, 18 predicted proteins | sample LauGreBMM110DCMD_2_FD_187571 | JGI IMG/M metagenome (GOLD analysis project Ga0209443, IMG submission 187571) | Freshwater lake microbial communities from Lake Michigan, USA - Su13.BD.MM110.DCMD (SPAdes) (version 2) | ecosystem: Environmental > Aquatic > Freshwater > Lake | place: Lake Michigan... | reverse complement strand
ACCGCATATCAAACGCTTTGAATCAGCGCTTGATGATTATAGCAAGATCATGCTCCAAGCACTGGCAGACAGGCTTGCAGAGGCGCTTGCAGAATACATCCACATGGAAGTGAGAACGGGATACTGGGGCTACGCCAAGGATGAACTGCTGTCCAATGATGACATGATCAAAGAAGTGTACACAGGCATCAGGCCAGCACCCGGCTATCCTGCCTGCCCTGATCATACTGAGAAGAACAAGCTTTTTCAATTGCTTGATGCCACCCAACAAATTGGCATCACCCTTACAGAGTCTTTGGCCATGTACCCTGCCTCTTCTGTTAGCGGTTGGTATTTTGCCCACCCTCAAGCAAAATATTTTGGCGTAGGAAAAATCACCAAAGACCAATTGCATGACTATGCGGCAAGAAAGGGAATGGATACCGCAGCAGCAGAAAAATGGTTGAGGCCGAGCCTTGATGCTTAAGACAACAATTAAAAATAATCCATGCGAATCATCTCCTACAATGTAAACGGGATCAGGGCTGCCATCAAAAAAGGTTTTATTGATTGGCTAAAAACCGATCCGGCAGACATCATTTGCCTGCAAGAAACAAAGGCAACCAAAGATGATGTTGACGTGAAGGAAATCAATGCACTGGGCTACCAAGACTATTGGTACAGTGCCAGCAGCAAAAAAGGATACAGCGGCGTTGCGGTGTTCACAAAAATAAAACCAGACAAAGTGGTCACAGGAAATGGCCACACGCAGAGCGATGAAGAAGGCCGTGTGATTCAACTGCATTTTGGAAAACTGTTGCTGATCAATGCCTATTTCCCATCAGGCACATCTGGCGAAGAAAGACAATCCTTCAAGATGGAATGGTTGAATGAGATGCTGCCATACCTGAACAAAACAAAGCAAAATTTTGAGGGCATCATCCTTTGCGGTGATTACAACATTGCACACACCCCTATCGACATCCATGATCCCAAGGGCAATAAAAACACAACAGGGTTCTTGCCCGAAGAAAGGGCCTGGATGGACGATTTTTTTGCCTCAGGATGGGTGGATGGCTTCAGGAAAATTCATCCGGAACCACACAGGTATTCCTGGTGGAGCCAGCGATTCCCCAGTGTTAGGCTCAACAACAAAGGCTGGCGCATAGATTATATCAACGTTACGGAGAGCCTGGCTGCGCGCATTGTTGATGCGGAGATATTCCCAGATATCAAACACAGTGATCACTGCCCCGTTTACCTTGAACTCTTACATCAATAAGATGCTGGTATACAATATTACCTATGCAGTCTCCCATGAAATACATGAAGAATGGATGGAGTGGATGAAAGGGACACATATACCCCAAATCATGTCTACAGGGCTTTTCAGCAGTTTCAAGATACTGCGTTTGTTGGAAATAGATGAACAGGAAGGACTTACGTTTGCTGTTCAATTTCATGCCGAAACAGAGGAGCATTACCGCAGGTACATTGCTGAGCAGTCGCCCGCATTGCATTTGGCTGCAACCCGCCAATGGGGTGACCAAGTAATAGGATTTCGCACTTTAATGGCAATTGTGCAATAAGTGTGGAAAAATAGATTATCTTCACAGGCTAAAATATAGGTCAGTATTGGCTTTTAGCGGAAATAAGTGAAGAAAAAAAATTTTGTTAGAATCAAAAAGCCTATAAATTTGTCAGTATACAAATAAATTTAAAAATTTAAGTCTATGAACAAAGCTGAATTGATCGCCAAGCTCGCTGATGATGCTGGTATCACCAAAACCCAAGCTAACGCTACAATTGATTCATTTGTTAGCGCAGTAACCAAAACCCTCAAAGGTGGTGGTAAAGTTACACTGGTAGGTTTCGGTACTTTCTCTGTAACAAAAAGGGCTGCACGCAATGGTCGTAACCCACAGACTGGTGCTGTGATCAAGATCAAGGCAAAGAAGGTTGCCAAGTTTAAAGCTGGTAAAGAACTTTCTTCAAAGATCTAACCGCTTAAAAAAAATTAAAAAAGCAAGACGCTTTCGTGTCTTGCTTTTTTTTTCACTTTAAAATTTTAAAAACAAATACAATGGGAAGAGGCGACAAAAAAACAAGGAAAGGAAAGATATTCAAAGGTTCTTTCGGTAAATCAAGACCAGCCAAAGCAGGCAAGAAAGCTGCTCCTCGCAAGTCTTAAATCGGTATCCGTTATCAGTTGTGGGTTGTGGTTTCATTATGCACAGTTCATCAACTGATAACTGACAACTGTTTCTTTCAGGGAGCCAATCGTTCAATTGTCCAGGCTCCATCCTGATGACTGTATTTTATCCTATCGTGCAGCCGATTGCTGCGGCCCTGCCAAAACTCAATGGTTTCTGTTACAACCCGGTATCCGCCCCAATGCGATGGACGGGGAATTTCTCCTGAGGCATACTGTTCAAGCAATGCTGCTGCATTTTTATCAAGAATTTCCCTGCCTTCAATAACCCTGCTTTGCGGAGAGGCCCATGCCCCCAACTTGCTTCCCAAGGGCCTGCTGTTGTAGTATTCGTCACTCTCTTCTAAAGACACCCGCTCACATTTTCCTTCTATACGCACCTGCCTTTCCAATTCTTTCCAAAAAAATACCAGTGACGCATAAGGATTGGCATCAAGCTGTTGCCCCTTATCACTTTCATAATTGGTATAAAAAACAAATCCCTTTTCATCAAACCCTTTGAGCAAAACAATTCTGGCAGATGGCCTTCCTGCTGCAGTAATGGTAGAAAGCGTCATGGCATTGACTTCAACAATGTCAGACTTCAGCGCTTCATCCCACCATTGGCTGAATTGCACAACAGGATTGGCATGCACATCTGATTCAGAGAGTGAATGAAGCTGGTAATCTTTGCGGATGGAGGAGATGGACATGGGTTTGAATTTATTTGACCAAAGTCCCAATCCGCTCCCCAGTCACCAATTTTTTCAAATTGCCTTCCTGGTTGATGTCAAAGACAATGATGGGAAGATTGTTCTCCATACAAAGGGTGAAGGCCGTCATGTCCATGATCTTCAGGTTCTTTTCAATGCACTCCTTGTATGAAATGGTATCATATTTTGTTGCCGTTGGATCTTTTTCGGGGTCGGCTGTATAGATACCATTGACACGGGTTCCCTTGATGATGACATCTGCACCAATCTCAACAGCACGCAGTGAACCTGCTGTATCAGTAGTGAAATAAGGGTTGCCTGTACCACCGCCGAAGATCACAATCCTGTTTTTTTCAAGATGCCTGATGGCCCTTCTCCGGATATAGGGTTCAGCCACCTGTTCCATCTTGATGGCTGTCAGCAAACGGGTGTACATCCCTTGCTTCTCCAGCATTGCTTGAATCGCCATGCCATTGATGACGGTAGCCAACATGCCCATGTAATCGCCGTGGGCGCGTTCAATACCTGTTTCTGATTCATTCATGCCCCGGTAGATGTTGCCACCACCAATAACGATGGCCACTTCAACACCAAGATCCACAACACTTTTGATTTCTTTGGCATAGCGATTGATCATTGAAGGATCAATACCGAATCCATTGTCTCCTACGAGGGACTCACCGGATAATTTCAGCAGAATTCTTTTGTATATGGGTTGCATGGTGCAAAGATACAAAAAGGGCCTTCATGATGAAGGCCCTTTTCTATATTCGATTGTCGATTGGATTAACCGAGTGCAACACGCTTGAAGGCAACCACCTTCAGGTCAGCGCCTTTAGACTTCAAGTAATCTCCGACAGACATTCCGCCGTCCTTCACAAAAGCCTGGGCCAGCAATGTGCTTTCCTTATAGAAGGCATTCAATTTTCCCTCAGCGATCTTGGAGATCATTTCGTCGGGCTTTCCTGCCATTTTAGGGTCATTCTTGATCAACTCAAGGATAATGCCTTTTTCCCTTTCAATCACTTCAGCAGAAACTGAAGATGAGTCGATGGCCACAGGATTCATGGCAGCAATCTGCATGGCAATATCCTTGCCTACCTCTGGTAGCACCTCGTTCAAACCAACCAACACACCCATCCTGTTTGCACCGTGGATGTATGATGATACGAACGCAGCATCAATTCGCTCAAACTTTGAAACACCGATTTTCTCACCAATGCTGGCAAGTTTGTCGTTCACCAGGTCAGCAATCTTGGCACCATTGATTTCCTGTGCGTTCAACTCTTCAGCTGAGTTCACATTGTTGGCAATGGCAGCATCCATGATGCTTTGGGCAAATGCAATAAAATCATCGTTTTTGCTAACGAAATCTGTTTCGCAGCTCAGGCACAAAGTGATACCGGTCTTGTTGTCTGCAGTTGTTTTGGCAAGCACAACCCCTTCTTTCGCATCACGGTCTCCTCTGAGGGCAGCAACTTTCTGGCCTTTTTTTCTCAACCAATCGATCGCAGCCTCAATGTCTCCATTGTTTTCAGTGAGTGCCTTGCGACAATCCATCATGCCTGCACCCGTCATTTGACGCAGCTTGTTGATTTCAGCTGCCGTTATTGTTACTTCTGACATATTTATCCTCCGGCCTTGAAACCATTGCTGATTCAAGACACGATATTTAAGTTAATGTATGGTTGATTACTTTTTCTGGGCTGGACGTCTTCCGCCACCACCTGCTGCAGGAACCCTGCGCTTCGGTGCACCAGGCTTATTCCTTCTGCCACCATCTGCATCTCCTTCCTCATCTAATGAGAACTTCAATGCATTTTCACCTGAATCGTCACCATCTTCGCCTTCGTCTGATTTCTCAGCCTGACGCTCAGCCAATCCCTCAGCAATGGCTGCAGTGATATAATTGGTGATAATGGCGATGGATTTGGTTGCATCGTCATTGGATGGTACAGGGAAGTCAACCTTGTTGGGATCACAATTGGTATCCACCATGCCGAAGGTGGTGATGCCCAAACGCTTGGCTTCTGCCATGGCAATGTGCTCATGGCCGATGTCAATGATGAACAAAGCAGCAGGTACACGACCCAGTTGAGCGATACCGCCCAATACTTTTTCCATCTTATCCCTGTCGCGAGACAGTTGAAGACGCTCTTTCTTGGTGATGTTGTCGAAGCTGCCGTCAGCCAGCATTTTTTCAATGCTCTGCATTTTCTTTACCGACTTGCGAACGGTGTTGAAGTTGGTCAACATTCCACCCAACCAGCGCTCAGTAACATAAGGCATGTTTACCTTCTGTGCACACTCGGTAACGATTTCCTTGGCCTGCTTCTTGGTTCCAACAAACATGATTTTCTTTCCGCTTTTGGCGATGTTTTTGAGGGCAAGCGCAGTTTCCTGCAAGCACTCAACTGTCTTGTTCAGATCGATGATGTGGATGCCTTTTTTCTCGGCATAGATGTAAGGCAACATCTTGGGATTCCACTTCTTGCGAAGGTGACCGAAGTGAACACCTGCTTCAAGGAGCTGCTGCTGCAGTGTAGTATTATTTTCCATTGTATAAAGTATGTTTTTGATTCTAGATTGGTGATCCTGTTAACGCTTGCTGAACTGGAAGCTTCTACGTGCTTTCTTCTTACCGAATTTCTTCCTTTCAACACCCCTTGGATCCCTTCTCAACAAACCTGCAGCTTTCAAAGCAGGCCTGAATTCAGGATTCAAAGAGATAAGTGCACGGGAGATACCCAATTTAGAAGCTTCAGCCTGGCCTTTTTTACCACCGCCTGTAGCATTTATTTTAATATCATACTTGCCGGCACCTTCAACAACCGTGATTGGAAGTTCAACCTGGTTCTGAAGATAAATCTGAGGAAAATATGCCTTGTAATCAAGGTCGTTTACGATGATGTTACCATCCCCCTTGCTGAGGAATACCCTGGTAACAGCTTCCTTTCTACGACCAAGTCCGTTTTTTTGTTTTTCCATTATTCTTTATTTGAAATCGTTATGTAATTAGAATTTGAAAGGAGTTGGTTGTTGTGCAGTATGCGGATGCTCTCCACCAGTGTAAACGAACAACTTCTTGTACATTTGGCGACCAAGCCTGTTCTTAGGAAGCATCCCTTTTACAGCCCTTTCAACGATCTGCTCAGGACGACGCTTGATCAAATCCTTGGCGATCTCAATCTTCTGCCCACCAGGATAGCCACTAACGTGCTGGTATTCCTTGTCTTGGAACTTGTTTCCGGTGAAAACCACTTTCTCTGAATTGATTACGATAACGAAATCTCCGCAATCAACGTGGGGCGAATAATACGCTTTGTTCTTTCCGCGCAATACTGAAGCAATCTTGCTACAGATTCGTCCCACAGTTTGATTGGTCCCGTCAACAACGTGCCATTTACGTTGCACGGAAGCTGCATTTGCATGCTTTGTGGTGAAATGTAATTTACTCATGTCTACAATTTTTCGGATTTACATCCGGGTTTAAAAAAATTTGTCCCCGCCATCCCGGGAAACACCCCCTCTTTCGAAAGGGAGCGCAAAGTTAGCAGAAAGAAGGTTGAAAAACGAACAAAAAAGAATGTTTTTTCAATCACCCCCTTGCAACCCATTGATTATCAATAATAAATTGACTTTTATTTTTATACCAATGGTAGAAATTCGATAAAATCTGGATGGGGAGACTGGCTTAAGCTCAGAATTGAAGGCCTACAAATGATTTGCGTTTGATCTGCTCATATGCCTTTCTGTCGAAAGAATACAACTTGCCGGGGCGGTGTCGTACCATTTTTTCCATCTCTTTTTCATCTTTCAACAAGCCCGTTGTGAAGAATTTCTTCCTGAAGTTCCTCCTGTCAAATGTGATACCAAGGATTTGCTCAAACAGTTGCTGGAGATCTCGAAGGGAGAATTTCTCTTCCAGGAGATTGAAAATAATGGGCTCTTCCTGAATCTTCCTTTGCAGGGCTGCAACACAGGTATCCAGGATCATCTGGTGATCAAAGGCCATGGTTTTGATGTCTGAAACAGCATGCCAGTGCAAAGCATTGTCGAGGGTTTTGAGCTGGTGATTCCTGACATTCAACAGGGCAAGGTAAGCCGTGGTGATCACCCTTCCGGCAGGATGGCGGCTCACAGCACCGAAAGTTTTAACTTGTTCGAGAAACATCCCTGTCAACCCCGTCCTTTCCCGCAATACCCTGTAAGAGGCTTCATCCAGGTCTTCATCTGGCCTGACCAAATCACCCAACAAAGACCATTGGCCTTTGTAGGCAGGCAGGTCGCTCTCAATCAACAATACCTTCAGCACGCCGTGGTCATAACCAAATATTACACAGTCTACCGATAATGCAAACTGGAAGGAAGGCATGAGTTCAATGGGCGTGGTATTGATATTGGGCTTTTTCGCCTCTTTCATGTTGGGTTGTTATGGGGATTGGATGATAAAAATAATTTCTATCCGCAAGAACAAAAAAATATATTTCAGCAGAGATTCCTTTTAACTTAGCCTATCCAATGACAAGCAACAACGAATATACCCGGTTTTACCAAGACAAAAGCAAGGAGCTGGAAGCACGTGCATCCGATCAGGTCTATTTGACGGAAAACATCAGCCTCCTCAGGGATGTGATCCGTTTTCATGAGAACCGCTACTATGTGATGAATGATCCGTTGATCTCTGACGCGGAGTTTGACCTGCTTTACAAGGCCCTTGAAAAGACCGAAGTGGCCAATCCTTTGTTGATTACGACTGACTCTCCTACCCAACGGGTTGGCCCGGGCATGACCAAACAATTCAAGACTGTAAAGCACCTTGTGCCGATGCTGTCTCTGGAGAATTCCTATGATGCTGCAGATTTGTTGGAGTGGGACCGCAAGGCAAGGGAACTCTCAGGATTGGAGCAGCTTGCCTACTGCGTAGAACCAAAGTTTGATGGGGCCAGCATTTCGCTGGTTTACGAGAACGACCTGTTCGCCCGTGGGGCCACCCGGGGTGATGGTGTGGAAGGTGAAGACATCACCCTCAACCTCAAGCAAATCAAGTCTATTCCTCTATCAGCAGCCTTTTCAACACATGGTATCCAACAAGCAGAGATTCGGGGAGAGGTATTGATCAACAAACAGAACTTTCAACAATTCAACGAGCAGCTGCTCGAGCAAAACCTGCCACCACTGGCCAATCCACGCAATGCTGCCTCTGGTTCACTGCGGTTGAAGGATGCCCGCCTGGTGGGCAAAAGAAACCTGGAAGCCTTCATTTACCATATCGCCTACCTTAATTTTACAACGGAGCACAAAGAGATACCCTCCCATTCCAAAAGCCTTGAAATGCTCTGGGAGCTTGGCTTCCGGAGTCCTGTACATGAAAAAAAGGTTTTTATTGGCATACAGGGTGTGATTGATTTTTGCAAAGACTTTGAAGCAAAAAGGGATGAACTTCCTTACGAAATAGATGGACTGGTGATCAAGGTCAATGAACTGGCCCTGCAGGAAAAACTGGGCATGACCACCCATCACCCCAGATGGGCCATCGCCTTTAAATTCAAGGCAAGGCAGTCTACCAGCAAACTCTTGCAGGTGGAATACCAGGTGGGAAGAACCGGCAGTGTAACACCTGTTGCCAAGATCCAGCCCGTGCCGATTGGTGGTGTTACCGTTGCTTCCATCTCTTTGCACAACCAGGATTTCATCCGGGAAAAAGACATCCGCATCGGTGATACCCTGCTGGTTGAACGCGCAGGCGATGTCATTCCTTATATTGTAAAATCATTCCCCGAACTAAGGGATGGCACTGAAACGGAGATTATTTTTCCTTCTGCCTGCCCAGTTTGCAATACTGTCCTCGTCAAAACAGAAGAGGAAGCGGTTTGGCGATGCCCCAACGAGACTTGTGGTGCACAGGTGGTGGAAAGAATGATCCATTTCACCAGCAAGGATGCCATGGACATCAGGGGTCTGGGAGATGCCATCATCCGAAAGTTTCATGAAATGGGCTGGTTGAAAGACATCCCATCGATATACAACCTGCCACTGGATGAGCTGCAGAAAATGGAAGGGTTTGGTGCAAAATCAGTAACCAATATCAACGAAGCCATTGAAAAATCGAAGACACAGCCCCTGTACCGGTTGATCAATGCGCTGGGCATTCGGTATGTGGGCGAAACAACGGCCAAAACCCTTTCCCAGGCTGTATCCCATTTGCTGGACCTGGCAACAATGGACAAGGAATCGCTCCAAAAGATTGACGATGTTGGTGTGAAAGTGGCAGAAAGCATCCACCAGTATTTCAGCAATCCAAGCAATGTTGAATTGCTGAAAAAGCTGGAAGCGGCAGGCTTGCAATTGCAAAGTGTTCATCAACCCCCGGTTGATGGCAGCCTAAAAGGAAAGAGCTTCCTCTTCACCGGCACATTGTATAAAATGAAGCGTTCTGAAGCGGAAGCCCTTGTGGAAGCCAACGGCGGAAAAATCTTATCCGGCGTGAGCTCGAAGCTGGATTACCTGATCGTTGGAGATGATGCAGGATCCAAGCTGGAAAAAGCAAAGAAGATTGCCTCCATCCAGATCCTGGATGAAGACGGCTTCATCAAATTAATTCACAAGCCAACAGATACTCTGCAATCTGCACCGCGTTTGTAGCAGCGCCTTTGCGGAGGTTATCACTCACGATCCACATGTTAAGGGTCTTGGGCTGGGTTTCATCGCGGCGAATCCTTCCAACAAAAACCTCATCTTTTTCATGTGCATCCATGGGCATGGGATATTGCTGGGTTGCAAGATCATCTACCACAATGATGCCTGGAGAATCTGCCAAAATACGCTTGACCTCATCCAGGTCAAACTCCTCTTCAAACTCAATGTTCACACTCTCACTGTGTCCACCCATCACAGGAATCCTGACGGCAGTTGAGGTTACGCGGATGCTGTCATCGCGCATGATTTTTTTCGTTTCCAACACCATTTTCATTTCTTCTTTGGTGTATCCATTGTCAAGGAAAACATCAATCTGCGGAATGACATTGAGATCGATGGGATATTTGTACGCCATTTCTCCTTCGATGCCATTGCGCTCGTTCATCAATTGTGTAACCGCTTTGACGCCAGTGCCGGTAACACTCTGGTAAGTACTCACCACGATGCGTTTGCTTTTGTATTTCTTGTGCAAAGGTGCAAGGGCCACCACCATTTGAATGGTAGAACAGTTGGGATTGGCAATGATCTTGTCTTCTGCGGTCAATGCATCAGCATTGATTTCAGGAACCACCAGCTTTTTGGTAGGGTCCATTCGCCAGGCAGATGAGTTATCGATGACCGTGATGCCGGCAGCAGCAAAAGCTGGAGCCCATTCGGTAGAGGTTCCCCCACCTGCTGAGAAAAGGGCAACAGCCGGTTTAAGGTCGATGGCGGTCTGCATGCCAACCACTGTATACTGTTTCCCTTTGAACGTCACTTCTTTGCCTACAGATCTTTCTGAAGCCACTGGAATGAGTTCGGTAACAGGGAAGTCTCTCTCTTCAAGGACCTGTAACATTTTTGTGCCCACCAAGCCGGTTGCACCAACTACTGCAACTTTCATATTGTCTAATTTTCCCCTTTCGGGTTTGGTTAAAAAAAAGCCTCCCAAATCTGGAAGGCTGTTACATATTTGATACACACAAATGGAACTAACCTTCCCTATGGGACTGTTTCTTGTTCTTTTTTACGTGTTTATTTTGTTTCATGTTGCGTGTGCAAAGCTAATAACGAAAGATTTTTCTGCCAAATAAATGTTGTTTTCCCCTTTTTAGGCCATGCGGTTGAACATATTTTTGTTGGATGAAATGGAGGTGGATGATTTTTTTTGGGATGATGCTTGGCAACGCCTGTCATGCACAAATGGAGCGGTATGCAGTGGTGATCAATGAAATCATGGCCGATCCTTCGCCCGTCATTGGCCTGCCCAATGCAGAATACATTGAGCTCAGGAACAATTCATCCTTGACCATCAATCTTTTCAAATGGCGCATTGACAATGGCACTACAACGGCCACGGTGGCAGTCAATTATTTGCTTGCACCAGACAGCCTGGTGACCCTCTGTTCAAAATCACAGGCAGTTTTTTTCAATGCCCCTTCAAAAACCCTGGGGTTGACTTCCTTTCCTGCATTGACCAATGATGGAGACCTGATCACCCTTGGTGCACCAGACGGAAAAACCATCCACGCGATGTCCTATGACATCAACAGTTATGGAAATCCTGTACAATCCGCTGGCGGATGGTCGCTTGAAATGATGGATCCGCGCATGCCCTGCAATGCCCTCAACTGGCGGGCCAGCATCAACAGCAAAGGCGGAACACCAGGTACTGAAAACAGCATATACAAGAAGATTTCCATAGACAACCCACTGCAAGCCTTGCAATGCACAGCCATCAATGACAAGTTGTTGCTGCTGACACTGAACCAAGGAGCAGACAGTTCATCCCTGTCGATGGTTTCCAGTTACCAGTTGACAGGATTGAGCAATGCGATCATGGTAGTAAGGGCCCTGCCGCCCTTGTTCAATAGCGTTGAAATTTCCCTCAACCAACCACTTGAAAAAAACCGGATTTATTTATTGAAAGCAGCTTCTATCAAGGGTTGCAACAGCAATAATCTTGAGCGCCTTGAGGTCAGAACGGGCCTGGCAAAAGCGCCAGAACCAGGAGACCTTGTGATCAATGAGATCTTGTTTGATCCACCAACCGGAGGTGCAGATTTCATTGAACTCCATAATCCCTCAACAGCATTGATCAATGTCAAGGATTTGATGATTGGCGGAAGAAATGCAGGAGGCGGTATCAGCAATGCGGTGATGGCATCAGACAAAGACCATCACCTTTTTCCAGGAGATTTTCTTGTACTGTCTGCAGATACTGGTTTTGTGAAGCGGCAATGGCCCAAAAGCAGCAGACAAAAAATGATACTGGTCAAGTCATTACCCAGTTTACCAGACGACAAGGGAAATTGCATGTTGATGAACAAACAGGGGAAAGTGATTGATGAACTCAACTATACGGATGACATGCATTATCCCCTGTTGCCTGTAAAAACAGGGGTATCGTTAGAAAGGATTGATCCCAGGTCTCCTTCATTTGCCACGGGCAATTGGCATTCTGCATCATCGGATGCCAATCATGCGACACCGGGTTTGGTTAATTCCCAGTTCAGGAACCTGGATACTACAGACAACGCCAACATCAAGCTGTTCCCGGCATTGATCAGCCCGAACAATGATGGCCTGGATGATTTGCTCAACATCCAATACCAGTTCAAGGAAACAGGAAACCTTTTGTCTGCCTATGTTTTCAATCAAAACGGTCAACTGTCTGCAAAGATCATTGACAACAGGCTTTGTGGAACAGCAGGCAGTTTTAGTTGGAATGGATTTGATGCAAAAAACAATAGACTCCCTGCGGGAGTCTATGTTGTATTGATCGAAACATTCAATTTGACGGGTAAAACACAGCGGCTAAAAAAAGTCATTGGCATCCGCTTCTGACCACAACAGATCAGATGTTGTTGATGTCAAAATTCACCAGGTCTACAAACTGCCTTATTCTGGCATTGATGTCTTCTTTGGTGATTTCTCTCATCCGGGTGGTTCCAAATTTTTCAACACAAAATGAGGCCATGGCGGAGCCGATGATGATGGCCGTTTTCATGTTTTCAAAAGAGATGTCTTTGGTTTTGGCGATATGGCCTACGAAGCCACCTGCGAAAGTATCGCCCGCTCCGGTTGGATCAAAAACCTCTTCCAAAGGCAGGGCTGGCGCAAAGAATACCTGGTCTTCGTGGAACAACAATGCCCCATGCTCACCTTTTTTTACCACGAGGTATTTGGGACCCATGGCAAGGATTTCCTTTGCTGCCTTAACCAATGAATATTGTGCACTCAATTGCCTTGCTTCACTGTCGTTAACCATCAACACATCCACATCTTTCAGCAAGTGTTGAAGATCGTCCATGGCCGTTTCCATCCAGAAATTCATGGTGTCCATGATCACCAGCTTGGGCTTGGTCTTCATTTGCTTCAAGACACTGTGCTGCACAGCAGGAACGCCATTGCCCAACATCACAAATTCACAGTCCTGGTAACTGTCTGGCACTACAGGCGTAAAATTGGCCAGTACATTCAGCTGCGTATCAAGGGTGTCGCGCTCGTTCATGTCCATGTGGTAACGGCCCGACCAGAAGAATGATTTCTCGTCTTTCTTGATTTGAACCCCTTCAAGATCAACACCAATGCTGGCCAGGTGATCCAGTTCTTCCTGCGGAAAGTCTCCGCCCACAACAGAAACCTGTTTGATGGGTGTTATAAAATTGGCAGCGCTCAGGGCAATATAGGTTGCCGCTCCACCAATGATGCGGTCACTTTTTCCAAAAGGCGTTTCAATGGCATCAAAGGCCATGGTTCCGAAAACGAGCAATGACATAAGCGTTCAATTTTGTGCGGCAAAGATAAGCAGCCGAAAGACAATAACCCATTGTACTATTGAGGTATGTTCAAAAAAGCCCTGCCAATCCTTGGTTGGAGGGGGTGGCTGAATATTGATAGCAAATCCCGTTAGAAATAATGCTGTGATGCAGGCACGCGGAACAACTTGTTGCGCTGGTAATTCGAAAACAACAAATATTGGTCTTCGTGCGTTCTTGTCCAGTTCTGGAAAGCGCTTGCATCTGTGGCTGGGCCAAAAAGCCATTGGTTATAGGCCTCGAACATGCCTCCACGCATCAGGTATTGAAGATGTTCAAACAGCTTGAATGGATATTTTCCAGCCGAATCATTGAACCAGTCCAACAAAAACCTAGACCTGATGACCAGCAAGGTTTCTGGCGTAATCCCACGCAAGGAGAGGGATGATTGTTTGTTCATAACCTCCAAAAACTTTTGTTCAAAAGGAGTTGTTGGTTTGATGAAATGCTGTTTGCTGTCGCCCGGCATGAATACCCGTTTGTAAGACTCAAGCAACAATATTTTGATTTCTGCCGTGCGCACCGAATAACTTTCAAGGTTAACAAAAACCTCCCCATACACCAGGCTTCTTGCCTTGTCTGCAGCTGCAAAATAAAATTTTGAAGCATGATAATAATTACCGGAATAAGATGGATCAACGGAAATGCCGGTCTCCCATTGGGTAATGGCTTCTGCAGGTTTTTGCTGTGTCCAGAGCAAGTCTCCGTATTCTGCGAACAATGGTCCGCTTGCATCAAATTTCTTCAAGCCTTTTTTGTAGACCTTATCACATTGCTTGTATTCTTCCGTTGCCTTGAAAATATTTCCTGCAATTTGAAATACCTGCACATCGGCATCTTCTCTCTCGGTCAAAGGAAGAATCCTATCAGCCGCCCGCTTGTAATCCCCCGCCAGGTAATAGGTGAAGGCAACATCTTTGAGCAATGTCAGGTTTGCTGGCTCCAGTTCAAGTGCCTTTGCCAACACCATCATGGTATTGCTGTAATCGGATTGCCGCTGGAAGGCAATCGCCGTTTCCCTCAGCTGCTGCACTGTTTGCTGGGCATTGGTTGCAGCAAAGAAAAAGGACAATATGATGAATAAACTTATCCTGATCATGGCCATAAAATTAAATCAAATGGGTCAGCAAACCATCACGCAATTTTGGTTCAAACCAGGTACTCTTGGGTGGCATCACATTTCCGCTGTCTGCAATATCGAACAATTGCCCAATGCTGACAGGGTAAAAACTGAAAGCCACCTTCATCTCTCCACTGTCCACCCGTTTTTCCAATTCCTTCAAACCCCTTATCCCTCCTACAAAATCAATCCTTTTATCCGTTCTTTGGTCTTCAATATCCAGCAGCTTTTCAAGAATATTTCTGGAGAAAATAGATACGTCCAAGATACCAATCGGGTCATCCGTATAGGTGCCTTCTATTGCAGTCAGGTGATACCACTCTCCTTCCATGTACATCCCAAATTCATGGAGATGTGCAGGACCAACCGGTACTTCAGAAGAAGACACCATGAAATCCTCCTGCAAGGCGCTGATCAAATCACTTGGATCCATGCCATTGAGATCCTTCACTATTCTGTTGTAAGGCATGATCTTCAGCTCATCAGCAGGAAACAAGGTGGTAAGAAAGCCATCGGCTTCAGGACCTGCAGCATCACCCAAGGCAGCACGGACCTTGGCAGCACTTGCTGCACGGTGGTGGCCATCTGCGATATAGGTGCAGGGAACTTCTTTTCCAAAAATGGTGGTAATATTGTTTAATGCCTCTTCCGCAGCAATGACCCAAATGCGGTGGCGGATACCGTCAGCTGCATTAAAATCATACGCAGGTACATTGTTTTTTTTCCAATCGCCAATCAACTGATCAAGAGAGGCAACATTGCGGTAGGCAAGAAATACATTCCCCGTCTGGGCCCTTGTTACCTTGATATGGTTGATCCGGTCCTGTTCTTTTTCAGGACGGGTGAATTCATGTTTCTTGATGATATCGTTTTCGTAATCATCAACGGATGAACAGCAGACCAAACCCGTCTGGCTTCTCTCGTCCATCACCAATTCATAGATATAATAACAGGGTGTTTCATCTTGAAACAAAACCCCCGATGCCAACATCTCTTCAAGATTGGACTTTGCCTTCTCGTACACGGAGCGATCATAAATGCTCAGTTCAACAGGCATGTCCACCTCTGATTTGGTCACATGGAGGAAGGAATGTGGATTGCCATCAACAGCAGTCCGGGCTTCATCACTCGAGAGTACATCATAGGGTGGAGCAGCAACTTCAGTTGCCAATGTTGCTTGGGGCCTTGCTGCCCTGAAAGGAAAAATTGTTGCCATGGTAATGTGCTATGCGTGTTTGTTTGCGAAATCCTTGATAAGGTCTGTGATATCCACCACACTGCTCAATGGCATGGCGTTGTACATCGAAACCCTGAATCCACCGACACTCCGGTGGCCTTTGATGCCAATCATTCCTTCCTCCTTGCACCTTGTCAGGAACAGTTTTTCCAATGCAGGGTCATGCATGGTGAAGACAGCATTCATCTTGCTCCTGTCTTGGGAAGGAACAGGCAGGTTGAACATCGGCAGGGAAGCCAACGTGGTATACAAAAGGTTGGCCTTCTGCTCATTGATTTTTTCTATGGCGGGGATGC
>Ga0209443_1001276_pt1 | contig 16050 bp, 20 predicted proteins | sample LauGreBMM110DCMD_2_FD_187571 | JGI IMG/M metagenome (GOLD analysis project Ga0209443, IMG submission 187571) | Freshwater lake microbial communities from Lake Michigan, USA - Su13.BD.MM110.DCMD (SPAdes) (version 2) | ecosystem: Environmental > Aquatic > Freshwater > Lake | place: Lake Michigan... | reverse complement strand
GGACCATAGAGAAACACATAATAGCGACTAAATAGGCCTTTCCTACATTGTGGGTAATATCATTTAGAGAATTCACCATAATGGGAGGCATGGCAAAATATTGGATTAAAAAGCTGAATACAAACATGATGGCTATTGTATGAATAAGTTTCATTTATATATTATGTATATAAATTAAATCGATATTTAATATTTTCTAGTAAGACGACGACGTCCCTTTTTAGACTTGGTTTGTCTTCTTTTATTATTGCGTTTATGCTTGCGAGTCTTACTTTTTTGTTTTCGGATTGTCTTTCTTTTTCTTCGACGGCCTCCCATTGTTCCTTCTTCTTCTGCTGCTTTTTTTTCTTCTGCTTTTTCTTCTTCTGTAGATAACGGACCTAATTCGGCGAATTGATTTACTAATGCAGTATCATGACTTATACTTCTTTCCGCAAGACTTCTTATCTGAGCCTGTCTTACACTAGCATTGGACCCTGGTTGAATGCCATTAAAAACAACATTTGCATCAACTGCAACATCTTCAGCATCAACAATTGCAGCAACATCTTCAGCATCAACAATTGCAGCAACATCTTCAGCATCAACAATTGCAGCAACATCTTCAACAACTGGTGCTTTAACAGATTTAGACCTGAAAAATATTCCTATTAAAACAAAAAAAGATGTTAATGCTGCTCCATTTATTGCAGTAAAGTACATAAGTGTACTAGGTAAATCAATAACATCCTCAACAAGCCTCTGTAAATGCTGAAGTGTATCAGTAGCTGTCCATCCAGCTCTAATGCGACCGGCCTCTAATGTGCGTTGAAATTTCTTTAATGAATCGTGTAATGTCCTGTAAAATGCCCGCTGTGGACTTAAACCACCTACTATATGTGTATTTTCTGCAACAGATTTCGCAACAGCCATAATATCACCTACAAGTTCTTTTGTATTTTCCCAACTAGGTTTGGGAGTTGGTACTTTCTCAGGAGCAGGAGTAGGAGCAGCAGCATGAGCGTTTTCTGATTGCTGAAATTGTAACATGAATCCTTCTTCAGATAATCCGTTTAATTTTTCTAAAGTTTTTATTATAATTTCATCAGGTAATACTTTCCCTTGTCCATCTCTAAATTTGGTATTTAATTTTGCATCTAATTCGAGAAGATTTACTCCATGTATAACAAGTGCATCGCTATTAGCCACATCCTCATTATAAGGTAGTCTTAGACTTTCAGTATAACCTTCTATTAACTCAGTTGATAAATCCCTGTTAAAATTATCAAGCAGATCTTGTGTTTGTTTACGGCTCTCTATTTTTTTAATTTCTCGTTCAAGAGCTATAGGCATTTGTAAACATTTTTGCAGTCTTTCAAATAAATACAATAGGTCTGGTTTTTTAGTGAATCTAGCCATAATTTTTGTAATAGGCAAGTGTTCACTTGGTGCTTCACAAGCATCTGAAAATAAGTGTTTAACTGCTTCAACTTTTTCAAGAGTATCCGTTAATGGTTTAATACCATAAGTAAACAGGTAATAATTATAAATTATTGCAAACATGATGACACCAAATGACCATAAAAATAACAAAATATTTCCACCGCCTTGTTGATTTGATTTTGTTGTAGATATTTTATCAACAAAGTCTATTTGTCGAGAAAATGTTTCAAAATCGTCCTCATAACCAGCTCTTTCGAACATGTCATAAATATGTTTCTTCGCGCGATTATTTTTATGCATATAAGCCAAAGGTAAAACTATACAAAATGAATGTAGTTTATCTGTATATTCATCTCTCTCTGTATCAGCTTTATATATTTTATCAAGATTAAATGTTTGAGTAACCTGTAGATTTATACAAAATGTATATTCTGAAAATGATTGCAAATTAAAGAGCTCTGCAAGTTTTGAAAATTCTGTAAATTCATGAGGGAAAAATTTCATTATACTTTTATTAACTTGAATATCAGTTGGCATATAGTATATTATAATATATTAAATTATAATATCCAATCTACAAGTCTAAATACTTACATTATGCGTCTAGTCTTTCTACCCCGGCCTAGTGCCTTTTTCTCGGTGCCTTTTTTTCGGTCCTTTTGAACGAATTTTTTAATGGCATCTTTTTGCTGCATCATCATAGTCACAATATTCTGAAAATAAGAACGGAACTTGGGTTTCATTCGAGGTAAATCATCGGCGCAAACCCAGCGTATTTCGGCCTTTTCAAAGATTTTAGTCGTTTTAAACACATCCTCAGGCAAGTTTTTTTGTAAAAATCGCTGATTATTGTTGTAATAATGTGTTAACCAAGGATTGTATTCAAATGGGAAAATATGCATGCGATACGTCTTGTGACCAGTATTGCCCGTATAATCAATATCGTATGTGCCGAATTTCTTTAGCATTTTGCGAACATCGGCGTCATCTCCTAAAAATCCAGTAAACTCTTCACCTGCTTCTCTTACGGCGGTTTCAAAATAAGATTCATTGTTGTCGGTACCGCCTCCAAAGTCGGAAAATCCTGGCGCCGAATCCTCAAATTTGCTTTCTTTACCGAATAAAAAATACAATTTACCATTATGTATTGTTGCTGGCAATATACCTGCTCCCATATACTATATATGTATAATATAATATTCTATTATTATATGGACAAATATAAACAATTGGAAAAAAAACTAAAAAAAATAGAAAAAAAAATAGAAAAACACCGGAGTAAAACGAAACGAAAGAGAGAAAGAAAAATACATAAAGGCACAATTAAGCGACAATATAAACACTTATTTGTCCCTTTAAAAAATGCGCATCCTATAAAAAGAGTAACAAACTCTTATAGCCCAACAATCAATCAAGATTTAGTAACTCTCGCTTCTATACCACGTGAACATGTAGAAAGCTGTAATCTAGAAAAAGCATATCAGTTAAAAGAACCACTTAAAATATATATTTCAAATGAATGTCTTGAGTATGATACACCAAGGGCAGAAGCGGTATTGTTGAAAAATTTGAGAGCAAATAAGCATGTAGATCCGGCGAAAATTGTACCGCCAATTCAATCACATGGTAACTGCTGGTTTAATGCCCTTTTCGTGACATTTTTTATAAGCGATAAAGGCCGTAAATTCTTCCATTTTTTGCGTCAACTAATGATAAAGGGCATACAAAAAAACAAGACGTCAATACCTATTCATTTACGCAATGCATTTGCGCTTCTAAATTTCGGAATAGATAGTTGCTTAAAAGGAAACAAGTTTGCATATGAATTGGACACAAACAGCATTATTTTTGATTTGTTTAGACAAATTCCAGAGTCTTATAAACAAAAAAATCCGGACATTGTGAATGTAGATGATGCAGGGAATCCAATATTATATTATATGTCTATTATCAATTACCTAAACAATAACTCTATTCAACTATTATTTTTAAGATATATAGATACTACTTGGAAAGTTACACTTGCGAATGCTGTTAAAAATATGACACATTTACCACATATTATTGTTATTGAATTTTTTGAAGAAGATGCAGAAAAAATGAATAAAAAACCAGCGACATTCAATGTAAATAAAGCGAAATATCAGCTGGATAGTGCAGTGATTCGTGATACAGAAAAAGAACATTTTTGTGCAACAATTACATGTGAAGGCAAAGAAATGGGTTACGATGGTATGAGTTCTCATCGTTTAGTACCTTTTGAATGGAAAAAGAATTTGAACAGAGATTATACGTGGGAATTTGGCGGATCCGCACACGCAGATGGTACTCCAATGAAATGGAATTTCATGAAAAGCTATCAACTTCTAATCTATTATCGTGTAGAATAATTAATAGTTTCTTAAAATAGCATCTGCCAATTTTTTCCCTCCGATAGCAGAAGGTTCAATTTCTAAACTAAAATCTTCTGGTTTCGTCAAAATGTCACTAATTCGCAATACGCTTACATTATTTTCACTCGCATACTTATAAAGCTTGTCATTCCATTCACGAATCGCCTCGTGAAATTGTTTATATTTAATATTGTCTGGATAATAAATATCCAATAGCACCAACTGAGCTTTTGGCATAATTGTTTGAATACTTTTAATAAGAGGTTTATACACAGAAAAGATTGTACTTATTACCTTGGAATCCACTTGACCTCCATCTTTGTCGGAAGACTGATTTAAGATGTCATTCCCTCCAACAGAGAGAAAAATAGTAGTATCAGAAGAATATTTTAATTTATCTGGTATGTTACCAACTTGATCGTATACATCAACAATAGTGGCATCATTTTTGGCTAAACAAGTAGTTCTATTATTTGTACTATCGTTTAATAATTGATTGACTGCTTTCCCATTTGCTACATAGACTTCATTATTTAAAATACTATCTCCTAATAAAAGGAAATATTGGGTATTAGCGTTGAATCCTTCTCTCAAAAAAAGGGTATTCCAATAAGCCATTACAACAATGAAGAATACTAAACCAAATATATATAGATAAAAGTATTTCATATATATTTGTTTTGTTTTAAAATTTGCGATTCTTTCTAGATTTTCTAGATTTTCTATATTTTTTCTTATGACGACGTGTTTTGCCTCCTTCTCTAATGGCCGGAGGGTTTGCCGGATCGATAAGTTCTAACGTAAATGTACCGGGCGCTACAAATTTTTCTAAATCTTTAGATTTAAGTAGTTTTTGTTCTCTATTTCCATCATAATATCTTTTGAAAGGATCACCGCTAACCAATTCAACTACCACACCTTCATTAATTATTTCTAAACCCTTAACTTCACTTTTTTTTATTATTCGACGCAAGCACGCTCCTTCACATCTAGTTAAAAGAAATGTCACATTTAAATTCTCTTCGACTGCTTTTTGTAATTGATCAAACGGGCCGTTGCTTCTACCTTCTGCATGAAGGTATGCATAAGGATTATTTTTTTTTAGCTCTGAATCTTTTTCTTGAATATCTCTATGCTTAGCTAGCGCTTCTTTCTCTAGCCGTATTCTTTCTTCATTTTTGTATTTTTTTATCGCAGCATTTTTGTCTTCTTCGATAATATCATCCCTATTTAGCCTAGTTTTTTGAGAATTTTTTTTCTTTCCTCTGCTACTTCTTTGTCAGAAGAAATATTAAAGGTATCATTATTCATCACCGACCCATATTTTTCACTATCATTCTGCGGATTAACGGGTTCGTCATTATTCGAGCTGTTTTCAATATAGTTTCCTTCGCCCCCGATTTTTTTCCTACGTCTATTAGACTTTTTATTAGGCATTATATATATATACCTAAAATAATTCAAGTAATAGTATATATTTTTGCATTTGAAACGTTTAAATTCCCTGGATACGAAGTATTTGCCTGAGGACTAAAATTACCATTGTATACATTTACAACTACGACAGAATAATTTCCAGCTTGTGCATTCAAAGGAATTGTAAACGAGAGAGTATTACTATTAAAATAGATGATAGGCAATCTTCTAAATGAACCAAAATTCACATAAGTAGTACCAATAGATGTAGGTAAAAAATTTAATCCGTTTATTATAACAACTGAGTAAGCGCCTTTAACACTATCGTCTATAGATAAACTAAAAATAACAGGAGTAAACCTAGGATATTGATTGCTAATTTTTCTGCATTTACTTTGTGAGTAGTTAGGATTTGTTTGGGTCAAATTGTTATTATATTGTGATCTATCACTATCAGTCATGGTCATATTATTACTTGCATTACTATTACTGCCAACATAACCAGTACTTGTACTATTAGTAGAACTTGTAACTGATGATGAATTTCTCGGACAAGACATTTTATATACATATATACTATTTATTTAACTAGAAACTTATATAGGTCCATTATCATCAGGTTTCTCTCTAATGCGTCCTTTCAACTTCTTTTCGGCAAGTTGATAGACAACATATGCAAGTAAAGCACCCACAAAAGCCCCTGCAATTACTTGATAAATAGTATGATATTCGTAGACTACACGTTTACTAATAACAATAGCACTAATAGTTAAATATATATACAACCATTTTGTCTTTCTTAAAGCAAGATGTATAAAAATAGTGGAAAAAATAACAGATGATGAATGTCCTGATGGCATACCAAAAATGTCAAATGGTATACCATCTTTATAAACAAAACGTTTATTATTTTTAAGAGCTAAATTGAATTCTTTTGAATTAAAACTAGGTCGTGGTTCTTGTATGATACCTTTTAAAATAAGATTCATGATAGAGTCTATAAAAATACCTATAACGTAATAAAAAAAAAGATTATTTTGATCCCATAAAAGATAAATAGAGAGAAGGATGAGAATATTAGGACCATAAGACCCGACTTCATCATATATGTTCATAATTATACCCATACTATAATACAATATAAAAACCAAAAATCTAATATTGATATAAACAATTACAAATCATTGTTACACACCAGTCATTACCATTTAAATTTAATACATTACCTTTATCATCAAGCAATTTAACATTCATTCTATCGATATTCACCGGACCAAAATAAGTACGAATATTATCTTGTAAAGAACCACTGAATTCAACCAATAAAGATCCTACAGGTATATTCGTTGCAGTTTTTACGGGTAAAATAGCCAAAATATCTGAACTAGTAGGTGCTTTGGATAAATAATTAGTCATGTTATTATTATTTTTATTTATTTCGTTGATGGTATAAATTTGAGACTGAGTAAGTGTGCGAGGTGCGCTTGGTAGAACCTGCTGTCTAGATACATATTCTTGCTGATATTTTCCAGCAACAAGTAGGCCATTTTTCACATTAATAGTTTGTTCATCAAATACACTTTGTAAAGTAACTTCGTCAACGATTTCTTGCAAATTATTGCCTTGTTGTTGTGGAGTAACGCATGTATAAGGTACATCTGTTGAATAATATTCTGGAATTTTTAAAGTGTTTGAATATTGAGTAATAGAGACAAGACTATTGTTGACATGATTTTGATTATAATCATCAATAACTAATATTAAATATTTTGTACCATTCAAGTCTAATATAGAGGATCCTCTATTTCCATTTGGGTCAACATATACATATGGAAGTCTGTATCCCATAATCCATCCAAGAGTGCTGTTAAAAAAATGATTTGATTTACTTGCACAAACCTCACGACAATTTAAAATCCCTGTAAAATCGTAAAAAAATATAGAACAATTTTCATTTATTGAAAACGATGGACTTGTACCAAGAGGATCATTATAAGAACCACCATACAAAAACAAAGTAATTATTCCATTATTTGAATTATAATAGACAGGACTATTTGCAGACAAGTCATAAGGTGGTCCAACTGCTGGTGTAGTAATTCCTGCGACTAAGAAAGAAGTATTTAATTGTGTTTGAAATGTAGTTGCAGTATAATTACCAGGAGGTACATAAATATTAATATATTGTTGAGTTACAGGGTCGTGTATCCAAAAACATGTATTGCCATAAGCATCATCAATGATGTACCAGCTGTAAGGAATTTGATACGAGTATATCGACAAACTAAGCGCATCTTTTAATGAATCAGAGAGATTCAGTGTATAGTCTGTAGAAGTACTATCTAAACCATTTGTATATTGTCTAAATTGACTATCTAAGTTGACAAATCGTGAAATTGTATTTTTCAAATTGGGGTTTAAAGAATCCTGTTTTACTGGCAATTGATAAGTGTCTGTGGTGGCAATCTGCTGGCGGTTCATTGGTACTGATTCATTACCATAAACGTCAATTTTTTGTTTTCTCTGAGTAATTTTACTGGTTTGATTTTCATCACTTTGTGTAAGAACTTGATTTTCATACCAATTTGTGACTTGTTGATCTCCTGCAGGATATGTGGCTTCATTCGTTGAGAAACCTTCCACAACAATTTTCCCTTCAGTATCAAGGTCAAAATCTGGTTCTAGTCCTTTTGCATAATGTAATAACTGATCCTGCACATCTTTAAAAAAAAAAGACACGTTGGGATTTTTATTTTTGAATTGTTTCATTAATTTATTTGTTTTTTCTGTAATTTCTTCAGTATTTATATCTTCATCCTGTATACCAACAATGTCTAATAATTCAGAGAGAGAATAATTAGAAACATTTGTATCAATATTGTCCATTTATAGATAATAACATAAAATTGTTTTAAATTAAAAGAAGAAATGTAATGTATCTCTTTCAAGCAATTTCTCTCTAAATTTATATAGGAATAGTTGTTTAATTTCCTTTTTAACATTCATTCCTTCACATGTTTCCAGAGAGAATACTTTTTCTGGTAGCAACGTTAATCCTGCACCTCTTTTTGAATGAGTATATCCTTTAAATAGGATTTTATCTAATATATATACTAATAAAGGATTATACTCGTCTATAAAATCACGAGAAATAAAATATTTTCCAATGTAAGTGAATCTATTTGTATTGCTATCAGAGTGTACTTTATAATATTTGGAAGTTTCTGGTTTATTTTTAATGAAACCGATACCTTCAATTTTGTTAGTGGAATTGTTCATTTCAATAACAAATACAGGTGTATTATATTCTAATTTTGGTGAAAGTTCTAAGGGTGTACAATACATACATTCAAACCCTTTTTTTAACCTATATGTGTGATTTATTTCTATAGTTTCATTATTAAATCGGCTAGTCACCACATGATACATTCTCTCTTTGTAAAATATATAAGAGAGAATATAAATGTTTTCAATTTTTTTACGGGAACCAAGGTTCCCTAATGATCCCTCCCTTACACCTTTAGGAAAGGTGGGTTTTGTCCCACTTTTTTTAAAAGTGGATTTTATAAAGGTGGATGAATTGTTGTATATGTGGACCTGTGAAAAATTGCGGAGCTTATTTAACAAAAACTCTTTCCAATATGGAAAAAATAGGTTCTCTCTTTGACGACTATAAAATAATGATTTATTACGATAAATCGTTTGATAATACATTGCAAATTCTTAAAAAATATCAACTAACTAACCCAAAAATGATATTATATATAAACAGCAAACCAGTGTCCCAACTTAGAACTCATAATATAGCTGCTGCGCGTAATTTTTGTTTGGATTATGTAAAACAAAACGTAGAAACATTTCCTTATTTTATTATGATGGATATGGATGATGTAAATTGCAAAGAATTGCATCTAGAACCTTTACGAAATTCTTTAAAGAGAGAAGACTGGGATGGTTTATCTTTCAATTCAAGTCCATCTTATTATGATATATGGGGTCTCTCTATTTGGCCGTATTGTTTCAGTTATAATCATTTTGAAAACAATGTAGAATTTTACAACATTATACAAAAGTATGTAACCCAACTTTTAAACAAACTACCGCCAAATGAATTGTTGCCATGTATTTCCTCGTTTAATGGTTTTTCAATATATAGAACAAACAAATTTTTAAAAACATATTACGATGGGAGAATCCGTCTAGATTTAGTTCCTGCTATAAACTTATTAGCTCATTCTAAAGCCGCTGGTTCAAAGATTGTATTTAAAAAATATGTTACATCAGATGGTAGATATGAAGATTGTGAACATAGAGCATTCCATATTCAAGCAAGACAAAATTCTGCTGCAAGAATTATGATAAGCCCTGAAGTACTATTTAGTTAACTAGATATTTTTCGAGTATACATGAATGGGAAAAATATAGCCCCCCAAGAACGTTCTATATAATGTCCCGCTTCTGGGTTGGAATGTTTATTAATAATTTCCATTAAATATTGATATCTAGTAATAGGATGTTGAAGGATATCTCTTTTATCAATAGAAAAAATACCCCACCATGTACTCCAATGCGCGATAGTATTACCAAAAAAATATTTATACCATAGTCCATAGGGTCTTATTTTTGCTAACTGCAATTTTGTTTCATCATTTTTAACAAAATTTTGTAAATCCGTAGTTTTCCACTCATCTAGTTGAAAATCATAAAAACTATCTTTAATATTTGCTTGATAATAACCAACAAAATATGCTTTTGTATAGTTACTTTTTATTATATTATTTAAAATAGTTGTCGCCTTTTGTTTTTTATAATCAATATGGACAGAACCGGGAAAAAAAACAATAATATTTGACAGATGTGTATAATTTGTAACGATATGATACAAATAGGTATGATCATTTTTTCCAACATTTTCAACATGTATTATTTTTATAACATTTGTTTTCTCAAAGTTATCATTATCACCCTTGTTATAAACAATATACTTGAATTTATGAAATGGATATTCTAATGTCCATTTCAAGTCTTCATTAAACCTTGATACAATGATTGAAACATTTTCCATTTATATAGAAATAGTGGATATAAAATTACCCGATGACACACAAGGAAATGTTGTAAAATTTTTATTTATATACATAACATACTTCCATAGCTTCCAATCCCACAAGTTTCCTAAATTTGCATCACCGAATTTATCTGAAAATATTGAGAATTTTGATAATGGATGCAAGTCAATAATTAGTTTTTGAATGACTCTTTTATTATATAAAATGGCAGATGTACCACCCCATCCATTGTTTCTTGCATCCAATAAAATAATATCATTATTTTTATTGTTTTTTATAAAGTGTATAATTTTATTGTATATATCACCATTTATTTCTGCATCATCTTCTAGTACACAAAACCATTCAAAATTCATATTAGATGCAATCATAAAAGCCTTCAGATTAGACAATGTGAGTCCTTTTGTTCCATAGTGTCCATATAAATTCAAATTAGGAAATGACTTTGAAATAGTGCCATCATATATCCATTTTTTTTTGGTGTCTATACTTTGAAATAGCGCACCAAAAAGTCTAGGAACAGGTGTTATTATTTTTTTAACATCTTCGTCATTTTCCATGTTTGTACCATCTATTGCCTCAACGATTGTATAACTACAAGGTATTTGATCTAAAGAACTAGTAATAGATGCGAGTCGATCTGTATTTTTTTTCATATTTAATACCATAAAATGAAAAAAATGATTCATATAATATCTATACATACTTTTATTTATAAATTTGTCTGATATTCCACAAATGGCCATAGTGGTCAACTTTTTTAGTATGATTGTGTTCTTCTAAATAACCATTATAGCTTTTTAATATTGCATAATTATTGAAATAAATATACCTATTGTTATAATTATGTATATAATTATGCTTCATATCAAAAGTATTTTTTTGTTCCTGATTGAAATATTTTGCTAATAAATGCGGGCCAGTCGGTTCCAAACAATTCGACCCATAAAATCTATTTTTCACATTCTCAACAATCTGTCGTATAGCAGCAAATAAAATAGGATTTTCTGGCTTAGAAACAATGAATGCATTGTAAATGCCTTGTCCATCCATATCTAATACCCAATGTTCTGATTCTGTTGCATTAATAAATTTAAACTTGTTTAATGGTTTGTATTTAATATCTATGTAAATACCGCCTTCTTTATACAAAATACAATATCTCCATAAATCCGCTTTATAAGCTCCAGGTATTAAACTATCATATGCATGTAAAACATCTTCTGGAAAATTAGTTTTTATAAATTCTCGACAATCATTATCATCATATAAACAATATTTAAACCTAGGATTTATCATTTTAATTTTATTTACTGCATTGTACATCAATGGAGGTAAAGTTTTTGTATGCCATGTTTGAAATATTGTTAGAGGAATTACACTATTATAGTATACTTTGAGAGGATAAGGTATTTTAAGTTTATTATTAATTATTATAGATTGAATAATATTATTTTGTTCTTGTCTTGAAGGGTTAGATCTCATAATAGTTTGTATCATATATTATATCCACCTTTAAAAATCAACCTTTTCCACCTTTCTTAAAGGTGGAACCAAAATTAATGCATGATAAATAAATTTTGTTTTAATATTTTATGAAAAAAGTGATAATCCATTCTACTTTTCGAAAAAGTAGAGCAAAATGTTTCTAGTTTGGCTCCACCTTTCTTAAAGGTGGAAGTGGATGTCTAAATAATCTCCCATAATTTTATAACGATCATTCTCTAAACTTTGGATCAAAAGACTCCAAGGTGTGCATGACTGAAGTGACTCAATACCCTTATCACAGAAAACATTCAATAAAGCAGGACTGAACCCAGACATCATGCTAACATTCTTCTCAGTCGACAAGCATGGGAAACCTTTTGTGTTGCGCAAGTTCCAGAAGAGCATATGTGGTGCCTTGTAGGGCTTACCATGCACTCGGATTCCTGCCGCTGCATACTTTTGCGTAATTGTTTGGTAAAGTGCCTCTCGCTTCTTTGCACCACTATAAGAGTCTCTTGGTTCCGCTTCATCAATTTGCATATCAGAAAGCAAAACCAAAGTCATATTTTCTACATCTTCAGGCGCCATTTTGTTCTCTACAATGGTGTCCAAAATGAGATTCAGCGCCTTGTGGAAATCCGTGTTATAACCAACATCTCCGGCTTCCAATGCTTGCACCTGTGAAACGAAATCTGGATATGGTTCCAAATTGACCCATCTGGGATTCAATGTGAAAGTCATGACACGCTTTCCGATCTTGGACTTCTCGGCAATTCGAATACCTAGTGCAATTGCAACATCCATTGGATCTCCCTTCATGGAAATAGAAAGATCGACCATTGGAATCATGTTTTCCAGTGCTCCAGTCAACTTGGAATTGTCGCGCCACTGCGAATTGAGAAGATCCTTTTCTACCTGTGAACCATGACTTGTATACAATTGGCGAGCCTGCTTGCAAAAGTCGGCCATGCCCACACGAGCTCCCTTCATCTCTACCTCACCTTTGATGGCCTTCTGCACATGGGTATTGAAATTCACAGCACACATGGATCTATCCTCTCTGTCAGGATATCTCGCCTCATTCTTCTTATTCACATTCAAAAAGGCCTTCTTCTGCTTTCCTAGCGAAACTGAAGTAACGTTATTAAAATCAATATCGGACCATGTATTGGCACATTGCTTAATCTGCAGGGTATCCAGTTTCTTATTCAACGAAGAAATCAATTTACGATAATCGGTCTTGCATTTTAAGACAGCCTTGACACTTCTCTGCTCGTTATCAGCAGTCGCCATATATTCCTGAAAGTAGTCAGTTGCTAGCTCTTGGTAAAGCCACCCAAAACTGGACTTTTCTCTGGGAACCCACTTGGCAACCAAAGTCATATCAGATAAAGGTGCAATTGAATCTTTACGCAACTGCTCATTGGTAAGACGAATAGCCTCCTGAATCATCGGATAATCCATACCTTCACCTTGCTTCTTGCAGTAAGCACAAAAATACTTGAGATCCTTCCAAGACCCATACTGATGGACTGATTTGTTGTCAAGATCTACTAGACACTTCAACGCGAACAATGCTAGCTGCGGGAAAAAAGGAAACCAAGTATGCAACATCATATATGATAAGGCACACTCACCCTTGCCATCTACAATATCGCGAGTCTGTCCAATCATCTTGTAAAGAATGGTCAAGAAGCCCTTTGCCACTTCTTTTTCAGGCAAAGATCCACTTGCCAATTGATGCTTCAATGTAGTCAACATTCCGGACAAGAGATAACTCAAGCCAACAAGACCTGATTCATTTGTCCTGGTAACCTGAAAAGAGAACTGGACAATTTTCTCTTGCAAATTATTCGACCATCCATACTCAACGTGACCATTTTCGCCGATTTGCTGTGGTGTATAATTATCGAGTGCGTTTACGAGTGCTGCCATTATGATGTTATTATAAAATATAGTCTAATCTTTATATCGTTTTTTGATTGTTTTTTTATGTAAAGACCTTAAATAAATACGTTTTGTACAATTATTTGGATCTATTTGTTTCAGTTCTCCGGATTTTTCATAAAAAATAAGTATTATATCATTCAAATCTTGAAACATATTTATCGTTTTTTCAAAGTATATAGAATCAATATTTTTAATAATATTTAAATAATTTCTGCTAGAAGAACCATACAAATATTCTTTAATCTCATCTGGTTCCAATAATATATTATATTTTAATATGGATAGTAAAGAGTATTTTCTATTATCTTCTAATGCTGATTTTTTAAGTATTTCAAGAATCTCTTCTCTGCAAATACAATTTGGTCTAGACATAAGGAAAGGAGATTCCTTTATTTTTTCTATTTCATTTTGCCTATTTACATATACGATTTTAACATCCACATAGTAAACATCATCCTTATAAAAGTCTTTATACAACTCATCTAGTTTATCAAAATTATGTATCCAATCATCATTTAATATATTTTCTGTATTAAAATCAACATCTAAATTCAATTGATTCATAATATATTATAAAATAGTTATATAATACATTATGATATTAAACTAATACTTTTCCGTTGATTCATCTTCTTCAGAGTCGCCTTCAGAATCAGGATACAACTCATCTAATCTATCAAAATAATGATAGTCATAATTTGAAAACGTAAACATGCGGTCCCATTCATCTTGACCCCAAGATTGAATATACTCATCTTTTCTTTGTTCATGCAAACATACTAAATGATCCAATACATCATATGCCAAATCTCCATCCGTTTTTGTATCTTCATTTTTTTTTATATTGGAAAACATTCTTGTACTATTTGTTACATTGTCTCGTGTTAACTCTGTCCAACCTTGTTTCAATACATTTTTTACTGGTATATCTACTTTTTTATTCATTTTTAACTTGTCTAGAAAATTTGTCGTATTTTCTATTACTTTCGGTTTTGAATATACTAATACTGGGAAACTTTCCATAGCTAAAGCATCTCTTTTTTCTTGTTCTTTTCTTGTTTCTTCTTCATTTTTTTTTATGGATTCCTTTTTTTTAATCATTTCTTCCATTTTTTCTCTATAACTTTTCTGAAAAAAGGATGTTTCTCTAGATTGGTTATTGTTGTTTAAAAAATTATCTGATTTTTCTATTTTTTTTTGTCGTTCATTTTTACTATTATCTGGCACCTTTTCCTCTAATAATGCAGCAAAACGCGAGTTTTTCTTAAACTTGTCCATCGTAAACTTGTCTATCGTAAACTTGTCCATCGTATAAACTTATCAAATATATATTTGGTAGATATACAATATATACAGCTAATACGTTTAAATAGTTTGATTATATATTATTTGTAAAATCATTAAACGTATTGAAAGTATTTAAAGATATAGTATATGTATACATATCTCCTTATAGCAATTCATTGTCAACTTAGTATAATTTCGGAATGGTAAACCATCACATATATTTTTACAGGAGGTCGCATAAAAAAATGAAATCATTTTGTGTCTTATTTTTTAAGACACAAATACAAAAGAATTATGATCCACCATTCTCAACAATTTATGAAGAGAATTGTCTTCAATGGCAAACTAAATCGAGAGAAATTTGCAAATAATAAAAAGAAGTTCAACACAAATAGGATAATCAAAAGACAATTTTATTCAAATACTGAACCACCAGAGCCAGGTCCTGATTGGAACTTAATAGCTTTGTTTGCATTAGCAGGCTTTTGTGTAGCGAAAATCAATGGTAAAAAGAAATGAGTAATTAAAGGTCATCATCTTCTTCACTTATTGATCCTTATTTAAACTGACTAGTTTTACAAAAATATTAATGATATCAAGATAATAATCAATAGAAGCAATAATAAAATCACCATTATAATTTTTTTGTAATATCGTATTTGTGTCATAAATAATGTAAACAGAAAATAGTAGTATTCCAAAGATGGTTAAACCTTTTGCAAAAGTAGACGATTGTGCAGTAAAATAATTGACGATTCTTGCAAGAATCAAGAATAACAAACTATAAAATAGAATTAGCCCAGTTCTAAACCCCAATTTGATACCAGACAATAACATAAATAGACCTAATGAGAACATGATTCCGAAAATACTCATGGTGCCTAATAATGCAGTATTTATAACCTCTTCACCGGCAACCACTTTTAAATTTGACAAAAGATATCCTGCACCATAAGAGAAGCCGCAAAATAAAATTAATTTCAACCATGTTGGCATGGGAATAAAACCGAGTACAATGATAAACG
>Ga0209443_1001273_pt1 | contig 16082 bp, 17 predicted proteins | sample LauGreBMM110DCMD_2_FD_187571 | JGI IMG/M metagenome (GOLD analysis project Ga0209443, IMG submission 187571) | Freshwater lake microbial communities from Lake Michigan, USA - Su13.BD.MM110.DCMD (SPAdes) (version 2) | ecosystem: Environmental > Aquatic > Freshwater > Lake | place: Lake Michigan... | reverse complement strand
ATCTGCCGTCGTAATGACATATCCAGAAACATTCGCAGTCAAGGACGTTAAGTTCACTTGCATTTGGCCAAAGCGACTGATTCTGGGGGAAGGCAGCGATGCAAATAATTCAAGTGTGGCCTTAGCGGTAAGTAGCCAGGGAGTTTCGATCCTGCTAACCGGTGACATTGAGCCGCCGGTTCAGGAGGAAATTGCCAGAAGCACGCCACAGCAAGATTTTGATGTAATAAAAGTTGCCCACCATGGTTCCAGATACCAATCAAGTGACTTTGCGAGTTGGGCAAATGCAGAAGTAGCCGTTATTTCAGTAGGTGCGGGAAATGACTACGGTCATCCCGCCCCAGAAACTATTGCACTATACGAAATGACGGGTAGCGCAGTATTTCGAACTGACCGCGGCGGCGACTTGGCGATCATTGTCAAAGATTCCAGAATTTGGGTGGCGACCAGGCACTAGTCACACCGTCGTGCGATATTACAACTATGGTAAAAAAGTCGCCCACAGATCAAGCAAACACTGTCTTGGCTGTTGGCAAGGAATCGATTTTAGTGCAACGGGTAATTGCGGGTGTTATGTCTTCAGCTCGCAAGGCAGATCCGGCAGCCATTCGTTTGGATATTTCTGCCAGCGCCGAATCTGCGGCTAGCGATCTAGCAAATGCACTCTCACCATCGTTGTTCGGAGAACTAACTGTAATAGTGCTCGAGGGGATAGATTCTGCAACTGATGACGTCAGTGCGATTTTGCTAACAGCAATTTCAGAATTACCCGAACACGTTCGCTTAGTTGTAACCCATCCGGGTGGCGTTAAAGGTAAGAAGTTACTGGACACAATAAGAAAAGCAGATGTTCTGGAAGCAACATGTGGTGAATTAAAGTCCAAAGACTTGGTAGCTGCGATAGTTGCTGAGTTTCGTAGACACGATCGCAAAGCAACAGCAGATGCAGTCACTGCGTTGCAAACCTCAATTGGCTCAGACTTAGGCGAACTATTGGCAGCAGTTTCCCAATTGTGTGCTGATACTGAATCAGAAATCATAGATGAAGGCGACGTCTCTAAGTATTACGCTGGCATCACCGGAGTAATGGGATGGGATCTAAGCGATGCCATGTGGAATGCTGACCCGATTGAATTGTTGGAAAAGTTTCGCTGGGCTGTAACAAATGATTCCAGCGCTACTGTGCCAGCAGTATCTGCCATCAGCAGTGGCCTTCGTACCTTGATTAAATATGCAAGTGCTCCTGCCAACATGAGTGAATACGAATTAGCGCCATTAGTTGGTGTGCCACCTTGGAAACTTAAATTTTTACGTACCCAAAAAGCCAAATGGCATCCCGACCAGCTCGCAGCAGCAGCTCGATTGCTTGCCTTAGCAGATCGTTCAAGTAAAGGTACGGTTTATGACGCTGCAATTCCCGGCGGCAGGTCACTGGAAAGTTCGCAAACTTTGTATCACATGGAAAAAGAGTTCATGGCAATCCGAGCCCCTAAAGCGTAAGTGGCAATAAAAAAACCGCCCGAAGGCGGTTCTTTAAAAGTTTAGTTATTTAGTTACAGCTGTTGAAGCAAGCGCTGACTTACGGTTAGCAGCCTGGTTCTTGTGGATTACACCTTTGGCAGCTGCTTTATCTAGCGCACGGCTGGCATCGCGAAGTGCTGAGGCAGTTGCTGCTTGGTCACCTGTTGCTAGCGCCTCACGGAAACGACGAACCTTGGTCTTTAGCGCACTACGAACTGCCTTATTACGTTCTTGGGCAGCAGCATTCTGCAAAATACGCTTCTTCTGCGACTTGATATTGGCCACTTTTTGCCTCTTCGGTTATTGGTGTTTGAGGCTCTAGCGTACCTGCCAAGTACCCGAATGCTCAAATTGCGCCGAAGTGTGGGATTATGAGCGAATGTCGAAGGCTATTAATCCACCCAAGCCAGGGGCGACAGATCCCAAAATTATTAGAAATTTCTGCATTATTGCCCACATTGACCACGGCAAGTCAACTCTGGCTGATCGCATGCTGCAGATCACAGAAATCGTTGATCCACGGCACATGCGCGCCCAGTACTTGGACCGCATGGACATTGAGCGCGAGCGTGGCATCACGATCAAGAGCCAAGCAGTTCGCTTGCCTTTCGTTGCAGCTGACAACGAAACTTATATTTTGAATTTAATTGACACTCCCGGGCACGTGGATTTCACCTACGAAGTAAGCCGCAGTTTAGCTGCTTGTGAAGGTGCGGTTTTATTGGTTGATGCTGCTCAAGGTATTGAGGCGCAAACTCTGGCAAATCTTTATTTAGCTCTAGAAAACAATCTTACGATTATTCCTGTGCTTAACAAAATTGATCTTCCTGCGGCGCAGCCAGAAAAGTATGCTGCAGAACTTGCGCACATAATTGGTTGCGACCCGGAAACCGTGCTTAAAGTCAGTGCAAAGACCGGCGCTGGCGTTGAAGTGTTACTAAATGAAATAGTGCGGCAAATACCAGCACCCGTTGGAGATCCACAAGCGCCAGCTCGCGCATTAATTTTTGACTCGGTTTACGATACTTATCGAGGCGTAGTCACTTATGTGCGCGTTATCGATGGCAGGATTCCGCATCGCGATCGCATCAAGATGATGAGTACTGGCGAAACCCACGAAACTCTAGAAGTTGGCGTGATCTCACCTGACCCACTTGCTTCGTCTGCAATTGGTGTTGGCGAAGTGGGTTACTTAATCACTGGTGTTAAAGATGTGCGTCAGTCACGAGTTGGTGACACCGTAACATTGTCGGGGAACCCGGCGACCCAATCACTTGGTGGGTATCGCGATCCAGTTCCTATGGTGTTCTCGGGACTTTACCCGCTTGACGGTTCGGACTATCCGGAACTACGTGAAGCTCTCGACAAACTAAAACTTAATGATGCTGCCTTAGTTTATGAACCTGAGACCTCAGTGGCCCTTGGGTTCGGCTTTCGTTGCGGCTTCCTTGGCTTACTTCACTTAGAGATTGTGCGCGAGCGACTTGAGCGCGAATTCAATCTTGAACTAATCTCAACTGCGCCCAATGTGGTTTATCGAGTAGTCATGGACGATGGCAAAGAAATAATTGTGACGAACCCAAGTGAATTTCCAGGTGGAAAAGTTGCCGAAGTAAATGAACCCGTAGTTAAATCAACAATCCTGACGCCAAGTGAATTCGTTGGATCAATTATGGAACTATGCCAGACCAGGCGAGGCACTCTGCTAGGTATGGATTACTTATCTGAAGACCGAGTTGAAATGCGCTACACCTTGCCATTGGCCGAGATCGTGTTTGATTTCTTCGATCAATTAAAGTCCAAGACTCGCGGGTATGCCTCACTTGATTACGAACCAACTGGTGAACAAAGTGCAGATTTAGTTAAGGTCGATATTTTGTTGCACGGCGACCCAGTAGATGCATTCAGCGCAATTGTGCACCGCGATAAGGCATACAACTATGGCTTGGCAATGGCTGCAAAGTTAAAGGATTTGATTCCTCGCCAGCAATTCGAAGTTCCAATCCAGGCTGCAATCGGGGCTCGAATCATTGCCCGCGAAACTATTCGCGCGATTCGAAAAGATGTTTTAGCAAAGTGTTATGGCGGCGATATATCGCGCAAACGTAAACTTCTGGAAAAGCAGAAGGAAGGTAAGAAGCGCATGAAAATGGTGGGCCGAGTGGAAGTTCCACAAGAAGCTTTCATTGCCGCGCTTTCAACTGATGACAATGGTCCAAAGGCAAAGGCTAAATAATGTCTGCGCAGGTTGTTTCACTTAACGTTATGCACGCCATAATTCCCGACGTTGGTGGCGAAGTTGGAATAACTGCAATAGATAAGCGCCCAGTTAGTGACGCGCGTCAAGTGACAACTGCAGGTGTTGCAGGGGATCAGCGCGCTGACAAACCTAGTCACGGTATGGCCGAGCAGGCAGTTTATGCTTACGCACTGGAAGATTACCAATGGTGGGAAGCGGAACTTGGAATTGATATTTCCGCCGGCAAGTTTGGCGAAAATTTAACAACTACGGATATAGATGTGACAAACGCTGTGATTGGTCAGACTTGGCGAATCGGTACAACTTTGTTGCAAGTTACAGGTCCAAGAATTCCATGTGGCACCTTTGCTCGCTGGATGGACATTGATAAGTGGGTTAAGCGCTTTATGGCTGAAGGTATGCCTGGTGCATATTTCCAAGTTTTAGTAGCTGGCACCATTACGGCAGGCGATGAAATTGAAATCGTAGCTACCCCCGATCACGGTGTCACAGTCTACGATGTTTACCAATTAGTTGCTGGTGATCGTGATGTGGATCGGTTAGCGCGAGTAATTGCCTGCCCAGATCTTCCAGAAGCGATGCATACTCAAGTTTCTGGGTATCTTAAATAGCTGATGCGTACTTTAAGCGCATACATTCACATTCCATTTTGCGCTTCGCGCTGTGGTTACTGCGACTTCAATACCTATACCGCAGCAGAACTTCACCGTGATGGCACTTCAATAACGACAACCACTTACCCCGATAGAGTTATTGCTGAAATCAATTGGCTACGAAATCAAAATCTGACTGATGATCGCCAATTAAGCACCGTGTTTTTTGGCGGTGGAACTCCAACCATGATTTCAGCGCCAAACTTAGTTCGGATTCTGGATGCGGCAAAAACTACTTATGGGCTTACCTCGGATGCCGAAGTTACAACCGAGGCAAATCCTGATTCGGTTTCCTTGCAGGATTTAGAGATTTTGCGCGATGGTGGCTTTACCCGAATTTCGTTCGGTCATCAAAGTAGCGCAAGCAATGTGTTGCAAATTCTGGAACGTACTCATACTCCCGGGAAAACTTGGCAAGCCATTGATGATGCTCGAAAAGCTGGATTTGAACATGTAAGTGTGGATCTAATTTATGGAACACCTGGTGAATCCGAGCAAGATCTAATTGGAACTTTGCATGATGTTGCTGATGCTGACGTAGATCATGTCAGCGCTTATTCCTTGATTGTTGAACCAGGAACAAAATTGGCTGCTCGCGTGGCACGAGGTGAAGTGGCGCAACCAAGTGATGATGTGGCTGCGCAGCGCTATGGCGTAATTGATGCGGCATTAAAAGAAATGAACATGACTTGGTATGAAGTGAGTAACTGGTCAAAGCCAGGAGGTGAATGTCGGCACAACATTGCTTATTGGAAAAATCAAGATTGGCTTGGCATTGGACCGGGAGCACATGCCCACACTTGCGGCACTAGGTCGTGGAATGTAAAACATCCGGCAGCCTGGGCGGCATTAATTGATGAGGGCGCTTCGCCAGCTGCTGATCAGGAAGTTTTGGAGCCGGCTGACATCGCGCATGAAGAAATCATGTTGCGCTTGCGACTTCGCGAGGGTCTTGAACTAAAAGTTCTTGCGGAAGCAGGTATGGCCGAAGCTAGGTTAGCGCTGGCGCAAGGGTTACTAGAAGCAACTGACTTTGAAGCGGGAATGGCAGTCCTTACATATAAAGGTCGCCTGTTAGCCGATGGCTTAGTCGCACGCCTTTGGGCTTAAGCAGAGTTAGACTGGCACTCGAGCAGTATGAGTGCCAAATTCTGGTGCGAGGAGTTGACATGGAAGAGCGGAAATTAGCAGTTTTGCGCGCAATTGTTGACGACTATGTCCAAACTCACGAACCAGTTGGTTCTAAAGCACTGGTAGATCGACATTCCCTGGGTGTTTCCTCGGCAACAATTCGAAACGACATGTCGGCATTAGAAGAAGAGGGATATATAACTGCCCCACACACTAGCGCTGGTCGAATTCCAACGGATAAGGGTTATCGACTTTTCGTGGACAAACTTAATTCTGTTAAACCAATGTCCGCTCCAGAACGTAAAGCAATTCACACTTTTCTAGACCAAGCAGTTGATCTTGACGATGTCATGAATCGCACAGTTCGTTTGCTGTCGCAGCTAACTAAGCAAGTGGCCCTTGTGCAATATCCATCCCTTGGGCGCAGCTTCGTGCGACATGTTGAGTTAGTTAACTCCGGAAACAGCAAACTCCTATTGATTTTGATTGCAGATACTGGACGTATTGAACAACGTACCGTTGACTTATTCCACAGTGTTTCGGAAGACTTCCTGCACGATTTGCGGACTCGATTAAATGTCGCACTTGATGGCCAACTATTCACTGAGGTGCCCGAACGTTTGATTGGTTTGAGCGAGAATTTTCAGCCAGATCAGCGCCCTGCAGTGAACACGGTGATCGCAACGATTTTGGATGCAGTTGTAACGCACAGTGAAGAGCGCGTAGTTGTCGGTGGTACTTCAAATTTGGCGCGCGTTGGTGAGGACTTCACTGCAACAGTAGGCCCAGTTCTAGAAGCCCTTGAAGAACACGTTGTGTTACTTCGCTTGTTTGGGGAAGCCGCCGCTCCTGATGCTTTAACAGTTCGCATTGGTCATGAAAATTCGGTCGAGGAGTTACAGCGAGCATCAGTTGTCACGGTCGGATACGGATCTGGCGATCAAGCCCTAGCAACTATCGGAATTTTAGGACCTACTCGGATGGATTATGCCGGCTCTATTGGAGCGGTACGAGCAGTTGCTCGTTATGTTGGCCAGATTTTGCAGGATAAATAATTATGGCTGACTATTACAAAATTCTCGGCGTTCGCAGTGACGCTACTCCAGAAGAAATTAAACGCTCGTACCGTAAGTTAGCTCGGGAACTTCATCCAGATGTAAATCCCGGCGCAGAGGCGGGCGAGAAATTTAAAGAAGTAACTGCTGCTTACGAAGTTTTGTCAGATCCTCAGAAGCGTGAAATGCATGATCTCGGTGGGGATCCATTCGGATCCGGTGGCGGCTTTAATTCGGCAGCTGGTTTTGGTTTTGGTGACATTGTTGATGCGTTCTTTGGCGGCGGCGGACAGCGCGGACCTCGGTCCCGTAAACGCCGTGGTCAAGATGCCTTGATTCGGCTCCAGGTCACACTTGAGGAAGCGGCATTTGGCGTAACGCGCGACTTTGTTGTCGACACAGCCGTGATTTGCTCAGCGTGCACTGGACAAGGCACTTCCTCGGGCGCAGCAATTGTTGACTGTTCAATGTGCGCAGGCCGCGGTGAAGTGCAATCTGTTCAGAAATCATTTTTAGGTCAAGTTATGACTTCGCGGCAATGTCCGCAGTGCCAAGGTTTTGGAACACTGAATCCGCATCCGTGCGCTGAGTGCGCAGGTGATGGTCGAGTGAGAACTCGAAGCACAATTACAGTTCAGATCCCACCGGGAGTTGAAGGCGGTACTCGAATTCAAATGACTGGACAAGGCGAAGTTGGTCCAGGCGGTGGACCCGCAGGGGATCTGTATGTGGAATTGATTGAAATCCCGCACCCAGTTTTTGCTCGTCGTGGCGATCAATTGCACGCAACTATTTCATTGCCAATGACTGCTGCCGCCTTAGGCGCCACGATGGAACTCGAGACACTCGATGGAGCTGTTCCGATCCACATCAAATCCGGAACCCAATCTGGCGCGACAGTCACACTTCGCGGTCAGGGCATGCCAAGACTTCGTAGTTCGGGCCGCGGCGACTTAGTTGTCCACCTAGATGTATTGACACCAACAAATCTAGATTCCACTCAAGAGGAATTGCTTCGTCAGCTGGCAACACTTCGGGATGAACAAGCTCCAACGGCGCAACTGCACGAACAATCCTCAAGTTTGTTTGGCAAGCTTAAGGATGCGTTTACTACGCGATGAGCGCCGCAGAATTTTTAATTAATCCTGGTGAAATTACCAGCGCGACAAAAACTTTTACCCTTACTGGCGACGAAGGTCGCCATGCTGCCACGGTAAAGCGCATGCGTTCGGGCGAGGTAATTAACTTATGTGATGGGCAAGGAATTCGCGCGATTGCAACTGTGACAACTGTTCATAAGCACAGCATTGAAGTTGACATTATGAGCGTCAGTTATGAAGCCGCTCCAGAACCTAAATTTATTGTCGTACAAGCACTTGCTAAGGGTGAACGAGCAGAACTTGCTGTTGAGATGCTCACAGAAGTTGGCGCAGATGCCATCATTCCGTGGAAAGCAGAGCACTCAATCGGTAAGTGGGATGCGGTTGACAAGGGACTTGAGAAGTGGCGTCGAACTTCACGAGAGTCTTCCAAGCAATCACGTCGTGCCTGGATTCCAGAAATTTGCGAATTACATACAACAGAGCAAATTTGTGAATTAATAAAACAAGCACAAAGCGCTTTCGTATTGCATGAAAGTGCCGATCAAGCACTTGCTGCCTGCGCGATCCGCGAGCAGGGAACCATCATGTTGGTAGTTGGGCCAGAAGGCGGGATTTCACCTAATGAGTTGGCAGCATTTGCAGCAAGCGGTGCCAGAGTTGTGCATATGGGTGCGAGCGTAATGCGCACTTCAACCGCGGGCGCAATTGCAGTCGGAGGCTTATTAATGCGAAGCCAGCGTTGGTCCTAGGGGAAATCATGAGTGACTGTTTATTTTGCAAAATTGCCAATGGTGAAATTCCAGTTGATGTGGTTCTTGAAACGGATACAGCATTGGCATTTCGCGACATCGATCCACAAGCGCCAACTCACGTTTTAGTAATTCCGCGGGAACACTTTGCGAATGCACAGACCCTGGCACAGGGTAATCCAGTGCTCGCTGGTCAGGTACTTGCCTTGGCTACCCAAGTTGCAACAAGTGAAGGTCTAGACAACGGTTACCGAATCGTGACTAATACTGGATCAGATGGTGGTCAATCCGTTGACCACATGCACCTGCATGTATTGGGTGGAAGGCCATTAACTTGGCCGCCAGGGTAGTTGGCGAGTTACTTAGGAACTTGGCCAAAAATTAGCGCAATCTGCCTAGTGCCGTAGAATTAGGGCAAATGACCGCATCACCTTCGTCCTCTCACTTAGTTGTAGTAGTTCCAACTGCCACTCCAATGGTTTCCGTAATAGGTACTCGCGATGAGCTAATTCGGGTCGTTGAAAAATCTTTTCCAGATTGCGTAATTTTGGTCCGGGGAAACGAAATCACACTCGATGGCCCAAAACCAAGTGTGCATTTAATCGAAACTTTGATATCTGAAATGTTAGTTATGCTGCGAACTGGGGCGAGCTTAACTCCTGAATCTGTAGAGCGTTCCATTTCAATGTTGCGCTCAGATGTTCGTCCAGCAGATGTTTTGACTTCAAGCATTTTGTCCAATCGTGGTAAAACCATACGAGCCAAAACGCTTAACCAAAAGCGGTATGTAGATGCGATAGATGAAAACACTGTGGTGTTTGGCATCGGGCCAGCAGGTACCGGCAAAACTTATTTGGCAGTTGCCAAAGCAGTTCAAGCGCTACAGAGCAAACAAGTTTCGCGAATAATTCTCACGCGCCCTGCGGTAGAAGCAGGCGAACGACTTGGATTCTTGCCTGGTACTTTGAGCGAAAAAATTGATCCATACCTTCGCCCGTTATATGACGCTTTGCACGACATGATTGACCCAGATTCAATTCCGCGACTGATGACTAGCGGAGTAATTGAAGTTGCGCCACTTGCTTACATGCGTGGCCGAACTTTAAACGATGCTTTTATTATTTTGGACGAAGCGCAAAATACCTCAGCCGAACAAATGAAAATGTTTTTGACTCGACTTGGATTCGGATCAACCATGGTAATTACTGGAGATGTAACCCAGATAGACCTGCCAAGTGGAACAGCAAGTGGTCTGCGGGTTGTCCGTGATATTTTGGATGACATTGATGACGTGGCATTTTGCGAATTAACCTCAACAGATGTTGTCAGGCATAAATTAGTAGGCCAGATAGTAGATGCCTATGGTCGCTATGAAGAAAAACGTGCGGCGCAGGATCCGAAGTTTGAACGCAGGAATTCCTAGTCATGTCAGTTGATGTAAATAATGAATCCGATTATGAGGTTAATGAATTAGAAATCTCATCCCATGCAACTTTTTTACTTCGAAGTTTGCACATTAATCCAGCTTCTGAGTTGTCGGTGATGCTGGTTGATGAAGTTTCCATGGCAGCTTTACATGAAAAATTTATGGATGAGCCAGGTTCAACTGACGTTTTAAGTTTTCCAATGGATGAACTTCGCGCTGGCACCTCTGATAAACCAAGTGAAGAAGGAATTCTTGGTGATGTCGTACTTTGCCCCGCAGTTGCTGCCAGACAGGGTGAACAAGCGGGACATTCCATGGAAGTAGAACTTCGCTTGCTTCTAACGCACGGAGTTTTACACTTGCTCGGACATGATCACGAAGAACCAGATGAACATAAAGTAATGTTTGGCCTCCAAGCTGAGTTGCTCGCACAATGGGAAGGCGAGCGAAATGCTCGTGGGTTGTAGTGGATTCAAATACTTTGTATTTAGTAATTGCGACAATAATGGTGCTTGCTGCTGCTGGTTTAGTTGCTGCCGAGACAGCATTAGCGCGAGTTAGCAAAGCAACGGTAGAGCAGCTTCGTAAAGATGGTAATCGCAAAGCTGGGCGCCTAGTTAAGTTGCTGGATGATCGCGCTAAGTATGTAAACTCACTGCTATTCGCAAATTTAACTCTTTCTACGATTGCAATCGTCTTGGTAACAACGGCTTTTTTGCAAATTTTTGCAGATGACAATACTTCCTTAGTAGTGACTTCGATTGTTATGGTCCTAGTTGGTTACATTTTGCTTGGCGTGGCTCCACAGACAATTGGTCGACAAAAAGCAGATGCCATTGCACTGGGCACTGTTCGGATAACGCAACTGATAACTGTTGTATTTGGTCCACTTTCAAAACTTTTTATTATGGTCGGAAATGCTATAACGCCAGGTAAGGGTTTTCGGGAGGGTCCATTTTCCACCCAAGCGGAATTGCGCGAGCTAGTTGACATGGCCGGAGCCGACTCAGTAATTGAAGATGATGAACGCCAAATGATTCATTCAGTTTTCGAATTGGGAGACACGGTAGCCCGCGAACTTATGGTTCCCAGAACAGAAATGGTTTGGGTCGAAACACACAAGACACTGCGACAAGCTCTCTCACTTGGGCTGCGCTCGGGTTTCTCGCGCATTCCAGTTGTGGGCGAGGGAATAGATGACATAGTTGGCGTGATTTTTGTAAAAGATATTGCTCGTCGAGTCTTTGAACATCAAGAATCTCAAAATACTGAGCGAGTTTCGGATTTAATGCGGCCAGCATTCATGGTGCCCGATAGCCGAAATGTTGATGAGTTATTGCGAGATATGCAAAACGCCCGCACCCACTTGGCAGTCTTAGTCGACGAGTATGGCGGTACCGCTGGATTGATCACAATCGAGGATGTACTTGAAGAGATTGTTGGTGAGATTGCTGATGAACATGATGCATTAGGTTCTGAAATTGAGGAACTGGCCAGCGGTGAATATCGAATTAGTTCGCGGTTATCTGTTTCTGACTTAGCGGAGCTCCTTGAAATTGAAATTGACGATGAGGGTGTTGACACTGTCGGTGGGCTAATGGCTAAGCAGTTGGGTATCGTTCCGATTCCAGGTGCGAGTGTAGACATTTCAAATTGGACTTTAACTGCTGAATCAACTGCGGGCCGAAGGCATCGCATTGATACTGTGCTAATTTCCCGAGATAATTTTTCAGACGACACGCAGGCCACTGAAGATGACTGAAATTAGTTGGAGCGACGAAGACGACAAACTTGTCACATTGGCAAAGGGTGCGCGCAGTCGAATTCAAGCTAACTCGGGCGCGGCAGTTCGTGACACCACGGGTCGCACTTATGCCAGTGCAAACGTGGCTCGAGAAAATCTCACTCTTTCCGCAGTTGAGTTAGCTGTTGGCCAGGCAGTTGCTGCTGGCGCAGTAGGTATCGAAGCAGTTGTGATCTTTGGTGATTTTCCTCAAATCGATGTGCAAGATATTGAAATAGTGCGCTCAATTGGTGGCATTGGTGTACCAGTGCATCACTTGGGCACCGCAGGCGAGCTTGTTAGTTCGCAATTAACGTGACATCGACTTCCAGTAGAGGTAAACGTCTTGCGGTCGTCTCAGTTTTATTGGCATGCGTTTTGTTTAGTACGAGCGGAACTAGCCGGGCGTATTTAGATTTCCCTGGTTCCAGCATTTCGGTTGGGGCTTGGCGAGTTTTTCTTGGTGGCATTGGCTTAGCAACTTTTGCTGGCATCAAATATGGCTTTGCTGGCATTTTTAAATTAGTTAAAGAACCAACGGTTTGGGTCATGGCAATTGCTGTCTTGGCTTTTCAGATTTCATTCTTTATTGGTGCCGCTCGCATTGGCGTGGCAATGGGAACATTAGGTGCGTTAGCTACCGCACCATTTTTTGCTGGGCTACTTGGTTGGATTGTTGGAACGGGAAAACCAACAAAGGTTTGGGTAGTTTCAACGGTACTCGGAGTTGTTGGGCTAGCACTGATTACTGGAGTTACTGAAGTGCGAGATAATCTCGGTTTTTTCGCAGTGTTCATTTCTGGCGTCATGTACGCAATTTTTACGGTTTTTGGTGTGCGCTTAGCGCGGGCACATGAAATTCCCGGTGTCCAAGTTCTAGGCGCCGTGTTTGGGATTGGAGCGGTGATTTCGTTTCCAATTGTTCTCTTTACAAGTTCATGGATAAATAGTGGACTTTATGTTGGCTTTGTTTTATACATCGGCCTAGGTACAACAGCATTAGGGTACATTTTGTTTGGAAATGGCTTAACTCATCTAAGTCCAGGTACGGTATCGACTCTCACACTTGCAGAGCCAGTGCTTGCTACTTTCCTTGGAGTTTTTATTTTGAGCGAGCCAATGAATTCAATGGGTTGGATTGGTTGCGCAACTATTATTACGGCACTTGCACTGTTGGGTATCGTTGAGTCAGGAAGTAAATCAAAAGTCCAGCAGGAGCGAGCACATGCGTAGCGGTTTTGCCTGCATTGTCGGTCGACCTAATGTTGGTAAGTCCACGCTAACCAATGCTTTAGTCGGGCAAAAAGTTGCAATTACCTCGGATCGGCCACAAACTACGCGGCACACCATTCGCGGAATAGTTACCCGCGCCCAGGGCCAACTCATTTTGATTGATACTCCAGGAGTTCATAAACCAAAAACTCTTCTCGGCGAACGACTAAATGCACTTGTTGCAGACACTTGGTCTGAAGTAGATGTTGTAGTCATGTGTTTCCCGGCAAACGAAGCAATCGGACCCGGTGATCGTTTCATTGCCCAGCAAATTGCGGCAATACCGCGAGTGCGCAAAGTTGCTGTCGTAACTAAGACTGACACCACAGACAAACAAAAGATTGGCGAACAGCTGCTAGCCGTTCAAGCTTTAGGGCAAGAACTTGCAATTGATTGGGCAGAACTTGTTCCAGTCTCGGCTGTTGCTCATGAGCAAGTGGATCTTTTAAGTGACTTATTGCTGGGCATGCTGCCAGAGGGCGAAATTCTTTATCCTGATGGCGAGTTAACTGATGAACCAGAGCTGGTAATGATTGCGGAGTTGATTCGCGAAGCCGCGCTCGAAGGCGTGCATGATGAACTCCCGCACTCAATTGCTGTTGTCATTGACGAAATGGCAATGCGCGCTGATCGTTCGCCCGATAAACCGCTAATGGATATCTACGCCTTGATTTATGTAGAGCGGGAAAGCCAAAAGCACATCGTCATTGGCAAGGGTGGCGAACGTCTGAAAGAAGTGGGCACCCAATCTCGAATTGCAATTAGTAAGATGCTCGGAGTTCCAGTGTTTTTGGATATTCGGGTAAAAATCGCCAAGGACTGGCAACGAGATCCAAAGCAATTATCCAGACTTGGGTTTTAAATTACCCCAGCTTTAATCGGGCGCATTGTTAGCCAGCAGGTTGTCGTCATTCAACTCCGCAATCAACTCATAGCGTTTTCCATAAGTATCAAATAACGCGACCATGGCCGCCGCAATTGGAACCGACACAAATGCACCAACCACACCAAATAAATTCGCAAAAACAATAACTGAGCCAAACGCGATTGCGGGGTGTATGTCCATTGTAATTTTGCTGAGCCGAGGGGAAATTAAGTAATTTTCTAGCTGCTGATATAGCGCAGCAAAAATAATTATGTATAGCGCCAAATTTGGATCTGTGAAAACAACAAACAGAACTGGAATCAAAATTCCTAAGTAAGTTCCGATTGTTGGAATAAATTGGCTGGTGATACCGGTGATAATTGCCAGTGGAAGCCAAGATGGCACACCGATGATAGAAAAGAAAATTGCATGCGCAGTTGCAGCGGCTACAGCCATAATCACCTTAGAGATGACGTAGCCACCGGTCTTTTTAACTGTGATGTCCCAAGTTGTATCAAGTACTTGCTGGGCACTTGAGTTCATCATGCTGCCAATCTGGCGACGAAGACGTGGGGCATCTGCGGAAAAATAAAAAACAAACAAAGTTAGGGTAAGAACCTGGAAGAGCGCACCAATGATTCCCGAAATCAAGCCAACAATTCCGCCAGCAAAATCTCCAGCGGCGCCAGCTAACTGAGCAGGTTGGATATTCAGCTTGCTGATGATGGTATTTGGATCAAGTTGTTGGTTGAAGGTTTGGTTCACCCATTCAGTTAGGTTTTCCACAGTTCCTGGTAAATTCGAAATCAATAAAGTGGCTTGCGAAAATAGGAGTCCGCCAAAAAGTGTCAAGAAGCCAATTAATGTTACGAAAATACTGAACATAACCAGGCCAGTGGCGCCGCCCCGGCGCCAGCCTCGATTGGCTAGAGCGGATACAGCTGGCTCCATGGCAATTGCTATTAACAATGAGACGGCAAGTAGCAATATGAAACTCAGATTTTGGCTAAAAATCCAAAATCCAATCGTGGCCATGGCAATAAAAATGATTAATGTTCGCAATACCCACTTAATTCCTGCTTTATCTAAGCTGCCGGTATTAACTGGTCTATCGGGGGAATTATTCATATAACAACGTTACCTGATCATTGATTTTGGAACCGACGTGACACCATAGGGGTATGCCCAGCTATCGCGCGGAAGCCATCGTTTTGCGCACGCAGAAGTTGGGGGAGGCAGATCGAATAATCACATTACTGACCCGAGAACGAGGAAAAGTTCGTGCTGTGGCAAAAGGGGTGCGCAGAACTAAAAGTAAATTTGGCGCCCGCCTGGAACCTTTCAGCCGGGTTGACCTTTTAGTATTCGCGGGCAAAAATCTCGACATAATTACCCAAGCTGAATCCTTGAATGCATATGGTCAAGATCTTGCATTGGATTATTCGTTGTGGACAGCTGGTCAAACCATGTTAGAAACTGCTGATCGCTTATCTCCAGAGGAATCAATTTCCGTCGAGTCGCAATACTTATTACTTGTTGGCGCATTACGAACCCTAGTAAGTGGTGAGCATGCTGCTTCATTAGTTCTTGATGCATACCTATTGAGATCACTTTCAATGGCCGGCTATTCACCATCTCTTGAGGCATGCATAACGTGTGGCACCGCTGGAGTTCAACCGTTCTTTCATGTGGCAACAGGGGGCGCGCTTTGTGTTGCACATCGAGTTCCAGGCAGCGTAGCCCCACGCACCGAATCCGTTTTACTGATGCAGGCGTTATTGTCGGGTGATTGGGAGCAGGCAGATAACTCGCTGCCCCAAGATCGTAATGAAGTCTCAGGAATTGTTGCGGCTTATGTGCAGTGGCACCTTGAGCGAAGCCTGCGCTCCTTATCCCTTGTTGACCGGCAAACTGTTGACCGGCAAGCAACCTGAGCATGGCAGACTTATAACGTGCCGATTGAACCACCACCACACGCAACTGGGTTGAAACCGCCCGAAATTGCAACGGAACTAATTCCAAATCACATTGCAGTTGTAATGGATGGCAATGGCAGGTGGGCTAAAGAGCGTGGCTTACCTCGAACTTCTGGTCACGAAGCTGGCGAGGCCAGTTTGATGGATTGTATTTATGGCTCACTTGAACTTGGGGTTTCTTGGCTATCGGCTTACGCATTTTCAACGGAAAACTGGCGGCGCTCTCCGGAAGAAGTTCGTTTTCTGATGAACTTTAATCGAGATGTGATTCGTCGTCGCCGAGATGAA
>Ga0209443_1001271_pt1 | contig 16091 bp, 15 predicted proteins | sample LauGreBMM110DCMD_2_FD_187571 | JGI IMG/M metagenome (GOLD analysis project Ga0209443, IMG submission 187571) | Freshwater lake microbial communities from Lake Michigan, USA - Su13.BD.MM110.DCMD (SPAdes) (version 2) | ecosystem: Environmental > Aquatic > Freshwater > Lake | place: Lake Michigan... | reverse complement strand
TAATATATATCATATCTGCGAATGTAATACAGCTTTAATATGGGCATGTGCTAATGAAATGGATACAGTCGCACTCAAATTATTAAAATATCCAGATCAGTGTAGAATAGATTATGTTGGTAAATCAGGTAATACTGCGCTAATATGGGCATGTGATAATGCAATGGATACAGTCGCACTCGAATTATTAAAATATCCAGAACTATGTAAAATGGATCAGGTTAATACAAATGGCGACACTGCTTTAATATTGGCATGTACGAATGGTATGGGAGAAGAAATTGCTTTGAAACTATTAAAATATCCAGAACTATGTAAAATGGATCAAGTTAATATTGATGGCAATACTGCCTTAATATCGGCATGTGCGAATGAAGTTGATATGGCTACAGTCGCACTCGAGATACTAAAATATCCAGAACTATGTAAAATGGATCATGTTAGTAATTCTGGAAATACTGCGCTAATATGGGCATGTTCTAAAGGTATGGACAAAGTTGCTTTAGAATTATTAAAATATCCTGATAAATGCAAATTAGATCAGGTTTCTAATAATGGTGAAACTGCGCTAATATGGGCATGTTCTAGAGGTATGTACAAAGTTGCTTTAGAATTATTAAAATATCCTGATAAATGCAAATTAGATCAGGTTTCTAATAATGGTGAAACTGCGCTAATATGGGCATGTTCTAAAGGTATGGACAAAGTTGCTTTAGAATTATTAAAATATGCTGATATAAGACTAAATGATGTACTTGGAGAGAATAAAAATCTAAAAAATAAAATAGAATTGTTATCGGGTATAAGACTAAATGATGTACTTGGAGAGAATAAAAATCTAAAAAATAAAATAGAATTGTTATCGGATGCAATAACTGTCCGGGAAAAAAGTGAAAATAGTTTTGTTACTACTTATTATTAATTTTAAAAAATCCCAAGGAATGTAAAATAGATAATGTTGACAACCGCGGTAAAACGGCGCTAAATTATGCACGCAAAGTACGCAATAAAAAAATGAATAATGTAGTTGAGATTATCATGAAATATGTAGATATAGTTAAAACATTCGGATTAACATCCGTACAGGAAAATGAGCTTAATAAATATATTGATATGAAAATAGCCGAGAAAATTGACAGCATGCGACACTGAATATATAAATAAGACACGTATGATTGAGTAAGATAGAAGAGAGAACACGGAAATTATCAAAAGACCGCGAATATTTTACGTGTCGCGAAGAGATATCTCATGATGTATTTTTTTAATATAAGGGCTGTTTATGACCGCAATATGTTCTTTTTACGATTTTAAAAAGAATATATATCAAGCATTTTTGGAAAATAATAACATATTAAAAAAAGAATGTATATGCCCGAAAAATGTTTATTACGTGTATCATGTAACACTTTTATAAAATATATGCAACAAAATATTGATGATATGGAAATTTTAAGATTTATATTTACAAAATAGAGTTAATTATCTTCCAGATCAAATATTGTTGGAAGAAGACACTAAATTATTTAATGATTAAAAAAGACTATAATGTAACTAATAAAGAATATATTTTGCAAATTGCTCAAAAATGGCGAAAAGGTTCCCATAAAATGCTTAAATTTTTTTTATGTTTTTACATGGATTGGCGTATTTTTATAAAATCGCACACACAATTCTAAATAAATCACTGTGAATCAAGTATTCTTAACATCTTGTTTTTATTAATGTACCTTAACCAATTATTCATAAAATACATTCTGTTTATTGATATACCGTGTTAAAAATTGAAAAATTACCATTTTGTTACTAATACTTTTATAATTATTAGTAAAAATTATCATGTCATCACTACTAGATCTATGTAAAGACAACGAGTCGCAAGAAGCATTAGAGTTGCTAAAATATCCCGATAATTGCAAACTGGACGAACTTGACAGCACCAATAATTCGCCATTAATGTGGGCATGTTCTGAAGGTATGAAAGAAGTCGCACTAGAGTTGCTAAAATATCCAGACAAATGCAAAATAGACCAAGTTAATACATTCAATGCGACAGCCTTAACATATGCATGTTTTAAAGGTATGAAAGAAGTCGCACTAGAGTTGCTAAAATATCCAGACAAATGCAAAATAGACCAAGTTAATACATTCGGTACTACAGCCTTAATATGGGCATGTAAAGAAGGTATGACAGAAATTGTGCTAGAGTTGCTAAAATATCCGAATGAATGTAAACTAGGTCATGTTACCGCGGGTAATACACCTTTAATGTGTGCATGTTATAATAATATGAAAGAAGTCGCGCTAGAGTTGCTAAAATATCCAAACGAATGTGAACTAGGTCAGGTTTCTGATGCGGGTACTACAGCCTTAATATGGGCATGTATTAACGGCATGACAGAAGTCGCACTCGAGTTGCTAAAATATCCAAACGAATGTAAACTAGGTCAGGTTTCTAAAACGGGTACTACAGCCTTGATATGTGCATGTAGTAGCGGTATGACAGAAGTTGCGCTGGAGTTGCTAAAATATCCGGAAAAGTGTGAAATAAATAAGTCTGACAATAGAGGTAATACGGCGCTAATATATGCGCTTAAAAAACGCATGAAAAAAGTTGCGTTAGAACTGCTAAAGTATTCAGACATCTGTAAAATAGATAACGCTTGTACTGAAAAGCAGGCTGAATCGTAGGTAGTGAATGATTCATATACTGGAATGTGTATCGCGATGTAATATTTAATTTATTTATAAAAATATTTCAGTAATTCTCGCTAGCATCAAAATATCGGATAACTACTCAAACTTGTACCAGGTCTCAAAATCTCCATTTTCTAAAGGATTGAATCCTTAACGTATCGCGATCTAAGGGAGATGGCATGGCTCTTCAATATGTTGACTGGAAACTGTTTGAATCATCTATAAATAAAATGATGATGCTATGTAAAGTTGCCGTTATGTGCGATGGAATGGCTCTTCAGTTTTTACCTGAAAAAATAAAAAAATATCTGGATATTAATCATTCTGGTGAAAAAACAGTCGGTTTTTATTCTACTTTTTATTGAGAAGAATAAAATTTACAACATGTTGCGGGTAAAGTCCGATGACTTCATATTTGATATCTTCACTTGGGAACGCCGCATATTGACTAGACCATTTATGATATTCGGCAATATCATTATATTTATTTATCCTTATACCACATTCGACCCCTTTATGATCTATCCAGTTCTTTTCCATTCTGGCACATGTTGGATATTGTTTTTCACGATTATAATCACTTGATTGTTTGTATAACGCCTTAACCATTGATTTATTATCGTCCATTTTTATTTCTCCGAACAGTTTTGCACACAATACAATATCTATTTTTTCGATAAACTTTGCAACATACTCTCTATTGTGATTTGTAGCTGACAGTTTTTTCATGTTATCTATATTTAGTATACTTTTTAGAGGTCCTTTTTCCCTATATACTATAAGTTTTCCCTCATTTATGAACGCGTTCCAGATACATAGGTGATCATAACCATGCGTGAGTACTCCATGTTGAGTGTTATACATTTTAACAAAACAGTTAATGATATCTTCATTTAACCACTCATGAGTACCGAACTCGATAAATTTAGACAGGATATCTTCGAATATGATATAGTTATTTATACTTTCTGTCAGATCTATACTTTTCTCTGGATCTATATTCGAGATTATAGCTAGCTGGGTATGATAGATATTTTTGATGAAATTATTATCATCGACTGCATCTATATATTTTACATAAATAGCTCGCATTATATTTATATGTAACAGACATTGTAAATCTGATATCTCTGCGTCGCGCATTTTTACCAAACACGCCTCAACAATATCTTTGTAACTGGTTGGATTTATGTCGTTCAAGTACCGGTGATTCTCTATACATTCAACAATCTGCTCGTACTCACCAAACTTTTTGTATTTAGTTGGTGGTATAGAATTTAATTTATCTCTGAATTTTTTAGCCGTATATACTACATTAAATTGTTTGTCAACAAAACCTTTTAGTATACTGAATACACGGCGTTCATCGTCTGATAGTTCGTCGAGAGTAAAATCAGATTTGTTATCGATGATGTTTTTCGCGGTAGTTTTTCCATACATATCAGTTAGTGCGCGCCTTAAAATTATCTCTGGTATATCTGTCAGGTTTCCGCCATTACTTGTGTGAACACTGTATATCATCATTTTTCTAAAACTGACGGACAGAAACCAGTTATCAACAGTGTCAATATATCTGTCAGACATTTGTTTAAACAGCCATATTTTAGCTTCGTGTATCATTTCAAGCATCTCAGTATCTCCTTCATCGTCCAGTTTATTAAATATAAATGCGATTCGTGTATATTTATTATTATCATTGTTCTCTTTTATTTTGTCAAAAATATTGGTAATGAGGTCTTTTTCGCTTTTATGTAGTAGCGGACATGTTGCATCGATAATATATATCACATAATCAAGTCCTGGTAAATGAGAATAAAATATTTTTTCCATTCCCTCAATATCTTCCTTTCCATCATTAAATCCTGGGTAATCTCTCAATGAACACGCGAATGAATCTTTTCCAACAAACGGTATAGGTGTTGTAAATTCTGCGGTTGATATCGTGTCTAACTGGTTTTGTCTCTCAATATCTTCTTTAATAGTCATACAATAGTCAGATGTATCAATAGGCGGTATAAATGTATAAACACTCCTAGTTGTTCTCTTCATTGATGTTTCGCTTATATACTTTCCGACAATTGCGTTAATTGCAGTTGATTTGCCAGATGATACTTGTCCGCATATTGCTATGTTTATTTTTTTATCATTTGACTGTATCGGGTCAGATATAGGTTTGATAGTTACTGGCATATGTATATATATTAAATAATACTATTAGCACACAACATATTAATATTTCAATTTTTTAATAAAATATCTAGAAAAAATTTAAATATATATAGGTTGTGTCGTTTAGTTAGCTTGTATACTTTTAAATAAGTACATGTGTCAAAAACCGAGACAATATCAGCAACAGCAACGCATTAACATTTTACTTAGCGGGGTTTTGAGGGCGCTAAAAGAGATGAACTTGCCTAATGACGTACCTGACATAACTTTTGACAAATGGCTAAATTTTTCCGCGATAGGCGAATTCAATATGTCGATTGAAGAAAAATCGCTAAAGATGGTTATGCGTATCTATATTGCACAATACAATTATGTTCTTCACGAGACAATTGAAGGCATAAAAAATAATTTGGGTGATATGATAGACACGTTCCGACAAATTTGTAAAGAATTAGCACAACCAGACAGCACATGCCCTGAATTTAAAAGAGTATTATGCGAAGTAATCAAAATGGACAGGGCGGCAAAAATATATGACGCCGATTTACGTCAAGTTTTGAAGACATATCTGGAAAAATATAGCAATGATGCAGATGCGACAATTGAACATGTCAGAAGTAATTTAGATACTGTTACAAGTGAATGCGTGTGTTTACGCGAACATACTTGCAAAATAAAAGATGTCAGTCATGCAATAATGAATATGAATGTTCCAGACGATGTTCTCGATATAGGTGCATTACATTATGTTTTAGAAGTATACCTTAAAAAATATGATAGCGATGTTTGTGCGACTACTGAAGGTGTCCGTAATGATTTGGACAATATGATAGATTTATATAGAAAAGTCAAGAAAGATACATATAATAATATGAGCGGTTATCAAAAATATAAGGCAGTTCTCTCTGAAGAGGATGCAACAGAGAGAAGATACCTGTATATAGCAAACAAATATCGATATTACCCGCTGCCATGATAAAATGAATTTGCCGGAAGATATGAGATTCATTGAAAAATATTCGACGATGTTTTATTAACATATCTTGCGAAACATTGATGAAAAATGTTGAGGGTTGTTGCTAGTAACATAATTTCTTTATATTTTTACGCATATATTAATTGTGTATATGTAGAGTATTTTTTTTAATATTTTTGACTGTATTTATATAATTTAATATTAGTGTTGTAATATTAAATAAAAAAATAGTTTTTATATTTTAGAAATTTTATCCGCGTATATATTGTTAGTCTATATGTATGTATTTTTAACTGATATATTCACGATAAAGAAAAAGCGATCACCGACTGCGAGTGATTACTGGACAGCGCAGGTACGAAGTAAACCTGCAATCGCCCCCGGTAATGTCTACGTCCTTACTATGCCCACACTTGTCCAGATGGTTGCGCAACACTTCGAGGATATCGGCGACATATGTGTAGTGACCACCGAGGGTCATAATACTAACAAGGTCGATCCAAAAGTTAAAGGTTGGATAATTCCATACAAAATTCGGCTGGCAAAACTCGAAATTCTTGAAATATTCGCTCCGAAAATCCTCGGGAAGCGTCGACCACGGAATCTCGTATGTTACTGTCGTGGCAAAAGATTCGGACGCGCTCTTATTAATGGTTACACGGCAGTAAACAAGATTAACACACGACGCCTCTGTCAAGTCCGCCCCGCCACATACGGGATCGTTGCTACCTGATTCCCGCCCTGTATGACCTGCATGCGCAGGTGCTGGAACAACCTTCCCATTCTTGAGAGCCTGCACAGCGGCGCGCCGAGTCGGGAACATGGTAAACGACCCATCCAACTGTGCGAACCATCCTGTTGCATGAGATCCCTTCAAAAGACCTTGCTTCATGAATTGGCCTGCCTGGTGGTACTCGGGATTGGATGTTTGCTTGTCAACACCCAGCGCCTTAAATGCTCCGACTCGGGTGGACTTCCTGCGCCATCCGTCGTGAACCCATACTTGCCACCCATTCCGGTGGTTGCCCTTCAGCACACCCTTCTCGCGGTAAATACCCTCAAGGATGGTTAGATTTTGGGGACCGCCGTACATCATGTTGTCTGTCTGTCTGTCTGTCTGTCTGTCTGTCTGTCTGTCTGTCTGTCTGTCTGTCTGTCTGTCTGTCTGTCTGTCTGTCTGTCTGTCTGTCTATCTGTTTGAATGCCTGATAGTAAATGGAAGATCTCTTGTTACTACTAGTTTTCCAAATGATGACATCAAACATTTCTATTTTTCAATTTTTGTGAATATACTAATTATGCGGCATTAAATAAAAAAACGGCTTTTATATCTTGGAAATTTTATCTGTATGTATTTTTAGTTTATCTATATCAGTAATTAATTTATGTCTTGTATTTGTATATTCTTTGTTTTCGCAGAATGTAAAGTTATCAATCTCAAACACGAATTTTTCATTATTTATAATCTGACATATCAGTGGATAGAATACAAGTCCAAGAATAATATTGACAGTTTTTTGTTTCATAATTTCGGCGTCCACATTGCAACATGTACCATTCAGCAACAATATATTAACATATGTATCGAGAGTCCTTATAATTTCGTCTTTCATGTCACTAAATTTACTGTCTATCATCTGTTTTATCTGATTAACAATAAGTTGGTCGAGACCCACAAATCTCGATAAAACATAGGTAGTATCTTTTTTAATATAGTTTGATATCTCGTCAATAAGTGGATTTAATATAAGATCTTTGCATTCTCCGCAAGTTTTCCAGTTTGTCCTGATATTGCACTGACTTTCAAGTAATTTTTCTATGCTGACAAAAGTGTCCTGAGTATATTCGTCATCTAAATAACACATTTTCCGGACACTTTTGTCGGATATTTTTTTATAGCATATATTTTTAATGCGCGATGAAATATCTTCTGTTACTGTTTCACATTTCATATCATTCGCGCATATCCCCATTAATTTTAGACTCGTCTCTAGTTTTTTCTTTTTTTGTAACATCCGCTTTTGTATTTTTGGCTTCCATTCTTTCTCTATATATTGACTATATAGTTCATCAAGTTGTTTCACTAGATTCGACGTGTTTATATTTTGTTTGATTTTCTTTTTTATGGCATCGTTTGGTATATTGTCGAGTATATTTTCGGAAAACCATTTTGTTTCGGCGTCATCACTATCTTCAAGTGTGCATTTATCATCATGTGTTCTATTTATCACGGCAACGCACCCCGCAACATTTATATCGTTAAGTTCATCGGATTCTCCAAGAAGCCTTTTTAATACAAGATCTGGTAAATTAACATGTTGTACTCTGTCAACCATTGTAAATGCGATTATCGCATTTTTTTCCATGTTCATTTCTCTTAGCAGTCCGATACTTACACAGCTTGTCAGACGCGTAATTGTTGCAGGTACAACGCACAGCACAAGAGTATTATCATTACTGAGATATTTTTTACACATTTTTAATGTTTTAATTGCATTGTTTTTCGGATATGACACAATGCCGGGAAGATCATAAAACTCGAACGTAGGCATATTTGGCTCATATATTTTTATTATTATCTCGTCACTCGATATATTATTTTCTGGAAAAGTTTTTAAAATATTATTAACACATTCATAAATATCATCCTTGCTGCCTAGCTCCATATTTACATCATTATGGCTTACTGATATATATTGTTTATCACTTGAATTTAGTTTTAAATGGATCGGACATCTAGTACAAATTTTTGCATCTCTCGGAAATATTTGCGCCTTAATTATTTTTTCGAGTAGCGACGATTTTCCGACAGACTCTTCCCCAATAACGATTACAGTAGGTAGTTTATACTCTTCTCCGGGTTCTTTTCCGAATATTTCTATCATGGTATTCCTGATATTTCCAAACGAGCTATTATTCATAGTATCGAAAATATTGTATCCTTTAAAAAATTCCGATTTTGTTTTGGGCGTGTCGAGTTTGAACCAGTTCGCAATATCCATAATATGTTCTGTCGTGTATACTTGTGATACATTCTGTTAATAATACTAATAAATATTATTTCAATTTTTAACATAATGAGCGGAGCAATATTTCAGGCAATAACATATTGCCACATAGGTATACTCGGTAACAATCATACATAGATTTAATATTTTTGTCCGTATTTATATAATTTAATACCGGATCTATAAATGAATAAATCGCAAGACATTCCGTCAATACTATCATATATTGATTATAAACAGTCTTTTTATGAAAATGCTTAATATATATTCTTTTTTAAATCGTAAAAAGAACATATGGCTATCATAAACAGCCCTATATAAATATATTTCAGTTAATAATATATGTCGGTCATAAACAGTCCCATTAAAAAAATTGAAAAATCAAACATACTAAATAGCTCACTACATTTCACACTCAGATCATAGGTCACAACATCGTATTACGTTAAGACCACCGGACATTTTTTTGAGCAACAACTCGAGCTATTTGTGTCCACGCCCCTCCCCAGAACCCTTGCGAAGATGCCCAGTTTCCCCGACGCCTCTGTCTTGTACATGTGGCGCTTGCGTGAGCAAGCGCACAGTGACACGGAAGAAGCGGCCGCAGCCATCGCGGAAGCCGTGGCAGAGGAAGACCGTAGGTGGCGCGACCTCAACCCCGAGGAAGCAGCTGCGCACGACGCGAACGAGCGCGACGCCGCAGCGCACGACGCAATCGAGCGCGACGCCGCAGCACTGCGCGCAGCACAGCGCGAAGCACAGCGCGAAGCACGGCGCGAAGCACGGCGCGAAGCTGCGCGTCTGGATGCCCAGCAAGCAGCTGTTCGCCAGGCAGCTGTGCGCCGGGATGAAGTAGACGCCGCAGTGGCGAACGACCGTGCGAATGGCGGGCGCCGTACCCGAACAGAGCACAAGCGCAACCTCGAGAAGGAGAGAGCCTGGGTTGCGCTGAATGCCTTGTGCGGGGCAGCCCCGACCCCATCGAAGCGGAAGCCGACCACGGTAGCCGCGCCGGGTGCACCAAAGAAGCTGCCTCGCCGCAGGGTCATCGCAGACAGTGAGAGTGAGAGTGAGAGCGAGAGTTGAGCGTGAGAGAAAGTGAGTGAGAGAGAGAGAAAAAAAATAGGAAATAATAAAAAATTAATACTTTAACTTTTTATTATTAGGACTGTTTATAATCAGCACATATTCTTTTTAAATTCCATCTTAAATCATAATTATATTGTTTATTTTACGGCAATTTTTTTGCACCATTCAGATACGAATTAATTTGTATAGATACTTTATATATTTCGCTCAATTTAACATATTTTGTTTAGCGTGCATTTATTATATTTAACATTTGTTTAATCACGCCTGTATTTCTACATTGTTCTTTTGTCATTCCTGGCGCCGACCTACTACCTTTGCCATAAAATTTCCAATAATATCCCCAGTCGTTATACAAACCATCAGTATGCGCGCAATCTGTTTTGGAAAAATCTTTACATGACATCCTATTTTCTTGTGCCAATATTTGTTGCTGAGCGTCACAATTTTGTGTTTGATCTTCAGATAAACTTTTCTTAGTTTTTTTAAAATCTAATTCGTGCGAACAAGGTACTATGTATACTTTTTCATTTTGCATTTCTAATTTAACTTTTATTATATCATATATACATTTTAATGTTTGACGAGTCCTGATTAGATCGGATGCAAATAAATAGTTTACTTTAGTATTTTGTAGATCGCTCAACAATGCATACCCTGCAGATATAGCCTGAACTTTTCCCGGGCCTGTTAGTTTCGCGTCTTCTAATAATCCTAATATGGTTTTATTTATTTTAGTACCGTCTGCCTTTGCTTCATTATGTTTGCCGTCCCCGTGGCGGATAATATAAAAAGTATGATTTACTGGCTTTAAACCTGCAAAATCATTTAGATCTAGATTCAAATCCCGAAGAACTCGTGTAAAATCTTTTTCGTCTCCAGTTGTATAAGTATAAAAATACTCGCCAGTGTTGTCTGTATTTGAAAAATATTTATCTTTATTGTGATCTTTATTGACAGATGAGGTTTGAGTCAGTTGACCATCATATACTAAACTAATCGATAAACTGTCTTGTGTAATTATTAATTTTAATATAGCACAGTTTTTAAATTTTGCATTTGTATCTGAATTTATGCTTAATGCATCTAATAAACATCTTATACGGTTGTTGTGTGTTACTAAAATTGAGGTTACCATTGGGATATTTGATGTCGGTATATTTGATGTCAGTATATTTGACGGATTACCTCCAACTAAATTGTTTAATTGACTATATTTCATTTTATATTTAACATATTTTTGGTAAAAGTCCATAGTCTTCTTTATATATTATTAACTGAATATATTTAATTATTTACTCGGAATGTTTTATTTAGATATATGTTATTTATGGCACAACGTAAGATACCCGGATCTTCAACGGACTCGATAAAAGACATTACCCATACGATATGATCCTAAATAAAAAATTAGACATTGTGTATGTATTATTAAGATTAATTTTGCCGATAAATATGGACATTTCGCAATATTTCCTAGTTAAAAAATCTCCGAATATACTAAATAATTTTAATATATTGAAGATATGTAAGATAAACAAATAATTTTAATATATTGAAGATATGTAAGATAAACAAATAATTTTAATTATTTTGCCAATCCATATGCACACACGACAATTCCCTTGTTGGTGGCCTCATCTACAGTATCCCCTAAACAGAGTACATTCAGTTGTGTCATCGTCGCCTGCCAAAAACTGGCGTATTCGACGCGATCATCAATTACGCATACAATATTAGGAATCAGTGCGGACGTAACATGACAAACAGCCCTGACAACAGAGTCCGGTAATCCCGTGTTAATATACATCCCCGGTCCAGTAATATTGCCACTAATATTTGCCTTTGATATCTCCATATTTTTTCTGAAATTATTCAAAAAATGCAGTTGGTTGTCCTTATCAACAGCTGTTTGAGGAACCTGTATACCTCTGAGAACAGAAATTTCATCTATCGGCGGTGCGAATGGATGTGCCGATCGAAGAGACGTGAATTTATTCAGCGCAGACAAAGCGACTTCATCGATCAAATTCGTTTCTGCGTGAGTGATAAGCATCAAATGCGCTCTGGTTCTGTCTGGGCGTACAAATCTGTTGTATGCTTCCTGGTCATTCGGCATAGTGATGACCGGATTAGCCCATCGTCTAACATTTGCACCGACTTGGTGACGACACGGATTGCCCGAGAGAAAAGCCCACTTGCTGATCATTTTTGTATAGTTGATATTGAATGTGATTTGAATAGAATAATTAAGCATTTATATTTTCAATTTTTAGTAATAATCAAGCTTGTCTCTATAAAGTTGGTCATTCTGTTGATAAAATGCATCATATACATTGTAACCAATCGCCTCCAAGTCTTCAATACTAAAATAATCATAGTTTGTGAATTGATTAGGTATTAACACTTTACCTGATATAGTTTGTGCTATCAACATCTTATTTTTAGTATTAGTGCTAACATACGACCAATTAGCATGATCTATTTCACGTATATCCACCAAATTTAACGCCTGTAATTTATCAAGTCTGTCAGTTATCGGCATAAACAGTGACTCGAATTTGATATATTTTAGTTTTTGCAACGAGTCAAAAGAACTATAATCTGTTTTAATATTTCCATCTCCTTGTTTTCCATATTTACCGCTAAAAGTTAGTCGTTCCAGCTTTACAAGATTGCTGAGAGATGTACCGATTCTTAGTATATTATTGGGGAGAAAAAGATTTTTTAGATTTATGAGTGTATCGAGCGATCTCTTAAATGGGTTATCTCCCTTGGTATCTTCGAAATTTCCTATTATTTTTAATGTGTTTAGGTTGACGAGTAGTTTTAATCCGTCATCTATCATTATCCGGTCTTTGTACAAAAAGTGCAGCGTTAATGATGTTAAAGTAACCAGATTTCTTACCATATTAAACTTTATTATATCAAAACTGTGTATAGGACTGATACTGATATGTAGTTCATCTAAACTGTAAAACTCGTCAAATATATTGTCGCAACCAGTTTTATTTTTTCTATCTATTTGTACAAATACTGTCTGTAATTTTTTAACAGATGATATATTTCCGGTATCACTAATATCGGCGATTTTAACAACAATATTTAATGCATGTATACCGGCTATGCTGTTGATTTGTTGATGTTTGGTCAATTTGGCTGATTCAAGTATCCCGCTGAATACTTCTAATTTAGGTAATTTCTCTTTAATGGTTACGATGTCGTTACCTATGTCAAAACGAAATCTCTTTCCTCCTCTAATCTGTTCAAGTACCTTGAGATTTTTCAAGTGTTGGATATCTGATAAATTAATTTTATTTTGACAACCCAAGTGTAATTCCTCTAGGTTATTGCATAATGCGACAATCTGCTTCGCATGTATACATCGTTTATTATTCATACGGAGAACTTGTATATTAATGAAACTACTAATAAAGGATTTGTCCCAAACAATATCCATAAATAATCTTAATTCGATCAAATTATGAAAAGCGATATTGTTATTATTTGTTAGTGTTACTTGATTAAAGTATCCAAAATTGTCTATCGCGTTAATCTCTAACATCTGCAGGCTTTCTAATCCCTGCAATACATTTATATCAAATTTGTCGATCATTTCATCAAACCATATTCGAAGTCCTGTCAGATTTGGGAGTGTTACACTGCCACTTATTAGCGACGACCGCACAGCCATAAAACGGATATTTGGGCAGTTTCTACATAATTGTGTTATATTAACTTTTGAATATGTTGATTTTGAGAGGATTCCCTCATATTGTTGAGGAGATCCGCGCCATATATAATTTGATCTGTCTAAAAGCAATGTTTCCAATCCTTCTAGTTCTGGTAGTTCATACTCATATATATCATCCTCAAATTCTATTATTATTATTTTTCTTAATACCCGTCTATCTGGAACACGATCTATAGCAGATATTATTTTTGTATATGTACCTATTAAAGTTGTCACATATTCAGGTATGTCATACTCTGCATGTATATCGCAATCATAATATGAGATCGGTAGTCCCATAAATTTAGCCGACATATATATATCAGGTTCTAGTCTGGTAAATTTGTCAAAATCCAAATATTTCACGCCATAATCCACAATATTGCTATATATCTCATTTTTTATTATTTTTGTATTGTTATGATTAATTATATCTACTATGTCATTTTCATCTCGAATGACATAGTATAACCAGTTTTCACATGAAAATTTTAATTTTCCTGCTTTTTCCTCTAATCCAGATATTCCACTAGATATAGATAGTATGTAATGCATAATATTTTCTGGTAAATTGTCGTAGTTGTATGTAGCTGTTTTATCTAATGCCAATCCATAGTGTCTACTCGCAAAATACCATACTAGTCGCCCAAGTACCGCATGTTCAATAATTATACTTCCTGTACCATTTGTTAATTCGGGTGTTACTGTATTAATATTATCGTTTGTATCACTGTCAAAATCTTCAAATTGTTTGATATTAGAGAATAAGTGCCTGAGAACAATTAACATATTTGGTACATATTCCGTCCCGTCAAATACTGTCTCGCCTCCTGTTATGTTTGCACTATATTTATTGTTTCCGTATGTACAGTAATTTCCATACACAACACCTGGAATATTAGATACAATTTTTCCCCATGCATTGCGCGAATTCAGCTTTTCGCCCATAAAATCGCGTATTATTGAATTATTTGATATAGCACTTTCCTGATATGTGTTGAAATATAATATGACGTTATCCGACGGCCCATATGCATCTAGATGCGCAGTGTCAAATGTTATCCCGTCAAACATCAATACTCTTATAAAATCCCTGACAGATATTTCCCCGCAATCAGGAAAGTTTATTTCACATGGTATTTTTATGTCTACATATTCCTGACTATACAATTGGATAGCAGTATTTTTCGCATATACGGAAGCTATCAGATGTGTTAATCTATCTTCATATGTTATATCGGTTTTATCTGGAAAATCGTCGATATATGATGTTGCCCGAAGTTCATGTATGCTGTACATATCTTCAATAAAATCATCCGGTATAACAACTCGCTGGTTTATAGGAAGAACATTGTTAACACCTATGTAATACTCTAATATACCAGCTTTACTATTTGCTACCCACCACAAAAGAGCTAGAACTGTATAGTACATTTTAATATCATAATACCCGGGATCCCATAGTTTATTGCTTGATATATATTTGTGTATAAATAAATTTATGGCTGGACGTTTTGCGCAGTAACTTTGTAATTTTGCCATGTATGCCGATAAATTTTTAATAAATATCTCTCTTTTTTTCTCATAATTGTCGTGTGTCATATCACTGAGATTTTCAATATTATCCATATTAATTGATTGAATTATAAATTCTTCATAGCGAGTACTCATAGTTTTGTCGATCAGTGTTCTTGTTTTATTTAATTTGTAGTTTATATTCGCGGTATATGATGGATACAAATGATATTGTTTCTTTCCAAACTCGGCATACTTTTCCTCCAAAATATGCATCTCTTTAACACTATCTAATGCGATACGTATTTTTTCTATCATATTGACAAGATACGTACCGCCCATCCTGTTCATAAAATATCGGTATGCTAAAAATTCGCCAATAATCATTGGTGTCATATTTTTAAACAGCTCAATCGTTGGTTGAACATATCCGTCAACATTGTGAAATATGCTTCTCACGAGTTTTATTAATTGCTTATTGTCATCGCCTCCTAGTACCCCTAGTTTGTAATAGTTCGGTACAAACGACGATACTGCGTGGATAAATCCATATAGAGGATTGAGATGTTGCTCTATGTCTCCTTTAGGGAATAAATTAATATTTTTCAATATTGATATCGATGGTTTTCCTCCACCTATCATCAGACATAGATCTTTGTATCTATTTTTAGCCTCTGTGTATTTTTTATACAAGTTCATATATTATACTACATTTTTTTTTTGCTAGCCGCAACTTTAAGGGTTGTTTATGATTGACATATATTCTGTTTTGAATAATTTAAAAAAGGCTATATGTAACAAAAAACGTTATTATTATATATAGCATATAACACTTTTATAGAATAAAAATTTAATAATACAAAAATTATAATAGATATTTATTAAATTATAATTTATATTTTCG
>Ga0209443_1001270_pt1 | contig 16101 bp, 17 predicted proteins | sample LauGreBMM110DCMD_2_FD_187571 | JGI IMG/M metagenome (GOLD analysis project Ga0209443, IMG submission 187571) | Freshwater lake microbial communities from Lake Michigan, USA - Su13.BD.MM110.DCMD (SPAdes) (version 2) | ecosystem: Environmental > Aquatic > Freshwater > Lake | place: Lake Michigan... | reverse complement strand
TTTTTTTTTAGTAATTTCTAGTTCTATAGTTGAGCTAACTCTATATATAACTCGAATTTATATATCCCAAAATGGCTCACTTGAAGACGCAGGATTTTTTCAAGCTTCTTGGTCGATATCAAAGCTATATGTTGGTATTATACTAAATTCAATGATGAGCGATTTTTTTCCTAGATTATCAAATGAAAATAAAGATAATACTAAATCAAATATTTTGATAAATGAACAATTAGATGTTGCTTTAATGATGGGTATTCCCATGGTTATGATTGTCTTTTCTTTTTCTAATGAAATTATATATATTTTATACTCAAAATCATTTATTGGCGCATCACAAATTTTACGATTACAAATGATTGGAACTTTTTTTACTTTTATTTCATGGCCACTTGGAGTGTTATTAATTGCTCGAGGTAAAGGTTTGGCTTCTTTTATAATTAATTTAATCTGGTCATTAGTTTTTATTATAATTATAATCTTGGGTTGGAAATTCTATGGGTTACAAATAGTTGGATACTCATTCATTGTAGCCAGTATCACTAACTTTTTTACTATTTATTTTTCAGTTAGAAAAATCTCTAATTTTAAGTTATCTAGGAACTGTCGTAACCTTATTTATGTTGGTTTAATTTCTATGTCTATAATATACTTTGATAATCTTCTTTTTTCAAAGCAAATAAATTATTTAATTAACTCAATTTTAATCATAATTACCTCCACCCACTCGATAAACAAGCTATTAAAAATATTTAAAACCAATTAACTATAAAGTACCAAACATGAATTTATTTAGACACATTTTACCTCCATTTTTTTTCAATTTCTTTTCTGCTATGTCAGATAAAAAATCCTTTCAATATTTTCTTTTTTATTATAAGAATAAATATTATCCGAGATTTAAAGAGACGAGCTTGTACATATATGACCATAAATTGGTAGTGCCTGATTTTGCATCTTTTTTATCGACATACAATGAAATATTTTTCCAAGACATTTACAAATTTTCAACTAATACTAATAGTCAATTACAAATACTAGACATTGGTGCCAATATTGGTTTAAGTGTAATTTACTTAAAACAAAATTACCCTAAAGCAAGAATTATTGCGTTGGAGCCTGATCCATATATATTTAATTTTTTACAGTATAACGTTAAGAGTTTTGGTTTTAATGATGTAGAACTTATAAATAAAGCTGCTTGGATTGAAGATACTACTTTGTGTTTTGAATCTGATGGTGCTGATGGTGGCAAAATTAATAATTCAACTATAAATTCTTCAAATAAAATAGATGCTCTAGATATAACCAAATTGCTTCAGAAATTTGAAAAAATTGACTTTTTTAAAATGGATATAGAAGGTGCAGAAGATGTTGTGTTTTTAGCATGCCAAGACCATTTGTATAAAATGGACAATATTTTTATTGAATATCATTCCAAAATAGGTTCAGACCAGAATTTAGATGAAATCTTATCCCTTTTAACTAACAATGGCTTTAGATATCATATTCACAGTATTTTCTTCAGCAAAAATCCTTTTTTAGAAAAAGTGCAAAACTCGGGTTTTGATAATCAATTAAATATATATGCTACAAGGTCAAATATTGTCCAATAACAATTCATTAAATATGTATGTTTTTTATTAATTCAATCTTGTATTTTCATGTTTATTAAAAAGAATCATAACGTATTTACATACATAAATGAACCCAAATTAAATTTTAAATTTATTGTAAAATATTTTTTACTCTTTTTTTTCGATTTTATTTTCTTATTTGTTTTATTTTTTAAAAAATTAAAAAAAAATAAATTTAAATACAATTCTTCTATTTGTTCAATATTCAAAGATGAGAGTAGGTTTCTAAAAGAATGGGTAGAATATCATCAATTGATCGGGATTGACCATATTTTTCTTTATAATAATCAATCTAGTGATGCATTTCTTGAGGTTTTAGATCCCTATTTAAAAATTAACTATGTTACTTTAATAAATTGGCCTTTTGAGCAAGGACAATTTTCAGCATATAAACATTGGTATGATAATTTTTCTAGCCTTACTAGTTGGGTCTCTTTTCTAGATATTGATGAATTTATATGTCCCATATTTGATATATCAATAAACGATTGGCTTTTGAGATTTAAAAATTACCCTTGTATTTTAATATATTGGAAAATGTTTGGAACCTCAGGGCATTTAAAACATGATTTTGATAAATTAGTAATAGATCAGTATACTGTTTCTTGGGATAAATTTTATGTTGTTGGGAAAGTATTCTATAATACGAATTTTAAAATAGCGATTTTTGATTCTACTGTCCATCATGAAACTCAAACAATTCTTGAATTTCTAGGAATAAAGTTCATTATTCCTCCAATTAATGAATTTAAATATTTTGTTAAGTGGAATATACATCGCATTGGTTTCAGAGATACTTCTCATTTTACAATTCAAATTAATCATTATTGGAGTAAAGCGCTTGATATTTATAACTCCAAGGCTATTAAAAGTGATGTTGCTTTTAAAAATAACCCCAAAAAGAGTAAAAGTTATTTTTTATTACATGAGAGGCAAAATAGAACCGTTGATTTTAAAATTTATCGGTTCTTAATTGATCTCAAAGAAAAAATTAATATTAGATGATCAAAATTTTAATTAAAAACATTTTATCTTTTTTATTTTATTTTATTTTCAATAGGATAACAAATAAAATCTTATTTATAATAAATTTGATTTTAAAAATTTTGTATAGTTTTTACGTTGCATCTAAATTTAATTATATCAAGGATGGGTTTATGTTTGAGTATCCATTTATTGTTAAAGGGGGAAAATATATTAGTATTGGCAACCGTTTTTCAACAAGATCTGGATTTAGGATTGAAGCCTGGGACTCATATTTTGGAAATTTATTCAAACCAACTATTACAATAGGTAATAATGTAATTATCAATTTCGACTGTCATATAGGGGCGATTAATAAAATTATAATAGGAAATAATGTTTTAATTGGAAGTAGGGTTTTAATAATTGATCACAATCATGGCCAAATCAATAAAGATGAATTAACAATTCCGCCTTTTAGGCGTGAATTATTTTCAAAAGGTCCCGTTATTATTGAAGATAATGTTTGGATTTGTGAAGGTGTTTGTATTCTTCCTAATGTAACCATAGGCTGTAATTCCATAATAGCGGCTAATTCAGTTGTTACAATGAACATTCCTGACAATTGTGTTGCCGGCGGCATTCCTGCCAAGGTTTTAAAATATTTATAGTATGATTAATTCTAATATACGTTTAATTGCTTTTTATTTACCTCAATTTCATCCAATTCCTGAGAATGATTTGTGGTGGGGAAAAGGGTTTACCGAGTGGACAAATGTTGGCAAAGCAAAACCTCTTTTTAAAGGTCATTATCAGCCTAGGGTTCCGGCTGACTTAGGATACTATGACTTGAGGGTTTCAGAAACTAGAATTCAACAGGCAGAATTAGCTAAGACTCATGGAATAGAAGGTTTTTGTTATTGGCATTATTGGTTTGGAAATGGCAAAAGATTAATAGAAAGACCATTTAATGAGGTATTAATAAGTGGTGATCCAGATTTTCCTTTTTGTTTGGCTTGGGCAAATGAAAGTTGGAAAGGGTTTGCACATGGTATTAAAAACAGAAACTTACTGATTGAACAGTTGTATCCTGGTGAATCTGACATAGTCAATCATTTCTATGAATTGCTTCCAGCCTTTAAAGATAAAAGATACATGAAGGTTGATGATAAGCCAATCTTTTTAGTTTACAAACCATTAAACTTACCATATGCTACAACTTTCATGCAATTATGGAATAAATTGGCGGTAGAAAATGGGTTAAATGAATTCTTTTTTATTGGCCAAACGTCAGATGTAAAGGAAATAGAACAAATAAAAATTTTAGGATTTAATTCTGTAAATTTAATTAGGATATTTGATTTTATACAGAAAAGATCAGTTATAAAAAAAGTTTTAGACAGGTTGATGGTGAGTATTTTAAAAAAACCAAAAAAATATTATTATTCTAAAGTTTCTAAATATTTTAGTGGGGAAGAAGATTTTGAAGAAAATACAATTCCGACATTATTTCCAAATTGGGATCATTCTCCAAGAAGTGGAAATGAAGGAATTGTTTTACATGATTCCAAGCCAAAATATTTTGAAAAACATGTATTTGATGTTTTTCAAAAAGTCAAAGATAAAGCACCTCAAAAAAGAATAGTATTTATTAAATCATGGAATGAGTGGGCAGAAGGTAATTATCTGGAGCCAGATCTTAAATTTGGCAAGAAATACCTAGAGATAGTAAAAAAATGTCTAAAAAATAATTAAGTAATTTAATTAAAAATGTATTACTTATTTATTTTTATTTTATTATCCCTATTCTGTTTTTTGAGTTTATTAGAAAATAGAACATCAAAAAACAATTATTATTATTGGATTATATTTTTCTTTTTTGTTTTTACAGCTGGTTTAAGATTTGAAACGGGTACAGACTATTTTTCATATCAAAAAATTTTTAACCAAACTAATTCAATCGATATTTTCTTATCAAGTGGTCAACTTTCTGAAATACCTGTAGAACCTCTGTACGCACTTTTAAATTCAATTTTTAAAACATTGGGCTTGAATTTAAATTCAATGTTTCTACTTATTTCTTTTGCAACTAATCTAATTTTGTTTAGTTCTTTAAAAAAGTATATTGGTAGGTATGTAATTTTTGCATTAGTTACATATTTCTGTTTTGTTTACTTTACTCTAGATATGAGTGGTATAAGACAGTCAATTGCGATTAATATTTTCTTATTTGCAATTCGTTATATTAAAAGTAAATCTTTTATAAAATACGTTTCTTTAGTTTCTATTGCTTCTTTATTTCATGTTTCTGCTCTACTATGCTTGGTTTTCTATTTTATTTTAGATCGTACTTATAAAGCAATTTACCTTTTAATATTTTTAATATTAGGGTTCTTTATCATTTACCTCAAGTTAGAATTTATAACTATTTTAATTGATAGTGTTCTTATAAAAATATTTCCTTCTACCGCTATTTTTAAGTTAATAATTTATTCTAATGCCGATAAACCTTGGGGGTTTAACATAAAAATAATTTTTTTTTTATTTATCTTTATTATTTTGTTATATAAAAGAAAAATATTAGTTAAGCGGTTTATTTATTTTAATATTGTCTTTAATTTATTATTTTTTTATTTAATAATTAGAATGTTTTTGTGGGAATCAATTGAAATTAGTGGAAGAACAATATTTTATTTCATTTTTGGTTTAATTCTTTCTTTACCTATGCTAATGGATTTGATTAAAAACAAGAAAAGCAAATTTCTTTATTTATTTTTTTTTCTAATTTTTAATTTCTATCAAAGTTTCGAATTTTATTTTAAAACTAACATGCACAATCCTTATCAAAATTTCATAATTCATAAGGCCTTTAATCTTAAGAGTAGCGGAGAGGAAAGATTGAGATTAATGGGTAATGGTAAAAATGATTAAAAAAATTCTATTTATTGGACACTCTTCAAAAGTTGGTGGTGCTCAGAAAGTATTAGCAGATGTAATAAATAATTTGACATCGCAGTCAAATTGTGAATGTCATGTAGTATGTCCAAATTTTCAAGGTAATAGCTTTGAGAATTTACTAAAAAAAAGAAATTTATTTTTTTTTAAGTACCTTCCTTTTAGATCGAATTCTTCAAGTAGCATTAAACATGTTTTGGGAGGTATTTTAAATATACCAGTATTATTTTATCTAATTTGGTATATAAAGTATAATAAGATTAATTTACTTTACATTAATTCTTCTACAAATTTTATTGGAATTATTTTATCTTCAATAACGCGTGTCAAAACAATATTACATATTCACGAACAAAATAATTCATCAATAAAAATTATACCATATTATATAAAATTCTTTTATAAGAATTTTATAAAGAGAAATCATGTTGTTCGGTTAATATTCCCTTCAAATATGACTAAGCTATCATGGGAAAACTTTCTTGATACTTCAATTTTGAATGGTGATAAATTGTATGCACCTATTTATAATGAAGAATTTAATCGACCTGATAAAAGAGATAAATTTGTTATTGGTTTTGTTGGCTCCTTATTCAATGAAAAAAATATTTGCACTCTTTTGTATGCTTTTTCAAATTTATTAAAAGTTAATTCCTCAAAAGAAATAATTTTACAAATTTTTGGTAATGGGCCACTTAAAGAAGATATTTTAAATTATACTAAAGAAAATAATTTAAGTCAAAATATTTTTGTTCTAGATAATTTAACATTACATAGTCAAATCTATAGCAATATGTCAGTTTTGGTACAACCCTCTTTGATGGAATCTTGGAGCTTAGTTGCTGCTGAAGCTTTGTCCTATAAAATTCCTCTAGTGATATCTGATAAATCAGGAATTACAGAAGTCCTGACAGATAAAATAGATAGCCTTTTTTTTAATCCATTAGATTCTGACGCATTAGTTAAATGTTTGAATTTGTTATTAGATGATATTAATTATTCAGAACGTATTGCAAATGCTGGATTTAATAATTTACGTAGTCTAAATATTAATAATGTATTTAAGCAAGAAATTATATCAATTATAAGTAATGCTTAATTCCAGTCTACATTTTTATATTTTGTTAATTTTTGAGCTAGTATTATTTCCATTTTTTATTTCTATAAATTATTTAAAGTATTTTTTTGGCATTTATGATAAAAATAGACATATAATTAAATTAAGAAAAGATGTCAATAGTAGAAAAATTAAGGTCTGTATTCATGAGTGGGGTGGTTACAACGAAGAAAGAATTAAGAAGGTTAAAGATATAAAACCTTTCTTATGTGGTTTAAAACATCAAATTAAAAGATTTGAACAGGAGTCGACTAGTTTATTGATTGATCTTACAATCACTATTTCTGATATTCATCTTAGTAAACAATTTTTTGATAAGGAGTTTAAGATTTTGTCTGTTTCCAACATAGGTATGGATTTTTCAGGATATAGTTCATTTTATCAACAAATAAAAAATGAGTCAAATAAATATGTGATATTGACAAATTCATCTGTAAATGCTCGTCAATCTTTTTTCTTAGACCGATATATACAATATTTTGAAAATAATCCTAGCGTAGGTTTACTTGGCGTATCTTATAATACTTCAATAAGACAATCTTTTATTTTTAATAACTTTAATCCACATCTTCAAAGTTTTTTTTTATTAACTACAATTCATGTCTTGAATGAGGTTGTAGATTTGAATAAAGGTTTTCCTGGATCTAATATATCAAACAAGCGTTTATTAATAAGGAACGGTGAAGTAGCCCTGTCCACTATAATTATGGATTTAGGATATGATTTGGCTTGTGTATTAGAAAATGGAGAAGTGTTTAAATTTAATAAAAATTGCAAATCAGATAATGGTCGTTTATCTTGGGTATATCCTTTTGGGGACTATAGGTATCTAGTCAAGAATCCTAATTCTATTAATCCAATAAATAATATAATCTCGTAATTGGAAACCATTATAACAGCAAGTATAGTATTATTTAACAATGATTTAAAGTCATTGGATATTTTATTGAAATCTTTGTCAGATAAAGTAAGTAGTAATTTTGTAGTTTATTTAATAGATAACTCTACTACGGATTTTCTATCTCAACTGTCCTTGATTAATTATTTGAATGTTAAATATATTTATAATAGCAAAAATTTGGGATTTGGTTCTGGGCATAACATTGCTTTAAAAAATGCTATTGAAATTAACTCTAAGTATCATTTTATTATAAATCCTGATATTATATTATCGGAAGATGTAATTACTCGAATGGTGAATTATTTAGATGTACATAAAGATGTTGGAATGATGATGCCCAAAATTTTAAATTTTGACGGCACAATTCAGTATTTGCCTAAATTATTACCAAGTCCACTTGGTATAATTTTTAGAAAGATTAAATGGCCTAATAAGTACTTTTTAAAATTTATTAATAAATATGAACTTAGAAATGTTCCCACTAATACAATATACAATGCACCTGTTATTTCTGGGTGTTTTACTTTATTGAGAATTCAAGCCGTAATTGAAGTGGGTGGGTATGATGATAAATTCTTTATGTACTTTGAAGACTGGGATATGTCCAGAAGAATGCATCAGCGTTATATGACAATTTATTATCCTAATGCATCGGTTTATCATGGTTATGAATCTGGAGCAAATAAATCATTTAAACTTTTTAAAATCTTTATTAAATCTGCAATACATTATTTCAACAAATGGGGTTGGTGTTTTGATAAAGATCGAAAACATATAAACTTATTTACATTAAGGCAATTTAAATAAATGAACATCTCTATCTCTGGTTTTTCCGGCTTTGTAGGCCAACATTTATTAGAATATTTTAAGTAACAACTCATATTCATTAATAATATAACAAGACAAAATTTAACTGATACCTGTCTTTCTTTAAAAAATGAAATAAACGTTGTAATACATTTAGCGGGTAAGGCTCATGATTTAAAAGATGTTGCATCCCCCAAAGACTAACACATTATAAATACTGAATTAACCAAGCAAGTATTTAATGCCTTTTTGACATCAAATGCAAAGGTGTCTAGTCCTGGAATAGCTTGTCAAAAAAATTATTCACAAAATAAAATTAGATTTATTATCAATCATAAAGATTTTGCAAATTTGCAACCTAAATAAAACAATATGCCTTATTTATTCACCTCAGAAAGTGTTTCTGAAGGACATCCAGACAAAGTAGCGGATCAGATTTCTGACGCTTTAATTGACAACTTTTTAGCATTTGACCCACAATCAAAATTGGCTTGTGAGACTTTAGTGACTACAGGTCAAGTGATTTTGGCTGCCAATACCGATGAGGCTTGTGAGCAAGTGGGTACCGAATGGTTGATACAGCAAAGTAAGGAGCTAAAAGCGGCTAGTATACCCGTATTGCATTATTATACACTAGGCAAGCCTAAGGTCATTAATGATGTTTGTAAAAGTATATTTTAATAATATATTAATATTTTTTTTGAATAGTTTTTTTATTACAGGATTTAATGGTTTTATCGGAAAAAATTTGATTAAATATTTTTCATCAGATTTTTCATTTGTTAAATATGATAAGACGAGTCCAGTAATTATACAAGGAGAAATTGTATTGCACCTTGCTGGTAAAGCGCATGATCTTAAAAACATTTCTAATTCTTCGGAGTATTATCAAGTAAATACTGAATTAACCAAAACGGTATTTGATGCATTTTTGGCCTCCAACTCTAAAGTATTTATTATTTTAAGTTCAGTAAAAGCAGTAGCTGATGAAGTTGAGGATTATTTGACAGAAGATCACATTCCCAATCCTATTACTCATTACGGAAAAAGTAAATTGCTAGCAGAGCAATATATTTTATCAAAGCCAATTCCTCAAGGGAAACGAGTTTATATTTTAAGACCATGTATGATCCATGGCCCCGGGACTAAAGGCAACTTAAACTTACTCTATAAAGTAGTCTCCAAAGGTATTCCATGGCCATTAGGTTTATTCGATAATAAACGATCCTTTTGTAGTATCGATAATTTAATGTTCATCATCAAAGAGTTAATAGAGCGTGATGATATAGCTTCTGGGGTTTATAACGTATCAGATGATTTACCTTTATCTACAAATGATGTGATTTCAATCTTGGCGGAATCGCAAAATAGAAATGCAAAGATTTGGAAAGTATCTAAAGATTTGATTCGATCTCTAGCTAAATTAGGAGATGTACTTCGATTATGGCTTACAACTGAAAGACTACAAAAGCTAACGGAATCATATGTGGTGAGTAACCAAAAGATAAAATCTGCAATTGGAAAAGACTTACAGGTTTCTGCAAAAGAAGGTTTATTAAAAACATTTAATTCCTTTCAAACAAATGCTCAATAGACTTTTCGCCTTATTACTTTTGTTAATCCTGTCTCCATTATTTTCACTAGTAGCTATTTCTATTTTTCTAGAGGATGGCATACCTGTATTTTTCAAGCAAAAACGAGTAGGAATAAATTATACTTTTTTCAACATCTATAAATTCAGAAGCATGAAGAAGAACACGCCGAATGTAGCAACGCATCTTTTGGAGAATCCAGCACAATATCTTCTTAAGATTGGTAGATTATTACGTAAGCTAAGTTTAGATGAATTGCCAAACTTAATTAACATTATCAAAGGTGAAATGGTTTTTGTAGGACCACGTCCTGCCTTATATAATCAAGACGATTTAATGACTTTAAGAGTAGCTACTGGAGTTTCTAAAATAAAGCCTGGCATTACAGGATGGGCGCAAATTAATGGCAGAGATGATATATCTATAGAAAAGAAGGTTGAGCTAGAACAAGAGTATATGAATATAAGATCTATTCTTTTTGATATTGAAATCATTATCAAAACTTTTGCCAATGTTTTGTTTAGTAGAGGGGTAAAGCACTAAAATTTCTTAAACTTAAAATATTTAAATCCACGACCAATAAGTACTGGATTTTTGGTTAGATCAAGTTTTGGTATCATTGGTTGGTTAAAATAAATGGGAGAGACGATTTTTGATGAAAAAAACTTTAACTTGAATCTGAATATTTAAATCGAAAATCATTATTGTTTGATATTGTAATATTAATTAAGACTTTCAAAAATGTCTTATATAGAGAAGAAGTTAATTATTAGTCATCGCATATTTAATATTCATATGTACTTCTATAAAAGTATAAATTAATATTACAAATACTTTGTTGTATTAATAACAACTATAAATTAAGCTACCTAAATCTTGTACAGATTTAATTTCCGCAATTGATTCTTTATTAAAGCCATAAAAAGCTGAAAATGTATATTGAGGATTGATTTGTTTATCATTTCTGTATCCATGGTCACCTGTAAGTATAATTTTATATTTATTCTCTTTCATTAAATTTCTTAATAATGTATATAACTCTTTATTTGTAAAGTCCCAGTAAGCCTTATAATTTACCAAACTATTATTCCTCCTAAATGAAAAATATGGTTCATATTGCAATGGACTATGTGGCATATATAAATGCGCATATATAAAACTTTTTGGATTACTATTAGCTTTTAATGTATCTACTAGTTTATTTAAAATAAACTTATTATGTAATTCCATTGTATAATAAGAACTAGCTAATCCATTTATATTTAGTCCTTCTGTATTATATTTTATTGCATAATAGATTGAGTTCATCATTATTGATTCCGTGAATGTTGTCGGGTAGAAATACAATCTTTTAAAATATGGCATTTTGCCAATGTGAAAAATCCCAAAATTCAGTAGTTTTACTTTTTTATTCAATAAACTATCGGCGATTTTTGCATTCAATAGTTGTTCTGATAAATAATTTATACCCTTATTCTTAAATTTTTTATTTAATGATAAATTAAAGTTAAACATTGACGATAGACTGTGTATTGTTGAAATGTCATTTGAAAAAAAATGATTATTTACAATCCAGCCATCTTTAACTAGTCCGTTCGAAAATTCAAATATACTTGAATCTTTATAAATTTGGTACAAACTATTTGGCGAGGAGTACTCGTCACTAATAATAAGTATTACAGGTTTAATGCTGTCTTTTATTATATTTATTTTTATAAAACTACTTTTAGAATATTCTTTATTTAATACTTTAAAATCTATAATTGATTTAACAATAGTTATTATTCCAAATAGCAATAAAAAAATATTTAAATACTTGTAATTTATTTTTTTATTCTTTATAAATAAAAAGGAAATGAACAATATTCCTAGTGAAAATCCTATAATTATTCTACCTCTTATCGTCAATCGTAAATGGTCAATAATAAAATGTTGTAAATAAATAGAAAAATAATAACCATAAAAAAAAATAATACTTATTATTATAAAAAATAATGAAATTGGTGTATGTAATTTTTTATCTATTTTGAATATAATAAATTTAACAAATAGATCTATTAATATCAAATAAGTAAGGAAGTATATTAATTTTTTTAATGAAAAAAAATTAGATTGAATTATATTTTCATAATTAAAAAATAAATATGGAATCGCAATAAGTATAATAGATACTTTATTAAAGTCCAACACCGCTTTTATTTTTTTCATTATTTCTTTTTTTCAAGTAAAAACAATCTTCTCCCACTATCTTTTAAACTAATGGTTTCTTTATTAATAAACCAGCTGGATAATACTTTTACAAAATAATCTTCATTGTAGTCCATTAAATTAAATGGCCCACCTTTTATAAGTATTTGTACTTTATTATCATTAATTGGGATGAATTCTACAATTAAGTATTTATTACTAAAACTGTCAAAGATTAAGGAAATCTGTTCAAAGCTCAACCTATTACTAAAATGCAAGTGATGAACCAGAGCTAAACCTAAAACCATTTCTGAATACCCCCTTTTATATATACTTTCCGTCTCACCGTTTAAAAAACCTATTTTTGGTGAAGGTTCAACAAGATTCCCTATAACTGTAAATATATTACTATTATTTAATGACATTTTCTCTTCAATTTCTTCTACACATTTTTCATCCTCTTCTAAACTTATTATTCTTTCAGCATATTCTGCAGCAATAAAACTAAACTTCCCTGTATTTGCGCCTAAATCTAATACTGATTTAGGTTTTATTTCTTCTAGCCATTTTCTAATTGTTGCTTCTTTATCTTTCAAATATTCTTGGCTTTCTATATCATTCTCGTAGTATGTTGACCAATGATTTGCAAATTGATGTGGTTTCTCCCATTTAGAAATTGTACTAAAAATCATTTTTTGCAATGATTTTATTTTTTCTAACGAAAAGCCTTTATTTTTTTTACGCTCTTGATTTTCAAATTGTTTGTAACCTGAGTATTTAGAATGTAGATGAATATGTAATAGGGTAGTTAGATTAAACCAACTTTTTAATGGAAGCTGTTTGCTTACAAAAATTATTGGCATTCCTCTTAAATTTGCCATAGTTAGTTTTGACCATTCTGCGCCATTATAATTCATTAATGCGACTGGACTTAAAAATTCCACGCAAAATTGTCTATATGCGATCCAGGTATCATTTTCATTAAAGAACATAAATGAGCTTGTGTCAAACATTACTGCCTTACCCCCAATTAGATAAAAATTATAAGGTGTTGCATCCTTTAATATCATTCCAAATTTTAAAGCAATATGGTTAATTCTTAAATAGGCTAATATTGCTTTTCTCCATTGAGTATACGACCATTCAAAGGGGTAGCTTTGAAATGGGATTTGGGTAGGGTGGAGTAGCTTATATACTTTGGGGTCGTCTGTATCTATTTCGATTTCTTGATGCTCAATTAGGAGTTCTTTTTGGGTTAGCTCTTGATACAGACCTGATTCCATTAAATGGTCATATTCTGCCTTGTATTCATGAAATATGTACCTATAGTAGCCTGTTTCCTTTTTTACAACCCTTGCGGCTGTATCTCTGTAGGAGATATTATTTGGCTCTATGATCATAATTAATCCAAATTATCTTTTTCTTCGGTATTCTTCTTGCCAAATTTATATTTAAAATAGGCTACTATTCGCTTAAAGAACACTAAAGCCGTGAGTAATCCGGATAATAACGCCTGAAATAATAAACTACCAGATCCTGGATCGATATATAGAAGAAAATGACTCATGTTTAGAAAAAAGTTAAAAAGTAATAGAATTGCTACTACAAAGATAATGTTTTCCCCCCCCCCCGTCAACATAAAATAAATATTTTATTCATTTTACACTTTTTTAGTGTAAACCCATTTCAGGACAAGTCAGTAAGCCCCCCACCAATACCATATTGTTTGATTAAAAAATAAGTAACAGTTTTGCTAATAAATAATAATTATGCAAAACGAAAAAATCACAACCGAACAGATTACGAGGTACATTAATGATTGGCAAACAAGTGGCTTAAGCAAATCTAAATTTTGCAAACTACACGGATTAACCTATAATGTTTTTTCTTTCTTTTTAACATTTCAGTTATAATTAAAACACCCCTAAATCGAAAGTCAATGCCAGCATGCATTTCAGGAAGCCTATTTTTCAGTTATAGTTAAAATGTCAATTAAATGAAAGTCAATACCAGCTTGCATTCCACAGACCAGTTGTTTTAGTTAAAGTTAAAACTCCAAAAAACGAAAATTTAAATATTCACTTTATAAGATATCTTTTTTCAATCAGATAATATTCTAAACAATGCCACAATCAAAAATATATACCGACCCCTTGCCTTTAAAAATTTACAAAATGAAATGCAAGTCAACATTGGCTCGTGGGATCCATTCTTATCTAACCCCATCCCCAGATTATAAAGGAGTGTTTGCAAAAAAAATTAATAAATGCCCTTCTGAAATATCAAAATACTTTTCTGGCAATCATAACTTCACGATAGAAATATTATGTGAAATCGCGTTTGCGTTAAAAATATCTTTAAAAGATTTATTTTGTTATTGCACCCTTAATCCATCGAGGATTGACAACATGGGTAGAGTAGCACCCCTGACCATTCAGAATGAACTTCCTAAAGTTCCTCAAGAAAACAGGTAATACCGCGAAAAAAGTGGTCTCGCCAAGATTGGCACAACTTGGCGGCAAATAAAATCAATTGTGGTCTCGCCAAGAATCGAACTTGGATCTAGTGTTTAGGAAACACCTATTCTATCCATTGAACTACGGGACCATCGGCCATCTAGTAGCCGAGGAGGGCAAAAATAACTATTCTTTTTTAAGCTTCCATACTTTAATGGCCTAGATAAATTTATAGGGAAACCCCCATGAATTTGAGTCGCTATAAGCCATAATTTGGTATCTTCACGGCTCAAACTGACATCATTATGGGTTTTTATAATATCATTATTAAGTACCGTTTTTGGTTAAGCCTTGTTGCCATTTTTGGTGGTTTGGCCCTTGAGTTAACCGGAGTTGCTGGCTTTTGGCCCGTTTTCCCTTTATATTTCCTTGGATTAATTGGTATTTTAAGCCATTTTTTCATTGGTCCGCTGCGTTTGGTGCAAGGGCCCATGGAAGCAGGTGATATGGACGAAGTTGAAAGAATTTTAGCGACCATCTGGTGGCCTCAACTTTTATACAAGCCTGTTCGCAGTACTTATTATACCATCAAGGGTAATATTGCGATGGTGAAACAGGATTTTGATTCTGCCGAAAAACATTTAAAGTATAGCAATGAACTTGGATCTGCCATGCCGGAAGCAGAAGGCGCAAATAAGTTACAATTAGGGATGATGGCGATGCAAAAAGGAGATATCAAACAAGGGGAATCTTATATCCGTGCCGCGATTCGTGCTGGTATTCCTGATAAAGAAAGTGAAGCAGTTGCTTTTTTAAGCATGTGTCAAATTTTTATGAATAAGCGCGAGTTTCGTGCAGCTAAAGATTATTTCCGCAAAGCAAAAGCTTGTAAGCCTACCACCAAACAAGTGATAGATCAAATCAAAGAAATCGAGAAATACATTTCTCGTATGCCTGGGTAGAATTACCCATCGCATTTGCAATTAAGATTTTAATTACTTCAATATAATATTTCAACCCACTCAACCGAGTGGGTTTTTTGTTGCACAGCCTTGATTATATTTTAATAGGTACAATTATACCTTACCCATAAGGAATATACACTTTGAAATTGTTTTTAATTATTGTGTTTATTACAATAACTAACTACCCCAAAAAAATTATAATTATGCTAAGCTTAGCCATTCAAGAAATTTTATTTATAATCTGTTTGCTTATAATACCATTGCTTTTAATAAACATCTTTGTTTTCTTATTTAATCAAGAAATATTTAAAAACACTTTAATTAGAAGCGGAAAGATATGCTTGCTATTAATTTTAATATTTATTCTAATTGCGCTAATTTTTAATTTATTTCTTCAACACAATAATGTTTTAGTCCCTTTGATTAGTCTGAGATAGCAAATTGGCTCATGAATGTCTTCAATTTGTATTTTAAATAATAAACCTATAAGTTGATTTTATGAATTTTATCCCTATCTTTAATAT